>Ga0099848_1001086_pt1 | contig 12694 bp, 15 predicted proteins | sample CB_VirMetaG_3_FD_78179 | JGI IMG/M metagenome (GOLD analysis project Ga0099848, IMG submission 78179) | Freshwater to marine saline gradient viral communities from Chesapeake Bay - CB_1508_1S Viral MetaG | ecosystem: Environmental > Aquatic > Marine > Coastal | place: USA: Chesapeake Bay... | reverse complement strand
TCTCGGTAAGTTATAACCTAATAGTTCTAAACCTATTTGAAATGTTTCAACATCCTTTTGATATTCATATCCTCCTCTTTCTTGTTGACCTATTTCATTGTCAAAATTTTCTAATGTTGATAAAAATTTAGTTACATTATCATCAACTAAATCTGCCTTTTTTGGGTCGTCAACTTTTTCTTCTTCTTCAAATAAACCACCTTTTTTTAATGCTGTTGAAGTTTCAATACCAACAATACCATCAATTAGATTTAATCCCATATCCTCTTGGAAATCTCTAACCGCGTTAACAGTTAAAGGTCCGTAGATTCCGTCCACACCATCTTCATTATCACCACCATCACCTAAATCATATCCTTTTTTTAATAATATTTTTTGAATCTCTTCAACTCCACTACCTCTAGAACCTCTAGAAAATAATTCAGAATTATCACCATTATCAATAATATCATCGATAGTTAGATTATCGTTAACTACATTACCTTGGACTTTGTCAACAATTTCTTCAGGTTCAATAATAATTAAATCACCATCTAAACTATCTTCTAAATAGTTCCATGGGTCAATATTACCTCTATCATAACCTTTATCTAAATAGTACATTGAGAAGTGTAAGTGTGGGTGTGTTCCTTTAGCATTACCACTATCACCGACAGTACCAATAAATTCACCTCTATATACATCCATACCTTTTTCTAATGAGTCAGAAATAGATTGTAAATGAGCATAATAATAAACAATATCATCTTCAACGATACTAACAGTATTACCGCCAACTCTAGCATTACGAGTCATCTTTAATACTTTACCATTAACACAAGACACTAGTGGGGTACCTTTAGGTGCGAAAATATCAATACCTTTGTGACCACCACTGGCCTGGTGTCTAGCATCTCCACCACCATAATCACTATTGTGTATAGCTCTATTCTTATCTAATACTTTTTTTTTACCTGAACCCAATCCCGATGAATCATACCCTATATTAAATTGGTCACTCCCTATTGGAAATTGGAACATGCTACTTTCTTTAATTAATGACTCATTTAAATTTTTAGACTCGTTAATTTTTTCTTTTAAAATTCTAACGAATTCATTTTGAATCATTTTAGTAAACTTAACATATGGTGAGTCACCTTCTTTTTTCTGATACTTAGCATCAGGCGCTGGTGGTCTTTTACTTCTACCAAAGTAATTAAGTGCAGAAATATTAGTAATACATTTATGTCCACCAGAATTAGCTTGAATCATTTCCCAAGCTGGTACTCCTAACTTATCTAATATCGCCCACTCTTCATCAGTTAATTGTGATGAAGGAGTATTCATGATTTCTTTTAATTTATTCATGTACTGTTCGCCACCATCAATTGAACGAACTTTATCACCGTAAAATGCTTCTAAATCTGCGTTAGTAAAACCTACAGACTCTTCACCAAAATCTTTAGATGACTCAGAAATCCATTTAATTGTTGACAAAGGAATTATCTTATCCCTTAATTGACTTTCCCATTTACTTAAAACTTCTTGTGCAATCTCACCTAAGTTTACACCTTTCAATTCTCTTTCCTTTTTAAATGGATTACATGATGCTTGAACTAATCCCATAGGCCATGCAATTACTAAAAAGTCAGCATCAGGATTATTTTTGAATGGAGTGTAACGGTCATAAGAACCTGGTTTATACATTGAACCTCCACCATATTGTACAATTATATTATCATCAACAAAAACTTTATCACTATCTTTCTGCTTAGCCACATAATCTTGTTGGTTTAACGCCATTTCCTCAGGAAGAGCATAACCGTTCTTAGCGGCAATTCTATTAATGTTTTGGAAAATATTAGTTAGTGACGGTGTTGATGTCATAACTAATTCCTCTAAAAATCCTGGTTTGTTTTTATATGCCAATAATAACTTATTAGCAGCTAAACCTAAGGCCATTTTATTTTTTTGTAGTGACTTATCTTTTTGTAATTTAAATACAAAGTTCATAATATCATCAGGTGTAAGACCGAATCTTGCAAAGTCTGCAGAATCAACAGTTGAAATCAAAGTAATATCTTCAGATGGGAATATTTCCTTTGGTGACATTATCTGTGATAGTGTTGCCACATTTGAACGTGATGATTTAAATGAAGTTGCCGTATCACCTTCAACACCAGTTTGACTATCGTGGTGGTCTGTGTGAACCACAAACATCGGCTTACCGTGTGCAAAGTCAACCAACACAGGCATCGTGTCACCTGTCGCATCTTGTTTTTTAACCGCAAATTCCTTATCACCATATTGGATAATTTCAGAATCAACTACTTTAATTCCGTTATTCTCCAAATAATTCTTCATTGCCAATGCAGTTGTAACTCCATCCAAATCCTGATGGAAGTATATTTTGGCCTTTGGATATCTTTCAGCTAACGCTTTGATATTTCTTAATCCTGATTCTTTAATTAGTTTTTTCATTACGATAAAAATATTTCACTTTCTGTGTTTCTTCTATCAACACCACCTGAAGTGTTGAAAGTTTTAATTTGTCTAGCCGCAGATTCAATATCTCCTTTTTTTAGACTCTGGATAAAATCAGATGTTCTAACAGATGTACAACCTGCATTAAACACTAATGATACTAACGCATCAAACTGACCTTGTGTTATTTTATAATTTAATCTTTTAGATTTCCATTCACTGAATATTCTTCTAACACAATCAGCAGCTTCTGTAGCATCTTCACGTAAAAGTTCAAGTGCCTGTTGTTTAGTTATTTTCATTCCACTAACAACACCATCAGTATGTCCATAACCTATAGTCCAAACACCTACACTATCTTTATATGCATTATACATAGGCTCTCTTATGCCGTTAACCTCTTTCTTAGGGTTTCCTTCAAAATATTTTATATTATCCCAAAATACTTGACTAGCCTTCATTGTTGAACCGTCTTTCTTTTGTTCCGTTAAATATTCTTTTTCAATGGCACTTTTATGTAGTCCTAATATTCTTCTTTTTTCTGATTCATCAATCCTTTGTAACTTCATCTATAAATTGTTTATTTATAAATATCAATAATAAGAAAAAACCCCTCATTTCTGAGAGGCTTGATTTATTAAAGATTCTGAACAGGCTAATATGTTATCAAGCCAAGTCTTTTCAGGGTTTGTAAGTTCATCTCTTTTAATCCTAATTACATGGTTATTAATGGTGGTGATGAATATTGTATCCCTATCAATAACCTTAATTTCTTGTATGTTCATCTAATACTATTTCTAACTGTTGTTGGTTTAGTTGATATTCTTTAATTCTTTCTTTTGCAACCTTCACATAGTTTGATGATATGTCGCAACCAATCCATGGTCTCCCCAACATCTCGGCCGCCAAACATGTTGTTCCTGAACCATTAAATGGGTCAAATACCAAGTCTTCTTTATAAGAAAGAATCTTAATCGCTCTATAAGGAATGTCCAATGAAAATGTTGCCTTAGTTTTTTGTTGTGTATCTGCAAAATAATTCCACTGACCAAAGACTAAAGACATAAAATCTTTTTTATCTTTTTCATCATAAACTAACTTTTTTCTGAATTCACCCTCAATCTTTTCGTTTGGGACCATTTGGTATTCACCTTCCCATTGAGGTGTTCCTTTAACTTTTTTCTTTGATGAACTTTTATATGCTAAAATAACACATTCCTTTGGGTTATAGATATAAGGAGCGGATGGACTCATCCAACTTCCCCACGCAGTTGTTTTACTACGATGTGGTGAACTTTCCTCTAAGTCTACGATTCCAAAGAATCCAAAACCCAGTTGTTTCATTACCATCCATACCTCAGCAGAAAAATAGATACGACCACCTTTAGTTTGTCGATTAATTTCATATGGAATGTTTATCGCTATACGACCATCGTCCTTCAACACTCGGTACGATGCGCCAAGCCACTCACGTGTGAACTCCATATACTCTGAAAAATATTTATCATCATCCCATGAATCATAATCAATACCAACACCATATGGTGGTGAAGTAACAATCAGGTCCACTGATTTTTCAGGCATTTCATTCATAAATTTCACTGTTTCTGAACAGTGAACATCTCCTATTATTTCTTTTATCTCTTTCATTAATTTTTAAATAATCCCATTAAGAATACTATTATTGCTAAAGGCCAAAGTACTATCATCCATATTCTTTCACCAAATGTAAAATTCTCACCACTTATATTATGAATTAAACTCTCAAATAAAAAAGATATTACGAGTCCAATCATAAGATACTTAAAAAGGAAAGACATTAATCCTCCATGGTTTTAATACGTCTCTCTAAATACCATAACGCTTTTTTCAAATCTTGTAAAGGTGGATTATCATCTTTCTTTCCACTACGTACAATATATTTCAAGACATTGAATAGGTATGCATCCTTATCCAATCCTGTTGCCTCAGCAATCTTAACAACCTCATATGGGTTTTCCTTACCACCATAGTGGTTAGGATGATTTACTAATTCTTTATTATCCATTATTATTTTCACCTTTTAAAACATAATAATCAGAAGCATATTTACTTTCTTCAATAATGTTTTGTTTAACTAAAACATTAATTAATTTCTTAGTTTCTTGTTCGTCTAACTTGAAAATGTATCTTGATATGTAACTTAAATGTACAGGTCTACGAAGTTTTCCTTCAATTTTTTTCATGATTTCTTTAGATACTACCATAACAATTTTTTTTAATAACTAATTTTCCAACTTTCATAAGGTATCATACTATGAGGATGTCTTTCAAAGAAAGTTTCGTGAATAAAAGTATATTCATTTTCTTGCTTTTTGTCAAGGTACGCACCCCAAAATGATAGAGTCGAATTTGACAAAATATGCATATCACACATACTCATCATATGAACCGCAATATACGGGTCTTCATCAACAAAGATAAACTTTTGTTTTGGATAACCAAGTTGTTCTACAAATATTTTAGACTTTTCAATATCATCAGAAAAAACCAATACATTATGACCATCGTCATGTTCATTTAAAATACCCTCAACCCATTCAGGCGGTACCGTTGGTATGTGATGAAAATCTTGTCTTCCACCTCCCATTCTTAAGTGAAGTGAAATACTCTTTTCAAAAAACTTACCGTAATGGTAATTAATATAATTCAAAATATTTTGGTCAGGCGTAAACAAATCTAAGATATAATCTCTTTCGTGATGCCAATATAGTTTATTAAAGAAATACCCTTGAAATAGGTACGGTGGTTTTACTTTTTGTTTAAGGTCGTAGTATACTCCGCTTTCACCAGTATCTATATCCCAAGCTAGACTTTGGTCGAACCACCAATCAAATGCGTTTGGTCGACTATCAAACCATGGTAACTTTGGGTATACATCACCAAAAGATATGTGTGGATTTTTTAGTATATGACCTCCCCATGGGTCAAAATGAATGTTTCTACCATTTCTATTTAAATGTTCATTCCATCGTGAACTTTCAGATTGATGGGTTGTCCAATAACCAATAAGTGGGTCGTAACCAGTTTCCTTAGCATATACCATTAGAGTCGCAGCTTGGAATAACATATTACCTAAACCACCCATAAGTAGAACAGATATAGTATTATCTGTTACATTAACTTCTTTAGGATTCTGTAGAGCCATTTTCCAACATATTTATAATTTCGTCTTTTTTATAACCTTTAATATAAAGTTGCAAGAAACTACTGGCCCATTTATCTAAAATTAACGCATCGGCATTAAATAATTTATCAATCCTATCCTCATCAGTTAGTATTATACTTTGTTTATTTACTATTCTTTTATTGAAACCCATTTGTGTTCTGAATTTAACCTTATTGATACCACAAACTCCATATTCCATTCTTGTGGTGATATTAATGATAAAAAATATTCACCATTTGGTCTATAGTATAAATGATAAATTTCACCAATTACAGGTTCAAAAGAATATTTTGAATTATAAATTAAGTTATTCAACTTAACCTCATCAACCAACTGATTATATTCATCAACTAATTCTTTGTATTTAGCATTAAATGTTTTTTGTACTCGGTTAACACCTCTTTCTTTAAAGGCACCCACATCATCTAAAACTATTGCAGGTGCAGATACATTTGAACCGTAAGGTAAAATACTTGCATTATACTTTTGAGTCTCCTCGTCCCAAACTATATTATCTGGTTTTTTCGAGCTCATAAATGTATAATCTAACTTTTTCACCTAACTCCATATCATTTGGTGTGGATTTAACTAAATCGTAAATAAACATAGGGTCAATACCCTTAACCACTTTGACTGTTTTTCTTTTAATAAACTTAATCATTTTTTAATTCACTAATTTTAATTGTTTGAAAAATATAATTCATCACTTTTCTTTTAGCAATTGATAGTATTGCACCTTCTAGTGGGAATTTTTGTTCATATTTTATTCTAAAGATTGGTAACATATCATCAATCCTTTGATATGGGGTAAGATTTATTTTTTTACGTTCAGGTAAATTATGATTTTGTTTAATAATTGAAATTAGTTCCTCCGTATTGGTAACATCAATTACGTCACCTTCATAAATTTTTATTATATCACATTTATTTTCCGCAGTAGTATCTTTAATTTTTTTGAGATTGTATTGATATATTAATAATTTGTCGTCATACACCATATAGAAAAATCCATCTCCAGGTTTTTCTGTCATTATCTTATTACTGTTATATACAACTTTAATTGTTACAGAATCATAAAGGATTGACCATATAGATTTACCAATCAAAAATAAATCGGTGATTTTATCTTTAGAGTAATTTGCAATATCTATAATTTCATCGATAACCTCTCTACTCTTTGATTTAACTTTATTGTAAATTAAATCTTCAATTAATATTTCATCGTCAATTTCTTCAGGTTCTCTACTTAAAGTGATGTATTCTCCTTTATCTAAAAATCTATTTAAACTCGCAAGATGTAATGTCAACTCTTGAAAAGAAGGATATAATTTCATTTCATCAAAGTCCTTATTAACTTTTGAAATGTACGCTAAAACAACATATTGTTTGTGTTCTAAATCTATAGGTTCTTGTACTAACCAGTCTGTATTTAATCTCATATTCTTTTTAATCTACCTTGTCTCCAATCTTTATAATTCGGGCCAATCTTATACCTAAAATAAGGTTTTTCCTTGGCTCTGTAAAGACTAACGAGACCGGCATCTTTCAAAGAACTAAACATTGACGATAGATACCCACTGAAGTTTACTTCTTCAGGGTCTTTATTTAATACATTTAATAAAAAGTCTTCTTTATATGCAGGGTTACCGTTGTCTGTCTGACTTTTAATGTATTCTAAGAATTTAATGTAGGCGTTATCTGGATTCATACTTTCAAATCTATACGTTGATTGTGAATTCATTGGTCTCCAATATATTATATCGTCATTACCTTGTTTTAGATATTCTTTATTTTCATTTACAAAAATTTTAACAACATCAAATATAAGTCGTATAGTTCGACCTGTATCTAAAAATGTATTTGTCATAATCTTAGTATTATTTACTAATTCTATAAATTCAATAATCTCATAAATTGGTCTTTTATCAAAAATGTTACTATCAGTTGCATAGAAAATAAAATCATCATCTTGTATGGTTAATATTATCTCTTTAATTCCATATTCTGATGTTACTTTTTCATTTTCCGTACTTTTAATACGTAATGGTTTACCATCAACAACAGTTTTAAAATTTTTATACTTATAGTAAAGATGTTGTCCCATATTTTTAAAAACCTCTTTAATTGATTTCACAACATCTTTAACCGAATCGTAGATATGATTATCTTCCACATCTTTTTCAACTGCTTTAAATGCTGGTTTGTCTTTAATGAAACCTAATAAATTTTCATTAACCATATCTTTCGCATCGTACAAAGTATACCTATCATTTCTACTATCATAATGTATTGCTATTTTGTAGTAATCATTATCATTTGATAGGTTTTTGAAAATGAAGTAATATAGAGGTCCTTGTGAATTATATTGTTCAAATCTATTACTGAATTGAGTTGCAGCAGTACACCATCTAGTCCCCGAACCATAATAACATGACGCTTCTTTGGTTAGTGGTTTAACAACTAAGACTTCATCATTTTCAAATATTTTTTCAGTACCACTTTTTAATTTGTTTCTTTGTTCACTTTTAGTATCTCCATAAACTTCTAAAGTGTCTATAAGGTCCTGAACATTCTTATAGTAATTAATATCTTTATATTGTAAGTTTTTTCTAACTCTATCAAATTTTTCTAGCCAGTTAATTATACTATCAAAAGAAATAATTATATTACCTATATCATCAAAGTTCCTTTTCATTACCCAATCTACATATTTGTAGTTGGTTCTTCTATTAAACTCATGGTCCAAAAAGTCTTCAACCATATCTCGTAATTCTGTATTCTCAGAAAAACGGTCAAGAATATTTTCTCTCCTACCTTCTAATGTAAGTAATCTTTCCATGATTAGTCAACTTTATAAACGTAATACCACGTACCGTTTATGTTTGCTTCATTTTCAGCACCGTCATATGATGAAAGAGCATTTCCTGTCCCATCCGAGTCTATGGCATCACTAATTAAGGCATCTACATCAATAAATTCACTTAGTTCTAAACCATATTCCACCATAGATTCTACGACATTATACAATTTATCATATGCCAGTGATTCTGCTAAATCTTCAACCATCTGTATTGTCGGCTCTCCTTCAGGATTTTCATTAATTTCTTCAATCTCCTCATCAATTTCTTCTATTCTTTCATTTGCCTCATTAATTTCATCCTCATCTTCACTATTATGTACAATATCTTCTAAATTTTCTTTTTCGTCTTCTAGTTTTTCAATCTGTGTTTCTTGTTCCCTTGATAATGGTAAATCATCACTATCAAAGTAATGTTCATAGTTATTATTAATATCTTCTTCAAACATGTCAACAAACCATTGTTTAACCGACTCTTCATCTAAGTGAGATTTAACAAAACCTTCACTCCATCCTTCAACTCCCATATCATCCCATAAATTTTGGTAATAGTCCTTAGCTGCCTCATAAACCTCATCCCAATCACCAACAGCCCAAGTACTATTAGTATCATCCTCACCTAACCACTCAAATGTTAATAATCCATAATGTGAATGTTCAGCAGGTATCAAATTATAAATCGATTCATCTTCATTTATAGTTGCACCATATTCCTGTAATACTTCAAAAACAGCATTAGCTTTTTCACCTTCTTCATCAATATCACCTTCAAGATTCCATTCATCATTTTCTTTTCTACTCTCAGCGTCAGCCAATCTTCTTGCGTTTCTTTGTGCAATTTGTAGTTTACGAATTCTTTCTCTTTCTAATCTTGCCTTTTCTTTGTCTTTGAATATTTCAATCTCTTCTGAGAAATTATTCTCAAGATATTCATTAATCTGTCTTTGAATTTCATCCCATTCAGGTGTCCCTAAAATCCATTCGTTACTAAACGCTTTGTCAGGAGCATCATAAAAAGTTCTACCTCCATCATATTTTTGTAATAAGGCGACTTTATAAAATCTATCGTTAGATTTAGCTTTCTTATCTAATATATAAAATAACTTACCATCCACATTGTAATTGTCAAAATGTGAAGAACCATTTGTTGATGCAGTACACCATTTTGTACCTGCACCATAATAACAACTTGCTTTATGAGATTTAGGTGTAACTACTGTAAACCTATCATTTTCAAAAACTACATCTGCTCCGTCAATAGTCTTAACATTCCTTCTGACTTTATTTTCATGTTGTTTAATGGCGTTTACAATATCTTCAATTGAGTTATACTCATTAATGTCTTTCTGTTCCAACGCTTGTTGGTACTTAATAAATTTTTCAATTGTTTTTTGGGCTGTAGATAGATTCTCATCAAAGTTTTCAGGTGATAATACTTTACCTAAAAACATTAAGAATTTTTGATTTGTCGCTAAATCCCTTGATGTTAAAAATATTTTCTTTATCTGTTCTGGTGTGAACTTTTCTTGGTATGATTTTAAAAAATCATCTTTTCTACTTTCCAATAAAACTTGACTAAGACTCATGTTACTTTACTTTTATGATAAATATTAATAAAATCTAAATATGACATTAAAACAGTTGTCATAATATTTATTATTATAAACTATTTCTAAAAATTATCAATCATGGGATGCGGATGTAAAAACAAAAACCAACAAACAACTACAACTCAAACTGTTAAAACTTCAACTACTCAAGCCGTTCAAGAAGCTATCAAAAAAACGGTTGAGAAGTACTACGAAAAGAAGTAATTCAATTAACAGGGTTAAGTTAAAATTTAAGGTGAGGTAAAACTCACCTTTTTTTATATTTATATGTAAAGATTACTATGAAAGAGAAAATTATAAATTTATTAAATAAGAATAGTCAAGAAGAAATTAACACCTTTATTAACCGTTATTTAAATGGTGATGATAATGAATTTTTTAATCTTATTGATAAATTGGGTATTTTAGATGATGATGAAATTTATCCTATTCTTTTAGAGGATAAACCAATGTCATATTTAAAATACAAATACAATAGTAATCCTGAAACGACTGTAAATTTTATTATTGATAACTATTTAACCGATGTAACAAGACAAGACGGTAAGTTATTACTAAGACTTAATAATCGTGAAGATTTATCAATATTTTTTAAAGATGATGGTGGTAGAGATATTGGTTCTAAAGAAATATCTAAACTAGTATTCCAAGACGATTGGTGGGAACCTTTTGATAGTACTTTATCATCCATATATTCTGAAGTTATTTACAATTTAAATCCTGAAAACTTATCTTTATTAGCAACTGCAATAAATGATGAATTATCGGGTAGTGATGTTTCACCATCAACAAGTTTATTAGAAGATATCGCTAACGAGCAAGGTCATCCTGATTATGTAGAATTATCAGTAGAACTTATAAGAAATACCATTTTCAATGATGAAGATTCAACAAACGCAATTCTTGACGATGCAAGTAATGTTTCAAGTGAACTATATTCTCTCTATCATAACGCATACAATACTGCGTATGTTGATGAAAAATGGGAGACCGCATCAAACGAAATTAAATCGTTATTATCTACCGATAGTATTGGTGATTGGGTAAGTAGAAAAGGTAAAAATTACAAAGGTGAAGAAATTACAATTAACAATTATTTTGTAGATGTAACTAAATTTGTCCCTTACTTAATTGAATCAATATTAAATGATAAGTATATGTCGGACGACTATAGAAATGCGTTTGAATATTTTGGTAATCTTGAAAGTTTAATTGAGGAGTCAATTAAAGAAGACGTTATTGATGGTGGTTCTATGAGTATAAGTTATTATGACTACGCAGACGACCGAAAAGTTACTGAATATCTAAACGATTTATTTTCAGATTACATTTAAGATTTACTCTTAAATTTAATTTCCAATTCATCTAATTCAGATTCTTTTTCATCTAAGATTCTTTCTTGCTCTTTAATTGCTTCAAACAATAATGAAATCATTTCGTTGTATTTTACACGATAACCTCTTTCTTCATCACCTAATAACAATTCAGGAATCACCTCGCCAACTTCTTGTGCAATAACACCAATATCTTTTCTACCACCTTGGTCAATAATTTCACCTGTTACAGATTCTTTTCTCCATATAAATTCAACACCTCTCATTGATAATACTTTCTGTAGAGGATTTTCAATTATTGAGATATTTTCTTTTAGTCTTCCATCTGAAGGTGAACCTGCAGGTCCAGTTGGTCCAGTGGGACCTTTAGGCCCTTTAGGTCCTTGTGGTCCTTTAGGCCCTTGATTACCAATATCTCCTTTAGGTCCTTTTGGTCCTTGTAAACCTTTAAAACCTTTAAAACCTTTTTCACCTACTTTACCTTTATAACCTTTTTGTCCTTTAATACCTTTAAGACCTTTGTTTCCAGGATGACCTTGTGGTCCTCTATCGGAGGATGCAGGTCCTTGATTACCTTTAGGACCCTTATTACCTTTAAATCCTTTATCACCGGCAGGTCCTTGTGGTCCTTGTAAACCTTTTGGTCCTGATGGACCCTTATCTGAAGATGATGGTCCTGTAGGTCCTCCAGCACCAACGGGTCCTCCGTCTCCACCATTAGAAGACTTACTTCCTTGTGGTCCGATAGCCCCTTTAATTCCTTTGTAACCTTTATGTCCTTTTAAACCTTTATTACCTTTATCAGCTGTAGGTCCTTGAGCTCCTTGAGATGTTGAGTTTGTTCCTCTATTACCTAAATCACCTTGTGGTCCTACACCGCCAGTATCACCTATAGGTCCTCTATTTCCTGAATTATCCCCCGCAGGTCCACCATCACCAGGTCCACCTGTAGTTGCTTTTGGACCTGTTGGTCCACCATCACCCGTTCCTGCTTTGTTACCTTGCGGTCCGATAGGCCCTCTGTCTGAAGACGCTGGTCCTGTTGGACCTCCATCACCAGGTCCACCTGTAGTTGCTTTTGGACCTGTTGGTCCACCATCACCTCCTGAAACTTGTGGTCCTTTATTACCTACAGGTCCTCTATCTGAAGATGCAGGTCCTGTTGGACCTACTGGTCCTTGTGGTCCCCCTGACGCTTTTGGTCCCGTTGGACCTCCGTCTC
>Ga0099848_1001084_pt1 | contig 12695 bp, 5 predicted proteins | sample CB_VirMetaG_3_FD_78179 | JGI IMG/M metagenome (GOLD analysis project Ga0099848, IMG submission 78179) | Freshwater to marine saline gradient viral communities from Chesapeake Bay - CB_1508_1S Viral MetaG | ecosystem: Environmental > Aquatic > Marine > Coastal | place: USA: Chesapeake Bay... | reverse complement strand
CCACCAATTCCAATTATTCTTTATGTCTGTTCCCTTAAACCAAAAACCAGCATTAGGAACACTAAAATAAGTTAATGGATTTGTAGAATATTCACTTGGTTTAAATTCTGGTGCAAAATATAAACTAGAATTACTAGTAGGATTTGTATTTGATACTCTATAATATTTTGTTTTATCTGAACTACTATTGTTTGCCCAAACTGTGTTGTTATTAATAGCAAAATTTTCATAATCAAAGACTATAACATTTAATTTATTTAATTTAATATCACTAGAATCTGATACATTTCTATTTAAATTTCTATAAAATCTATAAGTATCTGACAAAGCATAAAGAGAGTGTTGATAGTAATAGGGGCTGTAATATAAATCCGTACCTGACCAATTTCTAGCAATATCGAATGGACCAGTTTCTGGCAATCCATTATAATGTATTTGACCTTTCCAACCAAATGGATCTCTTAAAATTCCACCATTCCAATAATTTTCCAATCCATTTGATAATAATCTACCAATTATTGTTGGTTGATTATTTGTAATATGATTTGAAAACCCAGTATTAGTTTCCGGATTCGATATCCACAACCAATACTCCGCAGAAATAAAGTTAGTCCAATCTGTATTTAAATATGATCCGTTAACATCTCCAACATAACGCGGCGAACTAGAATATGAACTTTTTGCTTGATTAATATTTGCTGGTCTTGCTTCTGCAAAAACCGTAATGCCGTGTGCTTCTAGCGCTTGTTTAACAGTCCAATCTGCTAATTCTATTGTGTCTGATCTATATTCTCCAGATAAAAATCTTTCAGATTCTGTAGATTCTGCATATCTTTTTCTTGGTGTGTGTTCTGGTAATTTTGTTAAACTTCTAAAAAGTGGTAAAGTTGTTGGTGTTGCTGTTGCTCCTGCTACATCAAAGCAAATGTACAATTTACCTTTGTTTGCAATTGAAGAATCTCCAGCCATATAAATTAAATCATTTATATATTCATTCAATCTAGCAGTAAACATAGCATCTTTATCAGCATCTGTTGTGTCATTTGTATCTGCTAAAGATTCCCAATAGGTTGCAGTTTGTTCTCTATAAGCAGGATAACCATTAAATGATGGTAAATATAAAATAACATTACATGGTTCTGTTATAGAAGTTCTTCCATCTTGTGGAATCATCTTTCCTTCTATCAAGGATTTGATTGATTCTTTGAATCCTTTCCATACTGCAGGAACTTGATAATCTTTGACATTGCCATTTGTATCAAAATATGTTTGTGCAATATGTTCTGCTTCTGAATACTTATATTTTTTCTCCAAATATTCTGTAGCACCGGCGTATCCTTCTTCTGGGAAAACTGCATTTCCTGGAGGACTTGATGGTTTAAAACCGCCCCAAGGGAAAAACATAAAGAAACTTCTAGAACCCCATTCATATGGTCCAATTACTTGTTCGTAAATTATATTATGCCAAGGACTCGAATTTAGTGGGTTTGTTGGATTTTCTTCCCAAGCAAATGCTCTTGTTAAGGTTGTACTGGAATTATTTGATGCTATTCTTTGTCCAGAATAACTCGCTATAATCTTATTTCCCCAACTACCATATTCACTGGCTAATTGATTCCCACCAGCAAAACCTATTCTTGTAAAAAATTGATCTTTTAATTTATATGAATCTGTCTGCTCTTGTGAATCTATTGGAACTGCAATATAATTTGGTGGTGTTGATACATTTCTTTTAATCCAAACACCTCTAGAATTTTCAACATTTGCATCAACCCATGAAAGGTTGTTAGCCGATGCTGATCTTGTATCATTTTTTGAATTAATAACTATTGTTTCTGGCAAATCATCATCATCCCCATTACTAATTTTCTTAAGAGTTGCTAACCCCGTAATTGGGTGGAAGAATTTTGGCGGTATGGTTATTCTCCATAAATAAGTTCCAGAATTATTAATTTTACAACCGCTCATTAAACATTTTTCGAAAGCATCTTCTAATACAATTCTATCTACTGGTAAAGTAATATCTCCTGAAGAATTAGAACATGGTGTTACTCTAGAGTTTTTGGTAATATTTCTCCATTTATCTAAAACAAATTGAATTGCATATGCTTGCCCCGGTTTTGGCTGATAATTTTCAATAAAATATTCAATAAAAACAGGATTCATTGTGAATAAATGATAACACATTTCTACCCAGTAGCCATAACTATTCTTATAAAGACTATTATACCAACTGGGTCCTGTTATATTTGGTATATATTTTGAACTATAATTCTGTTCACTTCTAAAAACATGTCTTGTATCCTTTATATCCCTTACTAACATTTTATAAACTATTTCAATTATCCACTTATTATAATTTTGTGGAATCCAATTTTCACTTTCATCTGCCATATTGGTTTCAGGATATCTTACTAAATTTGGTGAATTACAACTTGGTCCACCATATGGAAAATCTAAATTACTAGACCATGCAAATTTTTCATAATCGTTTTTTGGTGACTTTACATAACCACTTCTTCCTTTGTCTGTTTGAATCCATTGTTTTATTGTAATATTAGTTCTAACGGGACGAGATTCGCCTGCCATATTATAAGTTGGATAAATCACATTACCCAATTCACCGTAATATGCTTGACCATTTAGTTGGTCTTGTATGGTGGCTTGATAACTAGGATTGAGATTACTCTCTTGATAAAAAGATGCTTCTTCAGCATTAGTTGGATATACTTGATATTGAGCAAATTTTGTATTACTAAATGATGAAAACTCTGTTTCTTTAAATGTATCAGCAACTTGTGATTTGATGTAATAACCATGTAACCAATCCATAATTGTTGCATTCCATGCTGGATAAGCAAAGAAAAATATAGAATAAGCAGTTAATGCTCCTGTTTTATATAATGAATCTGAAGGAATAACAGGAACATTTGGATAAGATGGGTTGGAATTCCAAAATAACCAATCTGGATAATCAAATGCTTTTTTGGTTGGATTTAAAACACCATCAGGAACGGAATTTGCACCACGATAAGTAAATCTACTATTATATGTTCCAAGTGGTCCACAATAACCACTATCAGATGGTATATTTTGACAAGTTGTTAAGTTTATACTTTGTGCTTGTTGTTTGTCTGTGGGAGTGCAACCATATGGTGTCCAAAAATTTGATATTGTTTCAAAAGATCTCTTATCAAGTTTGTTATTCTGAAAAATTAATATTTCTTCTGCTGTTGGAAATGGATCTGGTAGTGGAATATCTTTATAGAACCAATGATTTTGCCAGAGTAATTTATAATGATTTATAAATTCTTGCTCAAATGTTCTACCAGTAGATGGGTTCACTTTAGTTTTAAATCTTGGATCATTAATAATTGCAGAAAATATTCTCATATCTCTTTCAACTTTAATACCATTATTTGTTCCATCATGTGTGTCGTATTGGGCATTATAGATTTTACCAAAATCATCTAAACTAGTTGCAGCATTGATGGAACCTGGTCTTGAATGATCTCCGTCTAACCAATGAAATCCATAATTTTCTCTATCATCAAAATAAACATCAAAAGTAATATTGTCACTTTGACATTTTCTTAAGAAATTTTGAAAAGATATTTTACAATCATTTAAATTATTATCTACCCAAATAGTTAAAAGTCTATTTCCAGATCCGGGTGGATATTCTGTACCATCTGTAGTATTGCTATAGTAATTTATTTTTCCTCTTGATAGATAATTTAAATCAACCCACCAATAACTGGCATTTATTACTCTTCTTCCTTCAGGAATAGATAATATTTCATTTTTAAATTTTGTCCAGTTTGTTGTTGTTGGCTCATATGAAGTTACTGTTGCCCATCTATAACCACCATAAGGAAAATGAGGAGATGGTTGACTTTGTGGAACTCTTACCATTGGCACTATTCCAGTAAATGGATAACTTGTGCTAGTAAAACATAAAGTTGGACTAGCAACACAATCAAAAATATTTTCTGGAACAAATTGTGCAGCCCATAATTCATAATCTAATGCAGATGTCGGAACTGGTAGTTTTGAAAGTTCACCATAATCTTCATTTGAAAATAAACTATCAGAAGAATTATATGTTGTTTTTACTTTATAATAATACTTAGTATCCTCAACTAAATTGACATCATTATCATCATATGTTGTGATTGAATCTGTTATTGAATCTTGAAAAATTTGAACATATTCTTTTTCATTTGTTGAGTCGTTGGTGCTATCGATGCCTCTATAGATTGTTAGAGTTGAATTTTGTGTTGCATTTGTTTGTATTGTAAGTCTTATATAATTGTTATTATCTCTACTGATATTAGTAATAATCGGAGTAATGGGTTTTCTAAATCCACTATCTACATTACTTTCTATATTTCCTGCTCCATTAATTGCTTTAATTTTATAATTATATACTGTTTCTATTGATGCAGTTGTATCAATAAAAGTTCTAGACATTACTGGTTGTGTAGTTGTTTCGATATAAGAAGTTGCTTTATTTGTTTTTTCTAGTTGAGCACCCCAAAAAACCAATGTTCCTGTGGAACTGCTTTGACCATTTCCAATAGCCACATTTGAACTGACTCTATTTGTTGTAGTTATAAATGTCCATTCGAATCTTTTTATTGTTGTGGTTGCTGTAAATTCTGGTGAAAATGAACTAGAAATACCATTATAATAACTTATTCTAAATTTAGTTTCACCGGATTCTGTTACAGCATAAATTGACATTGTATAAGTTGTCGAAGTTTCAACTGATGGTATAATTTGATATATTCCATTATTTACATTTTGTTTAAATGTTATTTTTGTTCCATTTGTAGTATTATCCGGCATCAATAGACTTGATGCTGCAAAAGATGGAGTTGTTGGATCAACACCAGATTCTCTGTATGCTAACCAACCACCAGATATTCTTGTTAATAAACTGCTGTATTTTAAGTAATTTACTCTAGCGTTTGAAATTGGTTCATATGTTCCGGAATTTTCTCTGTAAATTATGTAATCATCAGAGTTTGTCGATTCTGTCCAACTAAGTTCAACTCCAGTAGATTCTGTTCCATCACCTGCAGTTAAAGTAAACGAACTTGGCAAAGGTGGTAAAATTATTTCTGTTTCGTCTAATAAATAACCAGATGTTATGTTACTAAAATCACTTTCTGCTTCTGCTATATCACAAAACGCCTTTATGGAATAATAATAAGTAACTCCAAAAGATAAATCAGTGAATGTATCTGTATAATTATAAACATCACCGACAGTATCGATTAAAACCATATTTTGTTCTGGTGATTCTGGTGTCGTTGAGCGATATATTTTATAACCAGTTGCTCCTTGAATTTTGTTCCATGTTAAAGATATATTAGTAGAGGAAGTTCCTTTAGTAGCATGCAATGAAGAAGACTGCTGTAATTTTTTAAACCCAGTATCTATAGAATCTGTGTCATACAAACTTATATTAGAGGTTGTTACTGTTAAAATATTATATGTGTGTATAACTCCGGGTTCTGCTGTTTCATCATCATATTCTAGTATTATACTTTCATCTATTTTAATTCCATTTCGATAAACATTATAAAATATTGCACCAGCAACAGAATTCCAAGTTAATCTAACTTTATCAGAAAATAAACCATCACTTGCTGAAACCACTGGACTATCTGGAATAGGAATTTCTTGAGTGCTTCCGGAAACTATAGAGGTAAAAACACTAGCAGTTTCGTCAACTTCTGATACTGCCTTTACTGCGTAAAAAACAGTTGAACCGGGAGTAACTTCAAAATCTTCATATTGTAATTCATTTGTAGATACAACTAAAGATAAACTTTCTTCTGAATTTTCATAAGATTTATATAATTCATATTTTGTTGCATATTCAACAGAAGACCAAGATATAAGAATTTTATCTGGATAAGTTCCTTGAGTTGAAGTTATGTTTGTTGGAGAATTTAATCTAACAGATCCTGTATCTGGATTACTTTGTAAACTTTCTCCGGTGTTGTTTATACCGGTTATTGTGTATGTGTATAATACACCGGGAATAGCCGTAGTATCTTCATATATTATAGAATCATTTGTATCATTTAATGGAGTTCCGGTTGTTTTCGTTAAAAATTCATAATTTCTATAAATTAAATATTCTTTAGTGTTTTCTGATGAAGTCCAACTTAAAAGAATTTTGTTTGTGTATACTGAATTTGATGCTGTTAAATTTATAGGAGCAACAGGCAAATAGCCATCTCTATTTCCTGTTTTTATTGGAAACACTACATTTCCACTTGGCTCACCCGAACCATAAAAAACTTCATTTAAACCAGCACTAAATTGATTATCTTCTGCCATTTATATTTCCTTTAAATCTCATCAAAATCAAATAAGTTAATGTTTACATCTTTAATTATGCTTGAAGAATTTCTGACTGGACCATACAGAGTTGCCTTGGCAGAAAATTGTAAATCCCAATTTAAAACTCTAGTGTCATCTGAAAATTTTTGATCATAAACTTCAGTTGGTGTTATTTGATTTAATACTATAGGAATATCTACTTTTTCTACAGCATTATTCATTACATTTGGTTTGATTGTTATTGTAAAATCTGGTGTAAAGAATGGCAGTATTTGTTCAACAATCTGTAATCCATCATCAATGTTTCTTGCGAATATATACAATTCAAAATCTATATTATAAGGAACATCTTCATATCTGTATTGAAAAGATATTTCATCATTTGTTCCTATGTCCTGTTTCCATCTTTTATTTAAAGAATTCTTTTTTCTTTCTGCATCATATGATATTCCGGTTATTGCAAATCCCATTCTAGGAAGAACCGTTTGAATCATTGTCTTATCGACATCTAAATTTAACCTGTGAACAAACTTTTCTTTGGGGGAATAAATCAATGGAACTTTTATTTTTTTCGTTGTAACACCATCATTTCTAACAATGTAAATATTGTTAAAAAGTGTGCCAAAGGCAGTTACTAATTTTCTTATTGTGCCATGATAGAATGTTCTAAACATCAGTAATTGCCCTCTGAGAATGGATCAATATCACTAAAATCAATTATATCATTTCCTTCATTTTGTAATTGTGTATTGTCATTAATTTTCTTGTCATCTGTTATATAGTCTGTAATACCATCACCATCAACATCAACTTCTTTGACTAGTTCTGTCTTAATATCATCAATCTTACTGAAACCAGTTTCGATGTCTTCCATAGAATATTTGTAAAGTTCACAATCAAGTCTGAATGTATAGTAATCTCCTTGTTGGTATAATACATCTTCATTTTCAACAAATTTAATTTCATATAAGTTATCTGATGTTGGTGCTAGAGGTAAATAAATCAAATCACCTTCAATTGGTCTATTCATAGGATACAATCTTCCACCCAGTTGTGGTAATTTAAATGCTTCTTCTCTGAATCTTTTCTTAGATACAACGAGAGTAACATTATCCTTTACTTCCATACCAAACTTGTTAACTATATCTCTTTCTCCTTCAAATCCTTTTGCATTTCTTAAGTACATTTCAATTGAAAATGAATTTTTTAATTTACCATGCTGGTTATCGCCAAACAATTGATCAACCTTATCGGTTGTTTTAACAATATAAACTGTATCTATTCCATTTATTTTAATGGACTCTTCAGCCAAATCTTCTATGAGATTTTGTGTCGGTTTATAACCTTGATGTTTGAAATACGGATTTGTTGCCATTTTATCCTACAAAGAATTGTGGTGGGAGTTCCCATTTAGACTGCATTTCACTTTCCATTCTCTCTACCTCGGATGTTGCTTCTTGAAACACTTCAGAACCATTTAGTGTTATACCACCGGGTAATTCTATTCCACCAAACTTCATCATATTTGCACCCCATTGTTGTTTTATTAGTGCTGTTGTATATCTTTTTAAAGTTCTATCATCATAAATGTCTGTATAAACATTTGGATCTAATATCTTGTAACCCTCAAACATCATATATTGCCCCAAATAAGCTTGTTGAGTCCAGTCCATATTTACATAAATTCTGTTTGTTACACGGCTAAACTCTAGTGTTTTTTCTGGAGTTAAAAGATCTTGTAACATTTGCATGTGACTTCTGGTTATAGAATAGGTAATCATAGATTGACTATAAGTGTTTGTACGAAGTCCATACAAATCGTTTAGAGCAATCTGATACCTAGCGTCAAACATACCCGTTCCACCCAAAGTATCAAATAATTGAAATACTTTTGTGACAGATATGATTGCACTTCCATCTGGATCGAGAGCAGGGGCATCTACAATTGGTACGGTTGCGCTTGGGTCTGCTACTGTTGGTTCTTTTAGGTCTATATAACCTCTATCCATATCCGTTTTGGTTACTTGTTTTCTCATGTAGACCTTTTCAACACCATCAAAATGATATTCTGCAAAAAATTGCAAAGCATCATCTATACGATCCTCTATTTGAGCATCGTCTACATTTATTTGAATAACCGGATATCCTAGTTTTCTTAAACAGTATTCTTTTAATTGTTCTCTGCTGGCTGGTTTAGCCATAAAAAAATCTCCTCTTTATCTGTTATTTATAAAGAGGAGATTTCGTATTTTGAAGAAAATTATTCAGAAAACAGGAAAGAAACCTTCATTAAATCATTAGCAGATAGATTTAGTGCTTCAAATTTTGAAATATCTACCGGATTCCAATTTATTTCAATTTCGGTTTCTAATAGTTCTGTAAATTCCTTTAAAAACGCCTCTTTATTGGCTTCAGAAACAGTAACACCATTTTCTTTAGTTTCTTCACCATACTTTGATACTAATTTTACTCTTTGTTCTTCGATTATTTTTATTTCACCATCTAAACTTTTAATCAATTTTGTTAATTGAAAAGCAATAGTTGCTGGTAATTGCGCGTCTAAAATTTTATTAATAACCTGAACAGAATTATAAACATCAACCAATCTAACCTTCATAATAATCTCCTTTATACTATAGATGCAAAAAATTCAACCGAACCAAACCACTCAATGTTTTCAGTATCTGATTTTATACTCTTTGCTTGAATTGTCAATGTCAAATTGTCTCCAGTATTTATACTGGATATTATTTTTGGATAGGAATTTGTTGCTAATGGATTTGTAATTGTAGAGAATTTTGGTTGAAGTATTAGAATATCTTCTTGTGGTAATGTTGAAAAATGTTGAAATTGTTTATCGGGACCAATTGCTACTACATTATTTGTATTATCAGTACCTTTGGTAAAAATATGAGAAAAATGTCCGGGCATATGTCTATAACTATATGTTTGTGGAGAAGTTCCTATTTCTGATATCAAATTATATCCTGTAGTAAAATGATAATATTCATAAACAGTGGAATCTGTACCTTGACCAATTAAATCAATTTTGCTTGTTAAATACAATTTAGTTTTTGAACCAATATTAAAAGTAAAATTTGCAATATCAACATATGAATTTGTAGGTGTCATGGATACTGTAAATACTTCTTTTCTTAAATAAGAATCCCCTGACGATAGCACTACTGCAGAATCATTAATTCCAGAAGATATTGACTGTGGTTGTAAATAAAACTTACCACCAGCATCGTATTTTACTATTAAAATTTGATCACTGCTACTTGGAATGCCAGATAATTCAATATCTGTTATTTCGCCAAGATCAAATCCATATCTCGAATTGAAAGGTTGTGTTGTCATGTTTCTTTCCTATTTATGGTTCTGCTATTATTTCACCACCACCAAATGGATTTTCTCCTCCAAGAGTACTAGAAGGAGGTGGTGCAATTGGTATTAATATAGTTTCATCCTTACCTTTTATTACTGGTGGTCTTCCGCCCGTTCCAGATCCGGTTGTTGTTTGTATTTGTGTTTTTCTCCAAGTTGGTATTTCATTTGCAAATTCTGTGTGTTTTATATAACATGTCCATTTTGTGGTTGCAACAATATTATACCAATTTTGTGTTTTATTGCAAAGGTCGTTTCTCCACCGTATTTGTGGATTTGGTGTTGTTGTCTTGACAACATGTCTCAAAACAGTTTCATGAACAAGAGGATGGTAATATGGGAAAGCACCTGCTAATATTTGTACATAAAAATTACCATTATTTTTTCTAATAGTTCTGATTATTGGGTAATCATCTACTTCAGATAACAATCCTTTGTTTTGTTCTATTTCTTTAAAAAACTGATAATGTAATCCTCTCATAGGAATTACTTTTTGTATTTGTTTATCTATTTTTTCTTCTTTAGTTGAAGCGTCGTAACAAGAATAATCCGGTGTTGCAAATCTTGCAGAATCTATATTAAATAATCTAAATTCATTTTTATTCAATAAATCATCTTCTGCATAAACTGGTGTTAAATAAGATGCTATTGGATTAAATTTATAGGATAGATTGTCTGTATCTGTATAATCTATAGTGAAGTTACTGGTCTTATCGAAAGTAGTTGAATTTGTATAACCCTTTATTAGAGATTTAGCTTTAAATAAAACATAAACATTTTTTCCAGTTGTAAATTCAGAATACTTTCTATCTAAGGTAATTCTCATTTTTGTACCCTGAGTATTCACATCACCATCAATTCCATACTCTTTCAAAAGAGTTCCATCATCCAATATTTCTTTTGATGTATTCAGTGTTATGGGAGCAGAAGTAAATTCATAAGCATTGATGCTTATTATTTTTGGATCATCTGATGAATCAATATCTAAAGAATCAAATATGTTCTTTAAAATTTTCACTGATAAATTGTTTGTTGGATCCGCAGAAAAAGTTATTTGATTATTGAGTTCATCCAACATTGCGTTTCCATTTGTTATTTCTATGGTTTGATTATCAATTATTCTTGCTAAAAATTTCCAATTTTCATAATTTATCGTATCTGTTTCAAATGATCTAGCATTTGTTATATAAGTGTAATCTTGTTTTATACCATTATTTAACAAATATTTCTTATAAGAAACAGCGGGAGTTATTGTATTTCCATTTTTTAGTTTATTTAATGGTGTTATTGTATTATACCAAAGAGTTGAGTTAAAAGTTGTCCAATCAGGATCACTTGAAATTAATCCATGAGACAATTTTCCAGTATTTACATATTTAAAAGAAAGATTTGAAAGTGGCCAAACAGTAAACTGATCGTTTGTTATATAAGAACCATTGTTGTTAATAAAGTCAGTATTATTTTCTATAGAAGAAGATACTGCTAGAGTAGTATTGTATGGACCATCGACCCCGGCATCTGGATTGATATTTCCAAACGAAATTTCTGAAATTTCTGAATAACTAGCATAAAACACTTTAGGAGGTCCGTCATTTTTATATCTACTTAAATAATTTTTACTATTTTGATCATAATAAATTTCAATATTTGCTGTTGGATGTATTTCTTTAAAAACACCACCAGTAAATTGAGACTTGAAAGAGTAACCTATTGATAGGTAAGCATCCAAACTATCATAAAATGATGGTGTTGTTAATTTATCATTTGATAAAGGTAAATTTGAATTTAAATAATAAACTATATTATTTGCAAAAATGTTTTCTATATGATAAATTGTATGTTTTCTATCTGATGATCTATATGATTGAAAATTAGAATTCACGGATGTAGAAAAGTGTATAGTTCCTGTTTGATTATAGATAAAATCTCTTAATTCTTTATTGGCATAAAAATGACCACCGCCCAGATACCAAGGTACATCTGCATATATGTCAGTTATCAAATTATTAAAATTGGGATAACAGTAATTTGTTGTGTTTGTAGGATTTGTATCTAGTTCTCTTATTAATCTTTCTTGACAAGAATATGGTGAATATTTTTTATAAAGATTAGTTGCATTATTTGTGTTATTGGTACATCTACCCAAAGTTAAAGAATTTGGATATGTGGTAAGAAATATGTCTATTAATAAAGAATTGTGTAAAGTTGATGGACTAATTGGAATACAATCTGGACTTCTACAACCACAATTATCTATATCAGCACCTCCGGGTTTAAATCCATCAGGACAAGTTATAGGATCCGGGCAGCCGCCACATCCACCGCCTCCAATTGGTCCTTGCCCACCACCATCATTTTCATCTGAATCACACCGGTATATTGTACAACCACAACTATCAGTTCCCGCATTTATTAATCTTCCATTGCATATAGGTGGATTTTCACAATCACCACATGGTTCTGGACCACCGCCACCGCCACCACCGCTATCACAACCGGATCCACTTGGATTACATGTACAATATCCAGGATCACCTTGATTACAACTACTACAATTTGAACTATCAAAATCAACACATGCCTCTGAACATGGATCTGTTGTACAATTACAATCGTCATCACAACATGCATTACTTTCTTCAATTCCACCAGGAGTTGTCGTACTTCCGCCCCCTGCTTTACAACACCTTCTTTCATAAGAAATTATTTGTCCGAATTCATCGGTGATGGTTAAAAATTCTTCTTCACCTTCATCACAACAACGAATTAGTTGCTGACAACCGGAACCACCGGGAATTAAACGCGGAGTGGGCAAAATATTATTATTACATTGCGCTAAAGTTGTGTCTGGAAAAAAACTAAAATTGTCAATTTTATCTTTAATCAACTCACATTGATTTGCTGGTACAACCTGTTCTGAATCGTTTTGTAAAATTGTAAATAATCTG
>Ga0099848_1001083_pt1 | contig 12708 bp, 14 predicted proteins | sample CB_VirMetaG_3_FD_78179 | JGI IMG/M metagenome (GOLD analysis project Ga0099848, IMG submission 78179) | Freshwater to marine saline gradient viral communities from Chesapeake Bay - CB_1508_1S Viral MetaG | ecosystem: Environmental > Aquatic > Marine > Coastal | place: USA: Chesapeake Bay... | reverse complement strand
CAAAATCCTCATGGTCTCTTATAATAGATTCCAATGCATTGAATGCATCACTGTATCCTTTACGTAAGAGAACATGCAATCTCATAGTAGGTACATCCTCTATCCACAGAAATACATTCATAAAGTATGTATCCCACATTATCTGAGCCCTTGTACTGAATAACATAGGAGCCAGGAATATAGAAGAATCAGAGGTCTCCATAGAATACAGATGATAAAGATTATTACCTTTCTTCTCTATATTATCTATACGGAAGAGTCCGTCCTGGACAGGAATTATCCTGCCAGGAGCGTACCTCATACCTGAATGAATTATTTCATGGATAGTATTATCAGCCTGTCTTACCTCTGCAGTACCATCAACTCTGATACTTACACAGGTAGGATCCTTTATTGTAACTGCAGTTGCTGTCTCCATGGTGCTGTACAGTTTAAAGGCATGTCATTCTGATGTGCATATACATTACGAGGATGCTTCCATAGATCATTCTCATAATGCCATGACAGATCTTCAAGAAGAGTTATCCAGCCTCTATGATAATTACCATACAGATCAGTATAACCATAGTCTCCTGCCTGCAGATCTGCATCAGATACAGTATATGTAAGGACATCATTACGTCCGGTGGTACCAACTACAATGAACTTGAAGTTCTCAACAGTATAACCTTCAGAGATCTCATTGACAAACAACTCTTCTACTGCTGCAGTATACATTGAAGCCTGTAGGTAATACTTGTACTTGATGAATGAAGATGCAAAATGATATATACTGCTCGAAGTTGTCTTCAGATCCACAGGGTATATCTTCTTCTCAGCATGATCTACAAGTGCAATATCAAGAAGGGCCTTACATGTTACTCCTGACTGCTCCCAGAATACAGGTACTTGAAACTTCAGCTCAAGATCAGGATGGGCATTTCTAATAAAGAATCTTCTGGCAGAGCTGTCTGTCAGACAGTTCACCTTCATTCTGCTCATCATATCATACTCTTCCTGAGAGATACAGACCTTACCATCATTCTCACATCTTTCGTTAATGTAATCATTAAAGGTCTCAAACTGAGTAAGTGCGGTCTTCTTATAAGAAGGCTTATACTCAGAGGCTTCAAATGCAAGCTCTGCGACATCAACATCTCCAAAAGGATCTGCAAGTTTAATGTTTATTGCAGCCTCTACCATGCCTACCATCATACCTGTAGGTGGAGTTGTAGTTGATACATAGTATCTTTCATTCCACTCATCTGCGGTCTGAAACATCAGAGCATCAAATGCACTCCCTATACGGAATGCATCTGATTCTACACTTTCTCTAGGTTCTTTTACATTCATAGGGTGATCATCAAAGTCACTGAGTAGTGACCTTGATATACCCTCTGCATTTCTGTACTCCTGTTCATTCATAGATTTCATCTAATACTTCTTTTAAATGTGTATTTACTGTACTATTGAACTGCTCAAACTCTGCAAACCCTCTAGGCTCTTTTATCTTATGCTTGAACAGTCCATCAAATATACTCATATCTCCTGTAGACTGTATAAAGTCATAGGTCTTTAACATCTTTCTGCAGTAGGTACCGAATAACTTCTCAGAAAAGGTCCCCTTTTGAAGACATTCCGGATGTATGAACAGCACAGAATCCATAGGTATATTGAACACTGCACTGTTAATTGCCTTATTAAGAGCCACATCCTTCTTCAAAGATATTCTGTTGGTAGTGTTATTCTTAATGAACAGACCTACCATTGGAGTTACCACGTCATTGGCATTTTTATAAACAATACCATCTTTTATAAAATGAATTGTTCGCCAATCATCTCTATCAATACCTGCATATAATCTATGAGTATTTACTCTTATATCAAGTATTTCTAGAAAAGTTTTACGAGTAGCAGAAGAAACACCTCTTTCTTTGCATATAATACCATCTGATCCGTAAAGAATCATATCAATAGGAAGATAGTCCGCATCAGTATTATACTTAAGATCAAATGCTAAAGGCAACGTCTGAAAGTTTTGCAAGTAGAATGTATTATTCAAGACGTTGTCGTTGGCTCTATAATTAAGTCTAGAATCAAATGTATCAGGTTTATTTGACTTTGATTTCAACATTACTTTCATATCTCTACTGTTTCCATCATTAGTGAAAGATCATACTTGATAAAGAACGGTACCTCCCTAGTTACATCAGATCCATAATCAATGCATATCCAGTTATTCAAAACAGCAACCATCTTACCTGCAAGCATAGCTGCAGTATGAGAAGTTGCCTTATAACTGCAAGCAAGATCCGGTACAGAAGAGTCATCATACAGATGTTCTTTATATCTCTCTGCATTCTTAGGAGTTACTGCAAATAACTGAAAGGCTTCAGCATTCATCCTACCATCTATAAAGAGTTTAGGATTGTCCTGTTTCTCCCAGTTTGCAAACATATCCTGTCTGGCCTGCATGTTATCAAAACATGAAACCATGATAGGAGTAGCTTCAGAGTTAGGAAGGTATCTTTCAGTACTGTAAAACAGTCCTGGTTTTTTACCACACATCCTATCAACATGATCAGACACTGCAACCACCTTTGTCTTACCTATATCAGATTCTGTATAGAACTGACCGGCAAGATTGCTTTCCTCTACAATATCAGGATCCATCAGCATTACCTGATGGTCTCCTGTACGCATCAAAAGGATCATGAACCATGATCCGATACCGCCTGCACCTCCTACAATAATAGGAGGGAGGGGTTTATCGAACCATGGACTGTCCTTGAATCTACCATAACGTGTATCATTCATTTTCTATGATTTTATTATAAGTTACTGTAATTACATGGTCAAGACCGCTACTTCTTCAAAGAGTGTATTTATCACTTCTTGTACGAACGGATGATCTTTAAGGTCTATTTCTTCTGGAAAATAATCTACCATTAAGTTATAGATCTCATTACATCCCAAGGCTATATCTTCATCTTGGGTGCCATATATCTCTTGCAGGACGACAGCAATAGAATGCTCTATCTCAGTATCAATAATGGCCCGTTTTGTTTCCTCAGAAAGAACTTCAAGAGGTTTTAAAGCCTCTATGATATTTTCCTTTGTAAGCTCCTTACTTATCGGCAGACCTATCAACTTACGTACTGCAGTAAAGGCATTGATGTTGTACATATGATCTGGATATTTCTTAAACTCAGACTCTACGCCAGGCACATCAAATATGGTCATCTGGTTAGGAGAGATATGATCTTCGAAAGGAGTATCCTTATACAACTCTCTTGAACTATTATATCCCTGTACTACAGTTCTTGATAACTTGAGCTGCCTTGCCGCAAGGTTGACAGGAATATCAAACTCTACCTTACCATCAAATGTAAGAATAGGTGGATTATCTACTTTGAATGTAGTACCTGTCACTCCTATCTCAGCCTCTATACCTATTTTGGTTACGAACAGAGTGGCGTGATTGACTATAAGAGATAGATAATAATCATAGTGCTTGGTATTATCATACAGTTCTGACATATCAGTTCCTGAGAAATAGGCTTTCATGCCATGATGAGTGTGAATGAATCCACGTCTCATGTCTTCAGCTTCAGGTACTTCTTCAAAGAAGTCAAGCAGCTCAAGATCAACTGATCCTGCAGTATAGGCAGAACTTCCTATGTCAAGAAGATAGATATGCTTTGCACGTAGTACCAGATCTGAGTTGAACAGAGATCCTGAGACTTCTTCATAGAATAGCATACCACACCATTCCTTGTTATCATTCTTTGAATGTAGATAAGCTATCTCATTCATCAGCGATGGGCTGATCATCAAGGTATAACCTTGGGACATTTCAAAATGCTTCATAAGTTTAAATATTTGTTTATTAGAGCTTCTATTGATCTGTAAGTCTCTTGAAGTTCTAGGTTACCGGCTCCTACAGTAGAATTTTCAATAAAGTCCAGCTCCTCTTGAGTAGGGATTATTTTCAACCTATCAAAAGTAAAACCTCCTACTTCTACAGAGCTTTCAAATGGAAGAGAATACTCACCATCTTCGTTTACTATTTCCGTATTTACAAGTCTCAGTATATTTTCCAAAGACATTTGAGATGCATCTACTCCAAGACCTTCTTCGGTAAGCATGGTACTTAAAACAGCATCGTCACCTCTTTTTATTCTTACTTTAGGCAATATACCGTCATTTACGTACTGATACTGTAAAGAGCCATCATTTATAAGTCTCTTCGCAAACCTTACAATATGCTTTACCTTTGGGTCTTTACTACGAAGAATCTTTCTAAGTACAGAACCCAGATCCATTACAGTATCCATCTTTATATGAGGAACACCTTCAACAGATTCATTACGGACATAAGAGTTTATTGTAGCAAACAACATATCCAGATCAGTTATAGGATTCTGGGTCATTTCTCTTATAGGAGTTGCAGATCCCAAACAAAAATTACCAAATTCATTTATATGGTATCTGGGAAGATGGGAATGATTATACTTACCAAGAAACTGTATCAGATTCATCTCTGTTCTGAGTCCTTGTATACGATCAATAAGAACAGTATTATCCATTTGTATCATATATTGAAATCTTACAATAAAACCTTTAATGTCTATACTCAGATCATACTCATTGGTAATGGTAAGCTCTGGAAAGTATATGTAAACATTATTAGGAGTCACTGATACATTTTCAAAGAACTGCTCTGCACATTCCTTTATAGTGTCGGCCGTAACGGCCTGTGTTATCACCATGATATATTTATTTATGGTTAGTGAATAAGAAAAGAAAGAGAGGCTTTCGCCTCTCTCTCTCCTTCCATCTTAGGCTCCTGCCTTCATACGGGCAGGGCTTGCAACGAGGGTGATGTTTCCTGTCGGCAACGGTGTGGACAGATCATCCAACATGAGTCTTGCTTCTTTAGCAATTACTGACTGACCTGTAAAATCAACACCTGATTCTGCAGATAGCTCTGCAAGGGTTGTTGCATTAGACTGATAGCTCTGAGAGCCGCTTCCTGTTTTTACTGTGATAGTTCTCATTTTCTTTTTCTATGAGTTGTGAATAATATGTACTTAATGTATAATGATCTTTGATCAACTGTATGACCGTTTCATCCGGGTCAGGTATCATGATATTGAGTGAATACTCAATCATCATATCTTCCAGATAGTTACGGGCTACAGAAAAAGATGCATTCTTCCCGAGTCTTGACTCAAGATATTCCAAGACATCCCTATCAAGACCGAGGTTTGCTATTCTCAATGTATCCATTTAGAATCCTTACAAAATCCATCATATCCAGCATTACGAATCTGCCCTTCTCATAGAAGCGCTTACCTTTCTTCTCTGTCAACTTACTGAGTATGACATTGATCTTCCCCTCATCTGGCATTTCTGCCAATATCTCATCGTAATTTACTTTCTTCGATAGATTCTTACATTGGAAATTAAACTCACCTGTATAGCATATGTCAACCTTGGCAGCATCTCTCATCCTACTCTCAGCTCTAGAGCTGACAGCATCTGGAAAGAGTTCCTTCAAGACTGCTATGCAATCCAGTTCCCATTTATTACCTCTTCGTCTATTGTTGTTCATTTAACAGTTCTTTTAACGTATTCTCGGTATACTCCTTGCCATGCAAAAATACATGATCTGAAAGATCTTTTGCCTCAGTAAGGAATATTTTCTGAAGACCGTACTGTTCTGACAGTTGTGTTGCAGCCTTTATGCCTGCATCATCGTTGTCATAGAGTATGACTATACGTTTGAATCTTTGTTTCATGTCCTCCATTATATCAGAAGGTATCGGACATGTCTCACTCTGTGGAGCCATTGAAGGATATCCGAACTCATAGCACAACATCACGTCCTTATATGATTTCTGAATGATCAGAATGTCGTGTGTCTGTGGTAATAGATCGATTCCCTGTATCTTAACTCCTCCTGCTATGAACCTGTAATCCTCTTTGGTAGGTCTGTACACCTTATACTCTCCACCAAGATCATAGGCATATGCAGGCTCATCACATGTGAACCTTGTGTCATTGATCCAGTAATATGAAATGGGGCTGACCCTGAATAACTTCAGAGTCCTCTCTGTGATACCATACTGATCCCAGAATGCAAGATCTCCTTTAGTATATTCCCTGCGTTTTATCTTCAGATCCCTCTTTATGGGATTCTTTCTCACGTATGTGACGTCAGGTACTTCACCGGTATTAAGATCCTTTGTTATCTGTAACAGCAATTCATCACGGTCCAGTTCAGGATATACATTGGAGACGAAGGATATAACATCCCCCGTCTCTCCCAATGCATAATCATGATAATAGGTGTGGTCATCCTTCACTCTGATTATGAATGAAGGAGTTCTATCCTCTCTGAATGGAGAGGAAGTTACCTCACCGATAGGAATGTCAGGAAAATAGTGCCTGTATATCTGCAGCTCACTGTACTCTTCAAGGATATCTACCCTTAATGGTACTTCCGCATTCCTTGTCTGGAACATCTTACCAAGGAGCTTCTACGTCCTCAGTTACACCTGATGCAACATCTGGAGTATCAGTTGTGGTCACTGGTTTGGCAACATACTCTTTTAACTCCAAAGAGTTCTGGTAATCGCCTTTACACTGAGTGTAATCGTTGGCAAGTGCATTCTCCCATGCCTTAGTAGACTTGGAAGCTGCTCTATCAAAGTGATGCATATAAACATCCTGGTAGGTCTTACCATCTTCAGTGGTAATTACATTGAGTAATACCTTTACCTCGTTATTATCCTTGATCTGACCAAAGATCTCACGGATCTCACTCAGATCGTTGGTAAACAACTTGTTAACATCCTCAAAGTAGCAAAGACCTCTGTTACCTGCTGCATCTGCATAAGGATTCACATTGGCCCAGGCTGCAATGAAGTTGATAAGCTGCCCCTCACCTACCTTGGCAGGACGGGCACCTTCTTTACCGAACCACTGCTGAAGAACATCAATGCTTTCTACGAATGTTGTCTGTCCGTAGTTATTGATGTACTCTTTCTTATCACCGGCACGAGTATCACGATCACGGTTCTCCAACCAGAATCTTCTTTTGGCAAGAAGTCCTGTCTCCTCGTGTTTAAGGAAGAAATCGATCACTACTTTAGCATGACCCTCAGGAGTTACTGAGATATACTCAGGTTCCTGTGTAGGATTATATCCAAGCTCAGTAAGCTCAGACATTGTAGGATTGATAGCCACTACTTTCATGTTAGCAAGGCCGGTGTACAATTTTCTTGATCCACCTTCGTCATTTGATCTATTATCGATCTTCATTTTTTATCAGTTTTACTGATTAGTTAAATATACTTCATCCCAATGGGATACTAAATTACCATCAACTTCTTCACCGAGTAATATACTCTTACCTTTAAGGTGTGCAGATCGTGATCCGCAGAGTACTTCCTCAGATGATGAGAAGTTGAGAATGGTCTTACTTTTGTCCCGGTATAGATATCCGATGGCATCTGCATCAGCACAGACAATATTCTTGTTCTGTCCTGTAAGGTTAATATCCTTTGCATTTACCTCCTTACCTTCTTTACCAAGCATCTTCTCCTTCAGGTGACCTATCAGGATTATACCCTTTGATGCACTCTTCTCTATTCTTGAGATGACCTTTGAAAAGGCCTCACGAAGATAAAGATAGCCTGCACCGTTAGGTAACTTTCTGACATCATCACCTTTGAAGTTCTTACCCATTGGCGTGTTCATGTACAACTTGAGGGCAAGTGGGAGGACCATTTCCTCAAGCTTTGTCACCGTATCTATGGCTATATAGTCATAGGGTTTTCCGGCTTCATCTATCTTGTCCATGATCTGGCGGATCTCATCTACGCTATCAGCCTTCAGTTTGACGGCATCAACGAAGTCAGAACCGTTCTCGAGATCAAGTATAAGACAGTTGTCAAGCATTGATACGAGTGTGGTCTTTCCCATTTTGGGAGGTGCGTACAGCACAAGCCGTCTAGGATTTACCTGGGTGGCCTTTACTTTCTCCCTTGGCAGAATAATTTCACTCATTAAGTGTTTCTATTAAATTGAAAACTCTACTCATCTGTACTTCATCTGAGGCGTTGGGCAGTTCTACAAACTCACTGACGCAACCATCAAAGAACGTCCCTACTCTCAGATTTGAAGCTCCATACCTGTTCTTGAGAACTGATATTGATCGATAGAAGTCCTGCATCTTACGGATATTGTAACCTCTGTGTTGAGGTATCTCATATCTGTTAGGTGCAAACAGTCCTATTACCATATCCGCATCCCTCTGTGTCTTCTTATTGTCAGCCAGGCCATCCAATGATGGCTCCAACTTTGATTCCACAGAAGAACCTGATGTGGTATAGACCTGCTTCTCCTTATCAGAGGATTGCTGCTGAACAACTATAGGAGACATTCCGTAAGTATTCCTGAGATCGACAAGAAAGTTTGAAGAGAATCTGCCTATAGCATCCATCAATGACTCTCCCTTACTGGGTTGAAGAAGTGATATGTGATCAAAGATCGGTACTATCAACTCTTCAGGGTCATTTGGAACATAAACATCATTCTCCCATTTACCATTTGCCTCAGCATAACTTTTCAATGCATGGTATATCTTCTCAGGGCTTTTCAGCCTATCATAGATGACCAAGCAGTTACGCTCCATCTCATCAAAATACTCCTTGAGTCCTCTTATCTGTTCGACAGTTTCCTCGTCCAGCACATTCTCAGGCTGCATGGAGTTCAATACCTTGATATCCACCCTCTTATTGTACAGACTATAAAGACGGTGGATGATAAGTGACTGCATGAATATCTCTCTATACTCCTCAAGGCAGAAGTAAAAGATCTTCAGTTTGATCCCACAATCAGGGTTCTCTCTGATGTATTCATACGCCCTTATCACGTACAACAGCTTAGCAAGCTTTGACTTTCCTACACCACTTGACGCTGTAAGTATGGTGTAAGTTCTTGGTTCAAGTCCCGGTACGAATTTTTGGAGTCTCGGTAGTTTGAAAGGTATACAGTTGACCTTTCCTGACAGAACCCTGTCACGGTTTCCAATTATTCGATTGTATGCAGCATCATACGTCCTTTCCCCAGTCATCATCACTTCTTCCTGTTGCACCTTTGGCCAATAATTCCTCACACTCTGCTGCAAGCATCGATATTCCATCCTTTTCGATGAAATACGGTGCCAGCTTCATATGATTATAGGCCTCTCTTGCTTTTCTATCCACATAACTTTGAGTTGCCTGAAGGATGATCGCCTCATCATAATCAGGATACTTTCTTCTAAAGGATTTAAGCTTACTCTCACATGATTGTGCAGTACCTCTTACAAGATAACCTCCACTTCTTATACCTACAGGAAATATACTCTGATACTTCTTTGCAAGTTCTTTGATGTTCTCTTCACTTACAGCAACATCAAGATCTATTTTAGGAGTAACAAAACCCTCCCTAGGTATCTTAAAAAGCTCTCTGGTCTTCTCTGTCAGATAAGCCTGCCCATCATCTATCTCAATGTATCCACGTCTTACAAGTTTTTTGCCATCAACATTCAACAGCACTTTCTTCAGAGCATCGGTCTCCGCCATAAGTCTAGCCAGATACACATACTCATCAGGTCTTATAAGATGTTCATCAAGAATTTCCGTATCGATTGTAATAATCATTCTACTACTTTTACAAGGATCATAAATATACTGTCCCTGCATCCTCTCTTTCTACAATATACGGTCTGCCATAAAGAACGTCCTGTACCTGCTCATAACTGAGACCGATACCGAACCTTTTCCTCAACAACAGTGGTAGTTGATCCTCCTGTATATCATCCATCTCTTCCCGAAGGATATCGATGAATGCATGTATAAGATCAACATTCTCTATTTCAGCCTGGATACAAGATCCGTCACGTTCAAACAGGGAGTCATTCTTATGTTCACTCCCTCCGTCATCTTTGTGAACCATTTTTCTTCTTGAGTACCTACAGTTACCGGAATGATAACGGTACCGATGCGATTGCCGTCCTTTCTCAATCGTCCTACACGTTGAAGAAGATCTCTCTCCTTACTATAGTACGACATGAGAATGACGTTATCGATGCCTTTCAGATTGGCACCTTGCTTCAGCATCTTGAATGATGCTATCACATCTATGTCCCCGTTGTCAAACTTCTGCCTGATCTTTGAGTTCTCTGACTCACGATGTTTGGCAGATTCTCCCTTCTTCGCTGATCTTACCACATTAGGAGTTATATCCTCAAGTGCCTTAAGATCGTTGCCAAAGATAATGGTTTTACCGTTAAGTTCTGCAAGTATTTGATTTATAGCCTCTACTTTTGAGGGAAGAGAATACAGAAGCTCAGCCCTTCTATTGGAGCTTATCCTGAACTCGACCTCTTTCTGAGCTGGATTACGATAGAACATGGATCTTTTGAATCTCTTGTCCCAATACTCGTAGGTCTTCGCCTCAGTGGTCATGAATGGTTTCTTCTTACTACCTCCAGGTATGACCTTCTTAGTACTGTCCAGCTTGTGATGCAGTACATAGATATCAAGTGGCCTGGAAGTACCATCCTCCTGTCCCTCATTCAACGTGTATGAAAAGCATATAGGTGCAATGGTATTGAGCAGATCCAGTTTAGTGGTCTCTTCACCATCTATGGTCACTTCATCGTCATCTATCGTAGCTGACAGTCCCATTATGCGGTCATAACTGTTATTACGATAATACTTTGAATATGCCGGAGACAGGGAATCATGTATCTCATCTGCAATTACAAGAGTGTGTTCCATACCTATCTTACGATAGGCAGACTGATAACACATGAACTCTATGTCCTTACCACTGAGATCTATACCAAAGACCTCTCTGTACTTGATGATCTCTTCCTTAAGATCCTTCTCACGTTGTTTCGTTTCAGCAAGAAAGAGTATCCTGTCTCCTACTTCAAGCTCATTTATCGCATGCAATGCAATGAATGTCTTACCTACACCTGTAATGGCCTGTATTGTCCCCTGGCGGCCATTTTCACACCAGGCTTTGAATGCTTCTCTTTGTACTTTGTCACGGGGATCTTTCATTTTAATTGTTCTTTTTCATTTTTGCCAATACTCTGTAATATTCGGAACAGCAGGGATCTCAACATGATCACAGAACGCCCTGGCTGCAGATTCCATGGCATCCTGTACCATGGTAGCCATATCTTCAGCCATTTCTTTAGGGCATTCCAAACACATCTCATCATGAATGAATGAGACCATCTTGACCTTGCCTTGTAGGTCATTGTCCAGAATATAATTGAACACTTTTACTCCTGCAAGCTTCATCATACTTGCGGAGACCGATTGGATCGGATAGTTCAGGGCATTACGTTCATACTTACCTTTAGTGGTGTAGTATTCACGTATCATTGCTCTGTCAGGCACCGATCCGTTATCATAGATGTCCTGTATCTCCTCACGCAACTCAGAGAATCTATCAAAACCTTCCATGAATATCTTTCGCTTTGATACTCTATCAGTTATCACATATCCATATGCTATCACCTCTTTCTTTCTTCTCTCAAAATACTTCTTAAGATCAGGAAAAGAATCAAGATAGGCATCAATGAACTTCTGAGCTTCCTTCTCAGATATACCAAAGCTGTCTTTAACGGAAAATGCTGATGCACCATAGGCTATCTGAAATGACAGTATCTTGCCGATCTGTCTCTTATCAGAGTTCTCTTTCTTGTTGACCACTACAGGCCTACCTTCTATTTCAGAGAACATTCTGGAAGCTACCATGGAATGTGAATCACCATCACCGTTCTTAAAGAAATCTATATAGTTGCGCTCATTGGCCATGTCAGCGAGTACCCTTGTCTCCTGAGCTGAATAGTCAGCTACAACAAGAGTATTACCTTCATCTGCAATGAAACACTTTCTTATATTCTCGTCAGCAGGAATGTTCTGAAGATTGGGATCGGATGATGATATCCTACCTGTATTCAGTATCTGCCAATAGTTGCTATGCAATCTACCGGTACTCCTGTTCACATGTTTCAAGAATGACTCTCCATATGTCGTTACCAGTTTCCTCTTCTCCATGTATTTCAGATATATTGGGATGAGAGGGAACTCATTCTTGAATTTCTTCAGGTGCTTGGACTCTATAGAGTCTTTTGGCTTACCCTTATCCATGACAGTAGTATCAACACCAAGTGTCTTGAATACCTCTGTCATATCTTTTGTGGAGGTTATCTTAGGGGATATCGTCTTATCCTCAGAGAACAGATCCAACTGTGCCTCACGATACTGAGGCATGTTATCGAATATCCAATTGACAACTTCCTGCTCAGCTTCTTTCTCCTGAGCCTGATGGTCTTCGTCATTACTTAACCATCTTTCTGTATCCAACTTGAATCCACAATACTCTGTATATGCAAGAGCAGATACATACTGTGACTCCAAGGAAATAGTACGTTCAAGGTCAAGTTCTTCGACTCTCTCCATTTGAGAGTCGTAGATACCCTTGAGAAACTTGACATCATCAGCAGCATACCGTATCACTCTGGGAGTCAATCCCTCACGATGTATGTTACCTCTGATATCTTTCGTCATTACAGCATCACAGTACTTGAATGCCACTACATCCAAACCAAGTCCTCTATGAGACAGTCCTGTAGTAAGGACACACTCATTT
>Ga0099848_1001080_pt1 | contig 12724 bp, 12 predicted proteins | sample CB_VirMetaG_3_FD_78179 | JGI IMG/M metagenome (GOLD analysis project Ga0099848, IMG submission 78179) | Freshwater to marine saline gradient viral communities from Chesapeake Bay - CB_1508_1S Viral MetaG | ecosystem: Environmental > Aquatic > Marine > Coastal | place: USA: Chesapeake Bay... | reverse complement strand
GTGTGATCAGGCGTCGGGAGGACCTGCGCCTGTTGAATGGAACCGAAGTTGAAGTGAGCGGGAGACTGAAGGAGTATCGCCGGCACGAAAAGCGCCGAGACCTAGATACCCTGCTCCTGGTGAACTTGATTGTGACCCCGACCCCCTTGGGTGAGTCAATCTATCTCAGCCACCTCTGGTTTCTCCGCCGACAGTTCAAGAAAATCGGACACATTCCCGAACAAGGCGAACGTGTCTCTTTCGTCGGGGTGGTCTACCCCTACCGCCGTCTTGGCGGGCGGAGCCTGGACAGGGGGCTCTTCAATTCCACAGACTTCGGAATCAAACCTTTGCGATACCATGAAGATTAGCATTGTAAATAAGTTCACCGCAGAGGGGCAAGAGTACATCGAATGGGATCTCTGGGATGGCCCCACCGACCGCAGTGACCACGCCCACGGATATGCCACCGACCTTGTCCAAGCTTTTTCCAAAATCTTCGAATGGCGAGAACGAATCGCCGCTGATTATGCGGTCGAGCTTGAAAAAGATTTAGAGACCTTGAAAAACTTCATCACAAACAATGAAACCGACTGACTTCGCCGAGTTCAAAGACAAAGCCCGGCAATGGGCGCAAGAGCGCCTCTCTGATGAGAACACCGTGGTTATCGACCTTGAAAGCACAGGCATTCTCCGTGAAGACCCCGACACCGAAATCGCCCAGATTTGTATCACGAACACGAAAGGGCGCCCGTTGTTCTCAATGCTCCTGAAACCTTCGCAACCAATGGGTGAAAAAGTTGTCGGCATCCACAAGATTGCCAACGACGATGTGGTCAATCAGCCAATGTTCCCGCAAGTTGCGAAGATGATTTCGTTTGTGCTGCGAAACAAGCACGTCGTGGCATTCAACGCTGACTTCGACTGGAAGCTGCTGGTTCACATGTTCAAGAAGTATGAGATTGAAGTGCCCAAAGTGGCCGGGATCTCGTGTGCCATGGACCGTTACAGCGAATGGTGCGGAGAGTGGAATGCGAAAAAGGACGGTTGGAAGTGGCAAAAGCTGCCGAACTTCCTCGGCCTATCCACTCACGATGCTCAAAACGATTGCTTGAACACCCTCAAAACAATGGAAAAGATGGCGGGAGCTTTCGACGAGGCTGCTCTGGATGCCGACGCAATCGACCTAGACTTTTGAGTTTACCTGCACCCAACTCCAACTAAACTAAGAACGTTACTTACTACCAGAAATGAGCCCCGACTACGGAACCTACCGTCTGTCTTACACGCCACCGGAATCAACCGGTCAAGAGGACTACCCCAACATCGCCATCGAAATGAGTACCGGTGGTGATGCCAACGTGGACCAGATGCTTCGGTTTTACGAAGCTTTCCTGGCAGCGTCCGGTTACATTCTCAAAGGAGACCTGAGAGTCGTTGAATCCAGTTTCGACTATGACACTGCCTACAAGGGCAGCTTCATCTCCTCGGTCGGCACATTCAATATTGTCTGATGGAAATTTCTAATCCGTGGTTTATCGAGGGATCCAGCAAAGCACGCCTGGTTGCCCACACTCCGGACCCAGAAGCAATGATGGGTTACATTGCTCGCGTAACTTCCAAGGATCAAAGCAACCCCAAGGTTGAAGGTCTGCTGAAGTATTGCGCCAAGCACGGACACTGGAGTGTGTTTGAGCAAGCCTCAATGACCGTTGAAGTTGTAACCCCCTTGGCAATCGCAGTCCAGCTGCTTCGTCATCGTTCCTTTACCTTCCAGCAGTTTTCGGGTCGGTACGAAGACCAGCAGGAGATGCTCAAGCACACTGCTGACTTGAGTTCGTTCGGCAACCTCTTTTACATGCCTGAAGAGGCACGAATGCAGGATCCGAAGAATCGTCAAAATTCGCTTCCGGCTTCCGACCCTGGTCTGACCGATGCAATGTGGGCTACAATGTCCACGTCCTACACAGTTGCCCTTCAGTGCTACAATGATCTCCTTACCCGTGGAGTCGCGAAAGAAATCGCTCGCTTTGTCCTCCCTCAAGGTGTTTTTAGCCGTCTCTACGTTTCAGGTAGTTGTCGGAGTTTTATCCATTATATTGGTGTCCGTGACGACGAAGGCGTTGCTCAATACGAGCACTGTGAGCTCGCCCGAGCAATCAAGTCCATCTTTGCAAACACTTTCCCAACCGTGAGCAAGGCAGTGTTTGACGCTGCTCCGACTCCCCTGGAGAAAGAAAACGAAGAACTCCGCGCTGAAATCCAAGTACTGAAAGCCACAATCAAAGGACGACTCTGAATGCCCACCCTGATGAACAAGCAAGCTGCTACCGGCCACTGGAAGATCATGGCTGACTACCCTTCCCGCGATGGTGACTACATGGTTGTGTTTCGCACGGAGGATGGAGACATTGGGGACCCAGACATCTGGTCTTTTGAGCGAGGCAACTGGGAACCCCTCTTTGGTTACACACCTGACGGAGAGCCAGAGTACTGGTTAGACATTCAAATGCCTAAATGACCGACCGACCGAAACTTGAACAAACTATCGTCCTAGAGAGAAACCCAGTTCCGCTGGTTGTCTGGGATTTCAACGTCGCAGTCTTCCACGTTATCAACTGGTATCAAAAAATCTCGGGATCGTTCAAGAAAGAGGTCGAGGAAAAGCTGGTGAAGGGTGCTTTTGCCCTTCACATTAACCGGGGACCAGACATGCTCCCCCGGCACACTTACCGAATGCTCTTTGTTGCAGACAAGCGTTTTGCCGATAGTCATAACTACTGGCGAAACAATGTTATGCAGACCTGCCCCATTGTGAAACAGGCGTGGATCGATCACGCCGAACGCGAAGGGGTTGATTACGATACACTGAAAAAAGACTACAAAGGAACCCGAGGCGAAAAGTCGGAAGAGTTCTGGTTCGTCTACAACATTTGCCGTGACTATGCTACGCAGTATTTCCCGTTCTTTGAGGCAGAAGGGTACGAGGCTGATGACTTCGCTGGGGCAGTTTACCGGCTTAGTCGAGACTCCGACCCCGACTCGGTGGTCCATAGACGACAAATCTTCCTCGCCACCCTCGATCGCGACTGGAGTCAATGCGTTGATGAAGCGCACAAAATCTATTTCGCAAACACTCGCTATCCGTTCCCGAATGAAAAAATTCAAGAACGACTTGTTGGCAATGAGGGTGTGATCGAGCACACGGCACACCGGATGGGATATGAGATTGCCCACCCATCACAACTTGCTCAGCACAAGGTTCTCCATAGTGACATGGGTGATAACCTTCCCAAGGGAACTCCCATCGAGCTGTTTGACTTGTGCGAACCTCATCCCGAGTTCAACATTGACAAGGAGCCAGTTTGGCAAGAGTTGAAGGAATGTTGCGAAGACCCCAAAGCAAACGACCGACCTGACCACTTGGAGCAAACTCTTCGGCAATTTGCCAAGATTTGCCTGGAGGCTCCCTACAAGTTCTAGCTGGCGGGTAAAAGTTAGTAAGATTACGGCACCAATGTGGACGCAGCATACCAAGCAAAATATCTCAGCATGGCTCGCCTCCTATGGCAAGCGAGTGAGGGGGATCCTTCTCGGATCCCTGCTCACTATGCTGAGCATCTTGGCCATGACTATGCTGATGGCGATATCTCTCTGGTTGGTCTACTCCCTCTGATTGAAGATTACTCAGAGCTGGAAGATTTTGAAATTGAAGAGGCCATCGAAATGCTTGGGAAGGTTACTCCCGGCGATTGGCCCGATGTAGAAGACATTGAAGGGATCTCGGCAGAGCAACTGCTTCGGGTTTACGATGAAGATGCCACAGACCCCGAAGGACTCAACTTTGTAGAAGACAACCTGAGCACCGCAGAGAAAGTAGAAAAGTGCCTGATTGAGGTTATCTCGAGCGTGTTCGGAGACAAGGTCTCAACCATTCGCAGCGAAAAAGGATATTTTGCCAACCCGAAAAACAACTTCCTGCAGGAGGATGACGGCACCTTTGCCGGAACCTTCACCTATGGCGACAGCAAATTCCTGTTTGAAGTAGCCCCGAGCGAAGACGGGTGGCTCTGCACCTACAGAATGCACTGGGACTCCGTGGGCAAACTCCCGCCAATACCTCAGCAGGATGACGCCAAGGACACTGACTACACCCGCAAGGTTCGCACTCGGGGGTGGAAATAATGGCATTCACAGGCGGAGAAGTAAGCACCGTTGCGATAAAACAAACTTCCGTTAGTTTGGCAACACAAGCGGCATCGAGCGCTGCGTCCCAATCTATCGGCCAAGTTTGGCAGGGCGCGGGTCAGTCATTCTTCGGGTCCGCAGGTCAAGCGCTTGGTGGTGCACTCGCTGGGTCCGCTGTCAACATCGCGTTGAACTCGGCGCTGGGGACAAACGTTGTGGGACCGCAGGGGCTGAGTCTCGACTCGGGCGCCAACATCCTGGCATCCACAATCACACCCTACGTCACAAGTTCGGTTGCAGCGGGGATAAACCAAAACATCAACAAGAGTTTGCAGTCGGCAGGACCATTTGGACCTGCTTTATCAGGTCTTGCCACGGGTCTTGTCAACCAAGCCACCCAGGGAATCACCAATGCTATTTTTGGGTCTGCTGCTCCCGGCAGTGGCACAAACTATAAAATGTTCCCCGGTGGCGGCGGGGAGGGTGAGGCACCTGCCGATTACGGGGGATCCCCCTATACCCTGGAGGATGTCGTCTTCTCTTTGCAACGGGCTAATGTTGGGCCTCAACAGGACGGTGATGCCCAAGCAAACAATGGATCTAAGACTGAGACGACCATCCCGGCAAACACTGCTGCTTCTTCCGAAGGGGCAGCTGCAGCTTCCACATCCACCGGTGCAAATGCGCTCAAACAACAAGCAATGGGGGAAACCTACAACTTCAATACTACCAATAGAGATGTACTTCTAAGACAAGCAGAGCAAGAAGGATATAACAGTTTGAGTGTCAAACAACTGCAGTTGCTAGGGGGAACGGGAGACATTAAGGTAATATCGAATGACTCGAGCGGACTTCTCTACTACACTCGTGCGGAGTGGGAAGCTCGCCAGGGTGCTTCTTCCGCTCCACTTCGAGACCGTCCTCTTTTTTAGACATGAGCAGTTCCTACGCCTCCTCTCTTTCAAACTCCTCTCAGAGTCAACTAATAAAGGAATTTGCCGGTGCACCGCCGTCAGCGGGATTCATTCAAGAATCAGTCCCCAAGGCATTTCCAGTAGTTGACCCAAACCTTCAGGCTGTGTTTGCAAATCAGGCGAACGGGAGTACCGATCCAAAGAATCTGGGTTTATCTAATCAGAAAGATCTTCAGAATGCAGCCGACAACCTAACCGGTACCGGAGCCCTGGCGCCATCAGCACAACCAGAGGCTGGGTGGACATTCATCACAGCTCCCGAGGACGTTTCGTGGGATGTGGCAAACAGTGCAACCCGTGTGGACATGTTTGGCACTAACAACCCACCGGTAGTGGCGGGATCACGAGGGATGCGTGACTTAACCTTAAGCAACTCCCTAGTTGAAGGTTTCGTTCGTGGTGTAACGGTGGAGGGAAAGATCGCGCTATTGGAAAAATTGATGGAGTACGGACTGAACTCTTCCGACGGATTTGTCTCTGTGCCGGTTTACCAAGTGTGGGCCAATAACAAGAGCTACGGCGGATCCGAGGCCTACTACGTCATTAAAGATGTTAAAATCAAGGAAACAATGAGGGATTTGAAAGGAAACGCCACTCGAGCATATGTTGACGTATCCTTGATGCAAGTGCCTGCATACCAGGTAAATTCAGGCAGAGATCAAGCTAGCGAAGTGTCAACAGGGGCAGAGGCTGCTTTGATTAGTCAGGCACAAGCACGAGCAGCGGAACGTGGGCAAGGAAGCTCTGCTGCCGGGGCTGCTTCTGGTAACCAGGGCGTGGGAAGAACGAAACCGGCAAGTGGGCCGACACCGGGTAACCCTCCGACCAAACCACCGACCGACGCTACATCGCCTACTCAGGAGGTTAGATACAGGGCAGTTCCCGACGCCAATAAACGAACAAATCGCCCAGGGAGAAGTAGATAAATAACCCGTGGGGGGGGGTAAAACCACCCATAAGGTAAGATAGCAGGATGGCGGACCCTAGGACATTTGTCCTGATTGGTGACTTTCAGGATAACATCACTCCGGCCCTTGAAGGCATCAATAAAGGCATTGCCGGCCTGAAGAGGACAATGGCCACCATGACCACTAAGCGTGGTGGTGGCTTTAGTGATGTCACGCAGTCAGTCGGTAAACTGGTTTCCGCACAGAAACATTTGGCCACCTCTATTAAAGAGGTTGGGGATGCGGCTAAGGTAGCCACAGCAGAGCTGAAAGAATATAAACAGATGGCGGGCAAAGTCGCAAGTGCCCATTACCACCTTGCGAGAGCAGGACAACAAGCTGGAGATAAGCTTGCGACGGGGTATAACAATGCCTACAATAGCCTAGATAAACTAGATAGACGTCAAAAACTAATGGCGACTGCCAACCGCAGGCGTCAGCGACTTGTTTCGTCCAATGTTCTCATGCCTATTCCGCGTGGTGGACGTGGTGTTCCTCGCATGCCTCGCGCGAACGCTGGGGGTGGTGGCATGGTGCCCCCCGGTGGAGGGTCACATATCGGTGGGGGTGGTGGAGATTTCCCCATGGCCCGGTTTACCCTGGCTTTTGGTCTGAGTGAGGCAATTGCAACGCCAATAACTTCTGCGATCACCACGGGGTTCCAAATAGGGACTCAAATGATGATGAGGCCCTTCGAGTATTTCGCCGGGGCATTCGGGGAACGTGTGGGAGACCAGCTGGATGACCTTAAAGCGGCGGGCGCACTCCTTTCCATTTCAAAACGGTCTAAAAACCCGTTTGTAGCAAACATTGACGAGGCCATAAGCCTTCAACAGGAAACTAACGCCACGTTTGCAAAGATGGCAGCCCAGTTGCCGGGAGTAACCCACGACTATGTTTTGGCAGGTAAACGCCTCAGCGACACCATGGCGAGAGTGGTGGAGTCCGACTATGCGGCGGCTCGCTTAGAGGCTAATAAAATTAGAGCCACTGAGGAGGGTGCTAAGTTTTTTGGCGGTACGCAGATTACTGGCGAGAGTAAAAAAGACCGACAAGAAGTATTCGAAACACTGCTGGGGGATTTAACGAAGAAGGCAACCCTGGCCGGGATTGGTGGGAGAACGGGCGCCGGCGGCATTGCTGGAGCTTACGGACTTCCGGGACTCATTGAGAGAATGGTTTCCCAAGACCAAGTGTCTATGGGGCAGTTTCAACGGTATGCGTCCGTCTTCTCGGACCCGTCTATTGCAGACGCTCTCTCAAGGAACATAGATAAAATCAATGCGTCCAACAAAAACTCCGTCGAGAGAACCAAAGCCATTAGCAAGTTGCTCGACGAGGTGGTAACGCCGGAGTTGATCGATAAGCTCCGTACCAGCGTAGACGGTATTTACCAGGGTCTCAAGAGCGCTTTCCTTGACCCCGACACGGGTCTCTTTGGATTGGGTAGGCAGTTCAAAGACTTCGGTAAGCGGATGAATAGCTTCGGTCAGTACGTTGACGACGCTGGGAACGTAGTTACCGACATTACCAAAGCCGCCAGTGAAAATCTGAGTCTCTTTGAAATCTTGGCTCAGATTTTCTCCAACGTGGGTCAAGTGCTAGGTCCCATAATCGACAACATAACTCTGCTGTTTGACCCCATGGAGAAGGTGGCCAGCATTCTGATGGAGGCTCGTCACTACACTGGGGAATTTGCTCGCAGTTTCAATCAATACCGGGAAGGGTTAAAGGAGCTATCTAAACAAAAAGGCAAGGAGTTCCTGAAGGATACTTTGGATTTCAGGGCGTCCTTGGCAGCCTTAAACAACTTGATGAAGCAATTCAATATCATTGATGCGACTGAGTTTAAGAAGATAGGTCAAGACATCATAAGCATCAAAGATCCTGCCCGTCTGGCGGGCATTGTCACAGAGATGTTTGACAAGCTCATCAATTCCGATGTAGCCGGAAATATCGGGAAGATGGTAGGGGAAATCATTGGCACGGTTCTAGTTGAGGTCTCTCAAGTTACCGGATTCTTATCAAACCGTTTGAAAGGGTCCAACAAATTGTTCGACGGGCTAAAGGCGGGATTTAATAGCGTCAACGGGGGCGAAGCGTTTGCTAACATCTTCAAAGACGTCTTCAAGCTAATGTTTGAGGGACTGAAAGCCGTCCTCAAGGTGTTGCCCCTCCAGGCGTACATCCTTGGCGGTTTAATGTTTGCGTTGCCTCTGGCGATTCAGACCTTTGCAATGGCCTTTTCCCATAGGTTCTCGGACTCGTTCTTTGATGCCATTATGAAGTTCGTGTCGGGAGGGAAACTCGACAAGTGCATGATGTCTAACCGCGCCATGATGCAGGCCATGTGTCAGCAGATGTCTGGCGGTGGTGGTGGTGCGACAGGGGGATCTGCCGGCCGTTCGAAGAGGCGTAGAGGATTTGGCGACTTCTTCATCGGAAGTAGGGGTGCTCGCGCTGCCGGGAAACTTCGGTCCAATGTTCAAACTTCCGTTGCGCCCATTGGTAGATATTTGACAGAGCCGGTCGTCCGTGGCAAGCAACGTATAATGCCAGACGACTGGAGCATCAAGGGACCACTGCCCCGTGTAGCTCTCGGGTTAAGAGATGCCCCCTATACACGAGGACAGCAGATTCAAAGGGGCGCTCAAGCCCTGTACAACGCTCCTGGAAGATTCTCCAGGCGGGTGGGAGCGGCGTCAATGGCGCCTACCATGCAAGCAATGGGCGGTTTATTCCAAGGTGGGGGCGGCAGAGCGTTAATCCGACAAAGAAACATGTTGGGCATGGGTGCTCGCAGCATGGCAAGAATGGGACGCTTTGTGCCGGGTGGCGCTTTAGCCTTTGGGGGTATCGACGCTGCAATGAGAATGGCACAGGGAGAGGATGCTGGCAAAGCGATTGGAGGAGCAGCAGCTTCAACCATTGGGGCAACTCTGGGGGGAATCCTTGGTCAAGCACTGATTCCTGTTCCAGGGGTGGGCGCCATGATTGGCACTGTGGCAGGCGGTTTCCTTGGGGACAAAGTGTTCAATGCCTTGATGCCAGCAAGTAAGGAACAACTCGAAGCAGCTGCTTTGCAGAAACAGGCTGCGTTGCAGCAAGCGCAAGCTGCAGGACTTGCAAAGTCGGGCGTTGATGTGGAGAAAGCCGGGGGTCAGTTTAACTTTGGGACGGCGGCGGAACTCACTAAACGCTTCAATGATTTAGGGCTTGCCTCCGATGTGGCGGTTCGCTCTTTCCAATCCCTCTACCGGGTTGACCAAGAGAAGCAACTGAAAGCACAAGCCGCAGCAGACGCACTCAACGCGGAAATTCAACGCTTGAGGGCACTGGGTCGTCCCAATGAGGAAATCGCTGCCAACGTTAGAGGCCTTCAAACCGTTTACAACAACGCCCAGATTGAGGCACAAGCCTCCCTCACTGCCCTCAACACACAGTGGTCCAAGATTGGCACCGAATCTTCTCGGGTCATCTTGAACTCCTTCAAGACCATGCCTGTGGGGCAAGTGGAAGCCGCCATCGCAGAGAAAATCCGTCAAGCACAAGTGGTAACACACTTGAGTAGAGGTATTGACAGAGAGGCGACAACACCTCCCCCCAAAGCAAAAGCTTTTGGTGGTGCGGGCAAATCTTTCAGCAGCCTCGCTGGAGCCATCAACTTCGAAAACAAACATAAGCCACCCGGCAGTAGCTTGGTCATTGCTAATAGCTCGGAACGAATTATTCCGGCCGCAAACGGTTACATCCCGTCCCAAAGTCTATACTCCCGGGGGTATGCTGGGTGGAGCTCATCGGGCGCAGTAACCGTAAACGCACCCATTACAATCAACGGCGCTGGGCAAGACTCGGAGCAGATTGCTACACGGGTAGCAGATTTGCTGGCAAGCGCTATCGAAACTCGCTTAAACGCGAGCATGTACGCTTAACCAACATAGATAATTATGGCAACTTCCGGATTTTTAATTTCCCCCCGAGTGCGAGTTTTCTGGGGAGATGTAAACTTGAGTTCTTACAGCGGGGGGCAAAAATTCCCCAAAGATTCCCCCGTCGTCTACGATGTTCAGGTAGACTTACAAGCAGAGGGTGAAGGCCCCACAGCGGAAATGAAGTGGGATCCCACGGGACCCGGGTTTGCTCTCTATGAGTGGTTCATTAACCCTGGAGGTGGTAACTACATGAGGAAAACCATCACGATCGAATACTTTTATCCAGGGGGGAAGAAAATCGTGTTCGAGTTCGTGTGGTCTGGTCAGTCCATAAACTATGGTAATGACATGTCGGTGACTGTGAAAATGGTCTCCCAGCTTTCGGGTCTCATCAACGCGAACCTTCGCAACACAGCTCAGGCTTACGATGAGGAATCCGGCGCAGCTGCGCTTGATGTTTATAAAAAAGCACAGAAACAATTTGGATTGGACGGTGTTGATGGCCTGCTCAAATTCAATGAGACCTCCTTGGCTTATGCTCAGAAAGCAAAGATTACCGCTGCCTACGGCAACGACTGGACTTTCGGTAATAACGTAGGCAATATTGCCAAGCAGACGGGCGACATGGCGTTCGGTATAAACATTGGAGGAGCATCCATCGTCATTATGCCCCCGTTCAGCTATAAAGGGAGTGGCGCTCAGGAAACTGTGCTCAATGGCGCCACAGATGTTGGTCAGGGGGCATTACCTGACCCCGCAAAACGCTATGGCTACGTTGTGGGTCCGTCCATCTATAACTCAATCACGAGGACCTTCAACTGGAAACCTCCGCAACAAGATAACACAAAAAACCCAGGCACGCAACCCCTTACCCAGAAAACCGACACAGCAGACACCACACTACAGACTCCACCAACTCCGGCTCAAACCGCAGCGGCAAACACCTCAACTGCTGCTGCTCCAACCTCTTCCCCCCTAGGTACCGCCAATAACCGCTCCAGCCCAAATGTTCTAAACAAGAAGAACCCCGAAGCGCAGGCTCGGCAGGATGCTCTTAATGATGAGAAAGCTTCTGAACTAACGATGGACACAATGATGGTGCCGGTGTTGGTGGGCATCAAACCGCACGACATTCTCTATGTTCCGTCTCTGACGGGGGACTACATTGAAGATTGGATTGTTCAATCGGTGGGCTACGCACAGAGCAACGGGGATGTAAAAGTCAAGATTAGGGCCACCCGTGTGCTCGGTTCCGGAGTCCCCATGAATGAAAGTGCGGCAAATGTTTTCAAAACTTTTTCACAAACCAAAAGGCTGATCGGTGCGAACGCAACGTTGGAAGCATGGGATTCCTACGCATGGGGTTTACCGAGTTCTTCCGCCACGGGTACCACCAACCCTACGCTCGACGAACAATATCTGAAAAGTGCTGAGGCGTTCGACTGAGTTTACCGCCCCCCCATAAAGGGTAAAATAAATTCGTCAGGTGCCCCGGAATAGGCCGGGGAGTCGTGCCTGACTTCTCCAAAGCTCTAACTACCATGGCTGTAGCAACTTACAAGATCTCTCCCGCACTGGACGACCGCAATCGTGCCCGTCTTGAGAGCAAAACCTACACTCGTGCTTACACTGACATTCCCAACCGTGCCCTGCCTGAGACCTATCAGACTGGCCTAGGTGCAATCTTCACCGCTCTGACCGGCGAGGAGTTTGCTGGCGAAGGCTCTACCTTCACTGTCCGTGCTGATGCCAACGGTATCTTCAAGCGTCTCTATTCCCCGACCGTGTTCTCCACCGAGGACAAAGGTCTGGTGATTCGGTGGGGTGATCAAGATATTCCCCTGCAACTGAGCCCTGGCAAGATCACTGTGGCTGGCGCTCCGAAAGGCACCAAGTTTGCCTTCAAAGAAGAAACCATCGGCAAATACACTGAGCCCGTGCTTTCCGTGTCGGTAACTGCCGACGGCACGCTCTACACTCTGCCGATCCCCATCCGTTCCGCAGACTACGAAGACAAGGTCTCTGCTGACCTGCTCGACGTCCTGCTTGATGAGAGCCCGGAAGCAATCGCCGAAAAGGTGCAAATTGCCTCTGACCTCAGCAAGCGTGGCGAGTCTTCTGGCTCTGGCGAGCGTATGCAGGGTCCCTTCGTAAAGGTGGCCCACCTGCCAATCGGCGAGTACACTGTCACTACCTATCGCGTCAAGGAAGGCGGTCAATACGGTACTGACTATTTCCTTCAGGTGAAGGTTGACGAAGCTTTCACCGCCCCCGTCCGCACTCAAGTTGACGGTGAGTGGGTAGATGTGGAGACCGAGGTGCAAGACTGGGCAATCGTCAAGCCCAACAATGCACTCAAGAAAACTCTGGCTGCTGACCCTGTGATTGACCGGGAGAATCCGGCCACTCTGCGAGTCATCGAGCACGGTGAGTACAACGGTTTCCCAACCGCAAAGGTGGCACTCAAGTGCACCGCCTTCGCTGAAGATCCGGAGGCGTTCACACTCGATTTCTGATCTCTAACTTAGTCGGCACTACGGGCTCGGGTTTACCCCCGAGCCTTTTTTGCTATCATTCCCTCGGAAACAACTATCCAAACTAACAAAGTGCCTGATCCCTTTTCTGGAGCAACGGGTACCACCAAGCAAGAGGTGGATATCCTTGGCAAAGCAAACGATCGAAAGAAAGCAAGGTCTTTCGGTTC
>Ga0099848_1001078_pt1 | contig 12742 bp, 10 predicted proteins | sample CB_VirMetaG_3_FD_78179 | JGI IMG/M metagenome (GOLD analysis project Ga0099848, IMG submission 78179) | Freshwater to marine saline gradient viral communities from Chesapeake Bay - CB_1508_1S Viral MetaG | ecosystem: Environmental > Aquatic > Marine > Coastal | place: USA: Chesapeake Bay... | reverse complement strand
GAAGTACGGATCTGGTTCTGATGGCCAAGAATCAGGAGATCCTGAAGGATCATTCCCTGCTGCAAATTGTAGAACCGGAGATGCCACAAAAGATGCTATTATAAACGCGTTATATTCCGCGGGTTTAAAAACTCCTAATGCACTTGCCGGGGCACTTGGCAACCTTCAAGCAGAAAGTGGATTTGATCATAATGTTCATAATACTTCTAGACAAGGGGTTACCTGCGTTACGGTATCTGGAACACCTGAAAAATGTTATGGTTTAGTTCAATGGGGCGGATCTCGTAAAACGGAAATTATTGCTAAATGTGGTCAAACAAGTACACTACAATGCCAACTTGAGTTCATGGTGCAGGAAGTGAAAAAAAGAGGTGGTGGCGTGGTAGAAGGTATGAATAGCGCCTCAAGCGCATCAGCAGCGGCTGAGATATGGAGAAAAAAATACGAAGTTGGTAGTGGAGGAATAGCGGAAAGACAACAATATGCAGAGCAGATCGTTAAAACAATTACTTGTAACTCATGATACCCGCAGTAATAGCCAGTGGGATTATGGCGGCGGTATTGAACTCTGCCAAGAAAGAACTTCTTGAGACTGCCAAAGCCCAAATCATCAAGTCCCAACAAGAGGCCTTAAGAAAGGACCTCCTCGCCAAAGTGGCAACTCAATATGCCAGAGAAGCCGAATATAACTTCAGCCAATATATCAGAGCCCTAGAGGAGTCTAAAGTAGAGATTAGTTTTGAAGGGAAGCCCGGTGAGGCCCTTATTACAAGGGCACAGTCTGCTGTTGATGAGCTGGAGAACTACCTTGATAAACAAAATCCAGACGGAGCGGTAATCCAATTCCTTAAAAAGCGATATAATGAAGAGGGGATTAGGATAGTTACTGGGAGGTTGTACGCCGGTCATCTTGTCAACAAGAGATCCCAAGGCCTCTATGAGGTGGCGAATAAAATGGGATATGCCGCAAATGTGGATAGAAGAAAACCCTGGTTGTCTGGAGAGAAGACAACTCAGGGGATTGAAGAGATGATCGCAAATGCCGCTCAAGAAATCTTCGAATTAACATTTGACGACCTGGATTTGAGTTCAGAAATCGCTCTTTTAAAATTCACCCCCGGTGGGAGCGGGTTTCAATCTTCTGAGAAGATGTCAAACAAACCACCTTCTCAACAAAAATCAAAAAGAAAGAAAAAGAAATAATCTATCCGTAATATTTCGATCCCTTTTCTAAATTGGCCTTGGCACTTAGGGCCTGTAGATTTGCATTAATAGCATGATAATCAAACCAACTCTCGGCAAGAGAAGTGTCTCTAAAATAACATTTGGTTCCTCGGCAGTACACATCAATCCTTTCAAGATCTATCTTTTCTTCCCTGCACCATTCTTCTACTAGATTTTTAAACGGATATTTATGATCAATGTGAAACATTGAAACCTCTAAAAAATCCCCACTCATCGGGCACCTCATAGGCTTCCTTTTAAGCTGGCGATTTACACTTAGCCTAAAGGTCTTGATTTGAGGCTCTATGATTTGCCTCATTGCCACTAAAGCTTCTTTTTTGTTTTGTTTGTATTCTGGGACGGGTTTTATTCTAGGGAATAACTCATCAGTCACTTTACCCTTTCCCAACCAGATTTCCCTCTTCGACCTAGAGGTGACCATGACAATGCCCTTAACAGCTTTGCCTTGGAACTTTTTATTTCGTATTTTATATCTTACCGCACCACGATCCTTCACCACCTTCCATTTGGGGATTAGGTCAGTGACAGAGTTCAAGAACTCCTCATCGTCCCCTTTTACAAAGTAGTTGCATTCTGTTCCGTTAACAACTTCTGTCCACTTTTTTTCGAAGCCTCCTTTCGTGTACTCATTACCTTGGATGGATATGATGCGTCGCATAAGATAAACTCGATTAGTTGTTCTGAATATTTTTTAATATCATCCGCGTTTTTAAGATGAGGGTTTTTACGGACAAGAGTAGATACTGATCTTTTCTTAACCAAATAGTCCATGAGGAATGTTTCGTCTTCTGGCTCTAGGTCAGTGATCTTATGGAGAAGGTCACGATGAGAAAGCATGAAATCCCCCATAGTCATTTCTGACTCATATTCTGGCTCGATGATGTTAGAATATTCGGTGACAGGGGCAAAACTCATTGCAAACGCTTGACGAACAGCTCTGACTTTTTTTACTGAGACTTGGATTTTTTCTGCGATCTGATCATCGGTGATATCTGGATCTGTAGTTGTATACTTACGGATCTTCAGATACAAGTCGGAATAGGAGCGTGGGATCTTGACCAATCTTGAGTTATCTCTAAGATAATTTAGCATGTGAAACTGTAAACACCTATTGACCCAGGTGGAAAAGTTGGCACCTTTGCTTTGGTCCCAAGAATCGTAAATTTTCACAATGTACTCAAGGGCGGCATCTCTGAGCTCTTCATAGGGCAACCCTGTAAACGATGAAATCTTTCTGGCAACCTGAGAAGCCTTCCACATCTGTGATATAATTTGTTCATCGCGCTCAGACTGCCTTTTACGAGACCTGCGCTTCTCCTGCTTTTCGGGTTCAGTAGTCATGTTTTCTCAATCGCTCCGATAATAAAATCTTTGAGTTGGGATTTTGCTAAAATCCCCTCGGTATTCAACCCCAAGAGGTTGGCTTCTTCGCCAAATACAGCGAAGTTAGGCGTACCATCACACTCAATCTGGTCACAAAACGCCCAGTCATCAGTGGTTACGTCCCATTCCCCGAATCCGATAGCATAATGAGGATACTCTTCGGCAATATCGTTTGCTGCTTCCGCCCAGACTGGTTTCATTGCGTTACACGCCGCGCAACCAGGTTGGTGAAAGAAAACAACTCGATGTTTAAATTGTTGATCTGACATAATTGTATTCTTGCAAGTAATACGTTACGTATTATACCATTAAAGATAACGTGTTGCGGATACTTTGGGGTTTCTATCTGTGTCTATCTTACCGACATTACTAGAGAGTCTTCTAGATCCGCCCCTATAAAAGGGATCATGGACCAGCCTCGGTAGTTGTTTTCTATCCCCGCCATGTACTGTCCTTCCGCCCATGATCTCATCACGATAGACTGTAATTCCATACACGAATGCGTCTACAAAGTCATCGTTTTTAATAAATGGGAAAGAGGTCAGTTCAGAAGTTCTCTCGCCAAGATTAGGAAGGTTTTCATATAGAGACACCAACCCATCCTCTACCAATGGGGCGATGGCATTAGCCCTCAACACTTTGTCTTTATTTGGTACTAATTCTTTAATCGAGACGTTTATGGTACGTTTTAATGTCTGGATGAGCGGGACACCCTGCGCCCTACCTTCAATGTATATACATCTGATTTTCCAGGTTTTAACAAGCTGAGGGAAGATCTTTTCTAGATCTGGGAACTCCATACGATCTAGGATGTAATGGATGAGGTGGAGTTTACCTTCTCGTTTGTCATATCCCCAGATACAAATAGCCGTATAGTCATTCATGCGATCGGCCTTATAGGCTGTGTCGATGGTGGCATAAATATATGCGTACTTTGATTTATTCTTCCCATGGTAATCAAACCAATGCTCCTTAAAGATCGCGCCTTGGTCGCCCGCAGGTCGGCCCTGATATAGAGAGTTAAAATCTTTCTCACCAATTGACTTCCTAATGCCCTCAAGGTTCTCAACTGGAAAAAACTCTGGCCAATGGGACTCTCCTAGTTTCCTCCCCAGTACATCGTTCTCCTCATCGATGCATAGAGCCGGGACGTTGAGTTCTTTCCAGCCTTCAGGGTCGGCCTTAAGCAACCTACCAATCACATCATCGACATGGAACCGAGTTCCCATGGAAATAATGGCATGGTTAGGAAGACCACGGGTAAGGAATTGTGCCTGAGTCCAAGCAAATGTGCTCTCCATCACAGTCAGTGAATTACCATCAGCCAAAAGGTCATCTAGGATTCCAACTCCCGGCAACTCCTCATCGCTGATCACACCAAAACCAAAACCGGTAACATTACCTCCCGCCGATGCAATCTTAATCAGTCCACCATTACCATTACGAATGGCGCTTAAATTACATTTGTCCCTATCTATCTCGCACTCAGGAAACAACCATTTCCAACTCTCATGGGAGATGTACTCAATCACCGCCCTCGAGTTTTCATTGGTAAGTTGGAGAGCATAGGAACTCATAATGAACTGGGCTGTAGGGCTCCGGCCCATTTGCCAAGATGGGAAGACCTTAGAGATTAGCAATGATTTCCCAGTACGAGGAGGGAGGGAGATTGCGCTTTGCTTATACCCCCTTTCTCCGTCCCCGATTTTTTGAAGGAAATGTCCAATTACCTCATGGACATGAAATGATTGGAATTTCCCAGCAATGGGAACTTCCGATGTGATAAATCGAGCATATGTTAAAAAATCGGTTCGGCATTTTAGTCTGAGGAGTTCTTGCTTATCCGATAGAGAAAGAGAGGCAATATTAGCCTCCATTTCTTTAACAGTCTGCCTTTCCTTCTTTACTTCTGCCTTGTTCATAATTAATTTGGTCTAGGATCGATGAGATTTCCTGTTGTTTTGTTGGCGATAACCCCGAATTGGGAAGATCTGAATATCTTGATGATAGTGAATTGCCAAGTAATGAGTTAGGTTCTGGTGGTACTGGGGAGTTTATCTTTGACTCTAGGGAGTCTTTAAGCACTTTATTTTTATCTCGTTTTGTCTTACATCCTCCAAAAGTGGGTGGGAGATCTTTTGGAATTAATCCGAGTACAAAATCAGCTAAATCAACAAGATCTTTAGCTGGTTCTAAATCCTTCCATTCTGAGTGCGCAGTTTTTAAGAAATTATTAGTTATGAATAACGCTTCTTTTTTAGATGTAGAGTTTAATTTTGCAATTCTCGTTATATTTTTGAATACATTTACAAGACTATCAGTTGGAACAACACCAACTCTACCACCATTTTTGGTATGATCGAGTCGTTTTACGTAGCTGTAGGTGTCCTTAATAGCCTTAGATGTCTCAATAATACTGAGTAAAGTTTGAGAAAAAAATGATGAGTTTCCAACCATCAGCTTATTTATAAGCCGATACTGAGCATCTATAATTTTTCTTTCAATAGACTCAACTTTTGTAATATTATTATCTGTCTGTTTAAACGCTTTTTCAATCGCCTCAAATGTATAAGTTAATTCCGACCAAAGCTCCGGCCAATCTGCATGTTTTGCGCCCTCTATCCTATCTGCCATTTCGGAAAGTCTTTTAACCCCTTTAATTAACTGGGTTAAATCCCACTGATTACCTCCAGAGTTGCATAGGTTCTCTCCCACTTTAGTTGGGATCAGATCCAGAATATCCGATAGGGGATTATTATTATTATCAGTAGGATCACCCTTAGGTGCATAAGAACTATTATTTGTGGATACCACAGCTCCACATGGATCTAATAGTTTGTTCCCGTCAGAATCCTCACCATGTTTTGTCTTTCTACATTTAGGATCACATGGACAATCCAATCCACCTCCACCAAATAACCCGCCAAGACCGGGAATCCCGCCCAAGATAGATGAGACGGGATTAATGCCAGTTAACGCGGAAAAGGCACTAAGACCAAGTCCAGCCGGCCCTAGGAACGATGTAAATTGCCCACCTAATCCTACAAGCTGGAGAGCTGACGTGGCCAATTGTGGAACGCCTTGAAGCCCACCAAGATTAGGGATGCCTGGTAAGTTGGCAAAGTTAGCAGCCATCTGAGCAATCTCGCCAAAATCCCCACCGGATAACTTGCCAATAATATCCCCAGAGAGAATACTATCTAATCCACCAATCCCACCGGCAGTAGAGATGATTTGATTGATGGAGTCGGGGAGGGAAAGATCTAAAGCCCCTACTGCGCTTCCAATAATATTATTGATAGAGAGTGGTTGGCCATTAAGAATATCTTTACCGATATCCCATACCGGAGAGACAAACTGCGACACCTCCGGTGGGAGTTGGGATAGTCCAAGCATAGCGGCACTATCAATAGCCCCAAGTGCCCCTCCGGCCATGTATGCTGAGTATACTCCTGCTACCTGAGAAGGCAGACCGTTAAATGCCTGGTTGAGGGAATTCTTGCCAATGAGCTGGAGGGCTTGGTCTAGAGTGTTGTTTTGGATTCCACGGGCTAAGACATCTCCCGCCCCACCTGCGGTGCGTAGGATAACTGCTAAATCATCATCGATAACTCCACCACGGTTGATGGCTGAGACAATTTGAGAAGTGACGGCATCAATAGACTGATTGGAGTTGTTGGCAATGGCAATCTTGGCGAGATTGCTGAGCATATCTGCCCCGTCAAATCTACCAGGGAGCGCGTTTGCTGCCATCATTGCTGCCTTAAGAGCAGGATCAGATGCAATAGGAGCCACTGCCTTCCCGGCCGCTTCTAAAACTGCCTTTCCTGCTTTACCCACAAAATCTTGGGAAGAAGGTGAGGCATTTTGTTTAAGCGCATCCATAGGTTTCTTGGATGCAAGAAATTCTTTCCTTGTAGGCGGAGGATCACCTGGATAAAATTGAATAGGTTTTCTGGATCCAGAACTAACCCATTTCATCTGTTTTTGATATCTGAGGCAAATTGCTAATTCAGAATCTAGTCCGGTATCAATAACAGCTTCCATCCCATGATTTTTCTCCGTACAACTTGGGAGCGTGGTACGAAATACAACCGGAGGAGAAGATGCGGGAACCCATGAGAAATCTCCATTTTCGTCCCTTCGGCATATCAGCATCGTTGACCGGAACTTTCTATCCTCGGTAAACTCACGGATTTCCCCTTCAAGCGCTTGGGAGCATTTAGGCATTCCAGATGCCTTGGAGAGATCGGTAGTGGTGGGGGACTCTACTACCCCAGGATCAAATCCTTTCTCTACTATTTTGCCATGGGTGAGGGACTTCCAGGCGTATACAGGATCCGCGCCCTCTTGGGTGTTGTTTCGACGAAGGCATATGACAACATCCTGATTCACCTCATTCTCGAGTAGGTAAATCCGCCCGGCATTATTCTCATTGCATCTCATACCGGGGTCAGAGGCGGCATTTCCTGCTTCCATCTGCTCGCCAAGGATAGTAAGTTGGACCGGGGTCCCTACTCCAGTACCTCTGGGATCTTTGTTAAAAATCTGACTGACAAATGCGTCGTTTGTATTCCCGCCCGCTTTGGAAATCAAACAAGGCGAGCCAATATACTGCGAGCTGAGATGGCCTTTATGACTGCCTTGGACATACATCCAATCCGACGTCATCCCGGCATAGAGTGCCTTTACCCTACCAAGATTTTTGGGATCAGAAACAGAGATAATAGTCCCTATCTCATTAAACGGATCACCAAAAGGCCCTCCGATAGCCTCAGAGGTTCTAGTGGATAGTTCTTTAAGTCCTTGGAGTTCGTCAAAAAATCCCATATTTTACATTAACCTTCTTGGGGTATTTCTGGTTCAAAAAATCCATCCCCCACTGCCCATAGATCAGCAGAGAGATATGCATACTGAATTCGTTTATTTAAATTATCTGGAAGCCAATTTTTAGATATATATTCTACTCTATCCCAAGACTTACCATTTCTATTATAATAATAGGGTACTCTGAAAAATACATTTTTACTGTCCTCTAGTGTTGTAACTCTAGAAACTCCTGCGACTATTTGATTGGAATAATTATTAATACTCATATCACTTTCACCGCCTACCTGCAATATATCCGACTTATACGGCCATAATGGTGGCGCGGATATTTCTGCATTTCTGAGTCCGTTTTTAGGTTTTTTAATGAGTACTTGATATTGGTTATTATCATCATCTATCCCATTAACTATTTCAGAAAGTTCTATTTCAGCGGTTGTATGTGATTTTAAATCAAATACGGAAGTTAAAAAAGCTAAAGAAAGCATACTTCCTTTTGCCTCCATTAATCCATTCCACTTTCCATCATAAATTTTTACTAAATTAGTAGGTTGGAGGGAGAGTATTTTGGAATTAGGATCGTAGACTCTTTGTTTAAACGTATTTTCAGATACTAAAATAGAACCATTGTATGTAAGACTATGAACTTCATCGAGTTTTAATCTATTTGTATTATCTTGGGTGGAGTCTGATGTCCATAAAGAATTGGTGGTGAATGGGAATTGGCTTAATGCCTCACCTTTAGGAGTTTTAACTTCACCTACTCCAGGTATGATAATTGTTTTTTCTCTATCAAACCAACCAAAAGCATTCTTAATTAAAGCAACTTTGATCTTTCTTTCCCATCTCTCATCCCATAGATCCCCAACAAGACCAACATGTTGAGCAAGCCAGTTAAGAATTAATGGTGAACAGGTTTCTGGATCAAGGTAGTCTCGGTAGAATGAGGAAATTTGGTCTTTTTTCTTGGAGAGAAAATCATCCGCCCCACTTGTCAACCATTGAGCAGGAGATTCATTCTCAGAGAAGAGAGGATCGGAACGATAAGCCTCCGAGATACCAGGCAATCTCGAATAGATCGGTCTGGCAATATCACCTTTCTTATAATCCAGCGTGCCTCTTTTAAATGAGCTCTGAGTTACTTGGATGATATTATCAAATAGATCTTTTACTCTGTCATATATGGCCGAAATAAAACTAAAATTAGTATGTATTCTGGTTTCGCGGTAGAGATACTCGTCTTCTATTATCTCTGAGCATTTTTCAAACCATTTTGTGGGTAGGGTAGAAAATACCCCCGCCATCTGCGTCTTTACTTCCTTTCTCACTCCATCTTCATAAAGAAGATCGCCAATAAACCCTTCGGAGGCTTTAGGATAAACCAAGAGAATAAATGAAGAGATGAACTTATCTTTTCTATTCTCAAGGCCTATTATATTTGTTTTTGGTGGGTTGTTAATAGTGCCTAACCTTTCATCAATTACCCTTATCGCTGTCTCAATAAAATCCTCAGAGAAGTAATACTTAGGAGGAAGAAAGATTTTTGTATATTTAGAAGCTGGTTTATCAATGTTTAGTGTTATCGCTGCAGCATCATCAAACCCAACTATCTTTCCACGTAATACTGTGTGGAGGGAGACTTCTTCCACCCCATTGATATAATAGATCAAGGGAGTCCCTGAGTTATAAGTATTAACCGATTCATATTTCCATTTTTTATTTCTTACATGAGATAGTTTGCCAATAAGGCATTTACCGGGATTACAAAGTTCATCTGTCCCTTCCCCATCCTTACAGACAAGCCCTTCTCTAGAGCAACTTTCCATCCTACCATGCTCTGTCCCACCGAGCGGATGGCCATGGGCATAGATAGGAAATCCACCTAAAGTGAGATCTTCGGCAACTACTTCCGAATCCGAGTAAGTATGCCCAATATTCTTATATATAAAGCCATTGAGATCAAGGTTACCCTTCTGAATCTGAATTACCTCATTGCGAGGAGAGTTGATATCTTTTGACTCAAAAGTAATCCTACCGAGTTTATGGGCAAAAATTTTTTGCTTCTTAGTCCTATCAAACTCCAAGATAATATGACCCGAAGAAAGAGAAGGATTTCTTCTTTTTGATTTTATGCTATCCCAGGTCGTAAGATTCATAGCGTATATAGATCAGTATATGTATATGTTAGCGGGCTAAAATCATTTATAGATGTAAAAGTAATTTGAGCATTAAATAATTTATATGAAACGATCCCCGAAGGAGCGGAGAACACCTGGTTATCCGCATTAATTGCGCCTAAGTAGTTGTATAGGCATTTACCCAAGGTCTCAGATTCTTCACCACTAAACCCCGCACAAAGACCCTCTACATTACCTGAATCTCTGATCATGAGTTTCATATCAAAAGTATTAACTGTTTTTATAAAAGAAAACTCATAAAGTTTTCTTAATACGTCTTGGTAGGATAAGTCCGATCCTAGCGATAGGTTTAATGGGTTGATGTATTCCTGCAATGTTTGAAGGATTTCATTTGATCTAAGGCCGGTATTCCCGCTAATTTCTGTCGGATCATAATATACCTCAAGGACAAGGTCTATTGGAACAATCTCTGGCGGAAGTATAGAAACATTTGTGCCCAAGGTCACTCTATTTTTTATCGATTCGATAACATACTGCAGAGTGGTTTCCGAAAGAGAATTACCATTTTCATCACCCATGCAAATAACAATGTTCCCAGACAATACCGAGGAGAGTTGATATCTTTCTTCGTAAGTTAATACCTTGACCAGTGAGGCTTCTGGGGCGAGGGTAATTACTTCATTTTCAAAATCTAAAGCAGTAGTCAAATTCCTTCTACTTAAGACCTCAAATGCTCTCTGTTTCATTGAGTTTACAGACTCAAGATCCTTTCCACCCGCCGCCGCTTCATTATTTCTTAAAAACTCAAGACCGACAAATGCTCTCTCGATTTTATTAATTTCTCCTTCTCCGACGTTATATACCGAACCCCACTTACTAGAGCGACAGATCACTGTCTTAGAATCCTCTGTTTCAAATATCCTGACCTCCTCAAGCAAATCATACTCGAGTCCATTATTAGCAAATACCTTAGTCCCTTGGGGAATAATAACCACGCGGTTGTAACCGGGTACTTTGTAGAATGTAACATCAACGAGCGCCTTAGCACCGATTCTTCTCTGAATACCAAGTTGTCTCAGCCATTGTAGGCTAAATGCTTCTGGGAGGTTGTTTAGGTAATAGAGTAATTCCGCCTGGGCAAATGCCTGGCCTTCACTAATCGCTGCTAATGGTGAAGCTGGAGTGAAATCATTCAATTCCCCTCCCGACTCCAGATTCATCCGAGTCTGAATAGCACGGACTAACGCCGTAGTATTACGACTATCTAACTGAAGAGGGAGAATTGGTCCGTAGATGTTTGACATTAGAATGTATTAGAGGACTTACGAGAAGACATGGGTACCCCGTCTTCTTTGTCTGCGTTGAGGATTTTAGGCAAGGAGCTGGTATCGAAGTAGTCGCCATTGGACATGGTCGCCGGGTCAAATGTTAAGAAATTATTAACTCTTGGCCCTATAAGACTAATTTCATAAATATCCCGTTCTCCTTGATCTAGACCGGGAATATCCCCGAGTTGTCCAAGGATTGAGGCAGCATTCCATATATCAGAATCGCTAAGAACAGACGATATAGCCGATGTAATATTCCTAATCGATTCTGCCCCGGCGGGATTAAATATCGACTCCAACGAAATACCAGATGGATAACCCATATACCCGTCAAGAATAGAATCTTTAAAGGTCGTAGGAGTTGAGTTGAATGCTTCAAATCCAGGATACGCAATCTCAGAGAAATATTCTTGTGGAGTAAGATATCCAGTGGTAAATGAAATTCCCCTATAATCCTTATCAAGATCCACACTTTCCAATAGAGGAATTGTCGTGTTTGAGGGCGGGGTGTTTATTTTTGTATGTGGATTATTTCCGGCAATTGCTGCAATTAGATCCACATCATCACCTAAGGCAGGATCGGATCCTATTGAGGATAGAATATTATCCCCAAGTTCAGAAATTTTTTCGTAACCTGGGAATAATCCTCTTAAAGAATTTATTAAGTAATCTCTTAATTTATTACCATAGTTAGACAAAGAGTCCATCTCAAGATACAAGTCCCTTGAGATAGATGTTCTTATTTTATCTACCCAATCCGCACTAAATTCCTCATCGATATAATCTGTGAATTCTGAATCAGATGCATATTCCGATTCCAACACATTCATGATTATATTGAAAAAATATGTCTCTGAACCTAAAAAACTTTGGAAGATATCAGAAGGGCGTTGTGTATCAAAAACTCTTGAGGGTGAGTTTGCGATTATTTGATTTTGTACTTCTCTGAACGAGTCTGCACTACCATAGGCCACTGACGCCAATCCCGCCAATGTGCTAAAATCATCGGTAATATATCCTACCTTCAAGGTTAAAAAACTCTTTGCTATATTATAATTTAAACCCGAGTAAGTGGTTTAAGGTTTATCAGACACACGTATTGTGGATGGCTGAAGCAACATTTCAACACCTTACTACTCTGCTTCCAGGGGAAGAGCCTTTTATCGGCGATCTTGAGGAAGGCGAAGTTTGTATCAATGTTGCGGATGGAAGGATTTGGGCTGGGGATTCTATCAGTACCCCCGTTGAACTAGGTGGGGCGGTTAAAAACCATCCTATCGGCCCACTTCTTACATCTAATTATCTTGATGTGGACGTATCCTCACCAGATAATCTGCCCATCTCAAATACTAATCCGTTGGATATTCCTCCTGGGTTTTATAGAGAACAGAGAATTCTGCTCAGATTCCCAGAAATCCCATTAGAAAATTTTGTTACCTATTTTGACTACCCAGTGAATTGGGGAAGCGAAGTGATCTGGAAAGCATACTCTACAGGGTTTACTTGGGGTGGGGATGATGAGATCCTAAATCCAACGGCGACAAATCCTATTGATTTTTACAAGGCCCAAGGAAGAATTATCTTGGTAGAATTGAGCTCTTTTGGTCCAAATGCTTATTGGATGGGACGAGTTCTATGGGTTAACTCTAATTCTTAATTTATACCCCCGATCATGTTAGATAAAATCCAGTTCCAGAACGGGACGATCGTAACCAAAGAATATCTCAATGAGGTGCAGAAAGGTTCTAGTTTTTCTGCTAATACCTCACGAGCAAATTTTTATTCAGAACCTACAAATTCTGAACATGCTGGTTGGGCGAT
>Ga0099848_1001077_pt1 | contig 12746 bp, 10 predicted proteins | sample CB_VirMetaG_3_FD_78179 | JGI IMG/M metagenome (GOLD analysis project Ga0099848, IMG submission 78179) | Freshwater to marine saline gradient viral communities from Chesapeake Bay - CB_1508_1S Viral MetaG | ecosystem: Environmental > Aquatic > Marine > Coastal | place: USA: Chesapeake Bay... | reverse complement strand
CTGAGGTTCAGAATATATGTAATAAAATTCCCCACTAACACAATCTTCCAATTCATAAGTTTCATTTGGACATATTACTGTGGCTTCAGAAATTGTATATATTGTTTCACCACTAACAATAACATCTCTACTAGTGGTAGTTGTTGTGGTTGTTGATGTTGTTGTTGTAGTACCGGTAATGATTATAGTAATATCAATTGCGGTACCATTACATGGATTTACTGATGGTGTTGGTGATGGTGTTCTTGTAGGTTGTGGCGTATATGATGGTGAAACTATCGGTGTTGGTGATGGTGCACAATCAAAATAAGCATTAAAATCAAATGGTATTGTAGTTGTTGTTGTAGTTGTTGTACAAGTACCACTAACAAATAAATCATCACATAAATCAGGACACTCATCATTACAAGGTTCCTTACCTGACAATAAACAAGTTCCACCTAAAGAACTTGATAAACACCATTTTGTACTATCATAGAAAATATAACCGGTACCACCGCTTAAACTATAATAATAATATCCATTGTATGTACCACCAGTTACATATGTTCCATCATACGATGATAAACTACTATAATTTGTTGTCAAACAATATGTTGAAATAGTACATCCTGTTGGATTATCAGGGATTGTTGGTGTTGGTGTTTGAGTTGGATGATTTGATGGTGATGGTGGTGGTGACCAAGGAGAACAGTCATTACCTGTTAATACACCTTGAACAGTTGATGGGATAATTAAACTACCTTCACAATAACAAACATAAACTATTTCAGCCGGTGCTAAGATAATAATAATATCATTCGCCAAACAATCTTTATAACTAACCTCACTTATTGTTGTTGTTGATAAATTTTGTAACCTTATTTCAAGACAAGGACCATTACATTCAGTAGAATATGTAGGTGTTTTAGTTAGTGTCGGAGTGACTGTTGGTGTTTGTGTTATTGTTGGTGTAACTGTTGGTGTTTGTGATGGGCAAATCTCACAAGATGTACAATCCGCATATGGACCTGTCGCAAACGCACCAACACCTGAGTACGTACTACCAGAATTAATCCAAGCAATAACTGTTGCACACCCACTAAAACCAACAGTATCTACATCCCAAACTTGACCTTCAGATATACTACCCTCAGGAACATCACTTAACTTAAATATTTCATTAGGCGAACAACATCCTTGGAATTGGTAGTATCCGGGAGGTCTTAATCTTGTTGGTGTTGGCGTAACGGTCTGTGTAACTGTTTGTGTAACCGTTGGTGTAACTGTCTGTGTGATTGTTGGTGTTACTGTTTGTGTTGCCGTTTGTGTAACCGTTGGCGTAACTGTCTGTGTGATTGTTGGTGTTACTGTTTGTGTTGCAGTTTGTGTAACCGTTGGCGTAACTGTCTGTGTGATTGTTGGTGTTACTGTTTGTGTTGCAGTTTGTGTAACTGTTGGCGTAATTGTTGGTGTTGCGGTTTGAGTTATTGTTGGAGTAACCGTTGGTGTTGGAGTTACGGTTGATGATGGAGACACCTCTGGCGGGCACGGATTTTCAGCAAGACACGCAGCACAAGTTTCCGTATTATATGGTACTGGATTTCCAAAACCTGTAATTCCACAATTTGGTATATCTTCACCTGTTGGGGTAACAGCAATTGTACAACCTGTATAACAATCTGTTTCCAAATAATAAGACTTACCTACTTGGATTGAGGTAAAGTTATTATTATTACCCGTATATCCTGTAAGTAAAAACTCAAAATCTCCACAACATGCCGAGAATTGATAATCTTCTGCAGGTACGTTAAAATTTAATTCATATAAATCTAAAGTAGACCAAGTTGCTGCACCGGTTGATGAGACAAAACTAACATTAAATGTTGTAAAAGTAGTACCTGTTACAATATCTACAATACTATAGTTTGTATCAACACAAGTTGGAGCGCACGAACCTAGTTGTGTTATATTTAGAGGTATTGGACCATAATTATTTATAAACTTTTTAAAATCTACAAATAAATCCTCGTTAAAAAATCCGTCATCATCCGTATTATAAGCACGAATAACAGTAGCACCACTAGTAGTACCTGATGGATTTGCATCAAATCTACCTGTTGAGGTATATCCCAGATATTCAAAAAGGTAATTACGAGTAATCATTATATAAAAGTCTTACCATATAAATAATCAAGAATCCAATTTTTTAATTAGATTTTTGATTTCATCAACATACTTTATAGTTGAATTATTTTTATTGACGTAAGAAAAATGATTTGGATTGTTTTTTAATGTTTCAATCGGATTTTTATTTATGAATTCTCCTTTGTAAAATTTATCTTTTCTGTTGTCCACTGTTATTCCTGCCATATGTAATATTGGGTTCTTCATAAATACCTCAATATCATCAGTTGCCCAAGAAAAACTTAACTTTTTTGTTATTTCTGTTTCAAAATTCCAATACCACATATTCCAAAGAACACTCCACATTTCTGATGTCCAAAACTGAATCTCACCAGGACTAATAGGATATTTTTTTTGAAATTGATTTAATTTATCAAACAATTTAATTGAGTCTTTGTAAATCTTAAACCATATTTCCCATGATTGATTTTTAAAAATATATTGGGCACCTCCTGAACTATTTTTATTTCCAATCACGGAATCAATACCAACCCCAATCGCATCACACATTACTTTTACAAGTTCATTACGCTCCAAATTTGGGTATTGATTCTCATATCTCAATGAACATTCGGTTAAATATTCAAATCCTACATATCCCTTTGTATCTGACATATAAATTTTATCATCATTCAATAATTCACCAAAGTCAGGTAATTCTCTAAAGATAATATCGGAGTCATGTAGGAAAAACAATTGACCTCTATAACAATCTTCTTTTAACCATTTATATATAAGGTATGGTTTAATGCTGGGTATATAATGTTTTAAGGTTCTATCATCTTTATAGAAATAAACATTTGGTATTTTTTCTTTTAATTTAAGACCCCATTCACTAGGTTCATTTTTACCGTCAGGTATTCCAAACAACACATGAATATTTTCAAGTGGTATACCCTTCCTAACAAAATTATTTACATAGACCTCAACTTGCCAATGAAAATAAGAAACATCGGGCTGAGCTGAAACATATAAAAGTTTTGACATATTATTAATTTAATTTATGTACGTTTAGAATAAACAATTAAGTCGGTAATATTTATAATTGATGAAGTTACTTTCAACCATACAAAAAGTTATCAGAGAATCCGAGGAGGCCTATACTCTTGCTTTGGAAAAATTTGAAGATGAAAAAGTTATTAAACAACTTGAAAAAAAGTATGAAGAATCTCTTAAATTAATGGAGATGTATGAGAGAATGACTAAGAAAAAAAAGGATTAATTTACTTTTCTAAAATTTTTTGAAAAAGTTTTCTTGATAAATCATTTTTTATTTGTCTTTCTTCTTGAGTGAGTAACGCAAATACTCCATTGGGGTGTATACGATATACGGCAGACGGGAAATTTAAATATCTAACCTTACCCATCCTTGACAAATAAAAATTGTGTACCCAATCAAAAAACGGTGCGTCATAAAAATAATCTTTCCAATTGTCATCAAAATAATTAACAAATACTTTTGTTGGTGACGCGATTGAATTATTATTTATAATATCGGTAGTGGTCATATCTCCTGATTTTTCATCCCAATGGATAAAACTGTCACTTGGGTATGATAATCCTCTTATACCATACCTATAATGACCTGTAAATGTTAATGAATACTCAGGATTTAATTCTAAAAAATCAACCTGTCTTTGTAGTTTATTCATATCAATCCAAAAATCGTCCCCATCAAGATATGCGATGTATTTACCCTTACATTGACTTAATAAGAATTTTATATTTTCTTTACCCTTAGTATTTGTTTGGTGTCTATAGTATTTAATATTATCATACATTGATGACATTCTTTTTAAGATACTTTCAGTACCCAAATCTGTTGAACAGTCGTCACCAACAATTATTTCAAAATCAAAATTTGTTTTTTGGGTAATCACGCTGTAGACACATTGTTCAATATATGGTCCCGCATTATATACTGGTATTATTACACTAACTTTATACATTACTTACCACACCATTTATTATAAAAAACAATGTCCCCACTAAATATGGTATTTATTTTATCAACACTTAAATTATTAAAATACCCTCTATTTTTAGTTGATACATTTGTTACAGGAATCTCAATATTATCATAACCTAATAATTTTAAAAATTCCGAAGCCTCATCAATCCTCAAAAAGAAATCAATATTATTACTCCAATAATAAATTGTCTTATATGGATAAAAATTTGAAATTTCATAACTAGTTAATTCTGAAACAATATAATTCAAATCAACATTTTTATCATTATAAACATAAGCCAATCTTTGTGGCCAATCACCTCTAGGTCCTTCTTCTTGAAGTCTATAATTTAAAAAACTTTCAAATCGTTCAACGGGATTTCGTATAATTGAAAAGTTAATCTCGTTGGGAATTGCAAAATTATGACCTAAACAATTAATGTTATATCTACTAAAAGCATTGTTTAATGATGTTCCACCGCATTTTGGTATGTGAACAAAATTTATCTTTTTATTATTTTTTTCAGATAAGACCTTGTTAATTAAATCTTTTTTCCATTTAGGTATCATTTATGCGATATTTTAACTATATTTTTTTTGAAAAGTAATTAAAATTGAAGTTTAATAAACACAAAATAGTTATTCATTTTTAATGAGAAAAATAAATTTTAAAAAAACCCCAACTGAAGATGGTAACACCTTATGTGAGTTTATGATTCCATCAAGATGTTATGAGACAACAACCTGCTTAATATATAATGGAGATTTAGTTATTGAAAGGATTTTACCTCCTGAGGATAAAGATATATATGTTTGGTTAACACATTCTTTTTTAAAACATTATCCTGGTGGAGAAATAAAAATATTTGAAAATTATTTTGGTACAAAAGGTGAGGAGGAAACTGACTTGTTTTTTGTACATCCAACAAAATGCGGAGGTTCATCAATTGAGCAAACAGGTTATGAATATGGTATAAGATGGGGTAGATGGCGTAAAGTAAAGTTTCACTATCATCGTCCTTCTCAATATTTTATGAATGAGCCGAATCTAATTGAAAATAAAGTTTTATTTACATCAGTTCGTAATCCATATGATAGATTAATAAGTGCTGTTAATTGTCCATATATTAAAGTTGAGGAAAACAGAGCAAATCATGAATTAGATGTTGATACTTTTAACCACCATCTGAAAAATAGAATTAAAAAAGAATACACATTATATGACTTTGTTTATCACAATGGTAAAAAAGTAGTACCTCATGTTTTAAAGCAGGAGAATTTAACTAATGATTTTAACAAACTAATGTTTGATTATAATTGTGACGCAAGAATGGAAAAAAAACACAACAGTAGTGATAATTACACAAAAACTAAAAAATTTACAATAGAACACATAAATAAAGAAAATATGAATTTATTAAACACCAAGTTTAGATTGGACTTTGAATATTTTGATTACAATATGGTTACTTGGTAATTTTTTTTTATTATATTTCAGTTATGGTGAATAGATTAGAACGTGAAAAAGTTTTATTAAACTCATTTAGGATGTTGGATAACAATCCTGAAAATGGTTTAAACCAAACACATGGTTTATTTATGATGTGTCGTGATGTGATGAAAGATGATTTTATCGTCACTGAAATTGGTTCATTTGGTGGTATAAGTAGTGAGGTTTTAGCCTTGCATTGTAGAAAATTATTCTGCATTGACACGTGGGAAGATTGGAACGGTGATGGTGGAATATTCAAAGCAATGGAAAACTTTGATAATATGCAATCAATGTATACTCATATTCAAAAAATACACATGAGCGGTAAAGATGCGTCAGTTGGCTTTGATGATGAAACATTAGATTTGGTATATATTGATGCTTCACATTGGTACGATGATGTTATTGAAGATATCAAAACATGGTTACCAAAAGTTAAAAAAGGAGGGTATCTTTGTGGTCACGACTATATTGAAGGGATTGATACTTTTTATGCTGTTAATGATTTTTTTGGAAAGACTCACTCTATAACTCGCTATCCTGACACAACATGGTTAATTAAAAAAGATACTATCTAAGTAAATTTTATGAATATACTAGTACATGGTACAATATTAGGTTATGGTGGTATTGGTCACCATACCAGAGAATTTACAAAAAATTTATTAAAATACCATAACGTTAAAATTAGAAATTTCAACCTTGTTGATTTAAAAGATTGGAATGGTTATACGGGTCCTGATATATTAAAGAGTTCTGAACATTTGGAAGATGTACACCATAAGATGTTGTATCAACAAACATTATATGATTATAATGGTGAACTAAAAGATTTTCCCCTATCAGGATATGAAGAATCTTTTGTACCTGATTTTCATTTAATAATGGCTGAAGTTAATCATCACTATTATTATGAAAAATATGATAAACCAGTTATTGTATATTTTGCTTGGGAAACAACACATATATTACCCAGCTTTATGGATGTATTACATTCTGTTGAATACATATGGGTACCTAGTGAATGGCAAAAAGAAATTTTAATAAATAACGGATTAGATTCTAACAAAATAAGCATAGTATGTGAGGGGGTTGACCCAAATAAATTTTACCCTAAAAAAAGAAACAATGATAAATTTACATTGTTACACATTGGTACTTGGGAGTATAGAAAATCAACATACGAAATTGTTAAATCATTTATAGAACTTTTTGGTGATAATAAGGATGTTGTATTAAAATTAGGTATACATAATAAATTAAGATATCAAGAAAGTACCTACGAAACATTTAAACGGTTTGGTCTTCCAATAAATGAAAACATTATTTTTTTACCAAACTTAACAGAAGATGAATATATCAATGAAATACAAAACACAGATTTATATCTATCATGTTCAAGAGGTGAAGGATGGAACTTACCACTAATACATGCAATGTCTTGTGGTGTTCCTTCAATCTACAGTAAGTGTGGTGGTCAATTAGAGTTTACTAAGGGAGAGTTGGGTTATGGGATTGATATTGTTGGAACTTATGATGCCAAAAGAAAAATTTTAATAAACAATAATGAATATTATTGGGAGTCATTGTCTGATTATACTCCAAATATGCTATATGAGCCAGATTATTTACAATTTAAAAATGAAATTAAAAAAATTTATAAATCTTTTCTACTGAACAATAACTCATATATTACAGATAAATCATTAAATGAATCTAATATAATACATTCCAATTTTAATTGGGATTATGTTGTTAAACAAGCCAGTGATGAAATTGAAAAAATTAAAACGAACCATATGTCAAATATATATTATTTAATCCATAGTCATAGTTTTGGTGACACTTTAGCCGCGACTCCAACATTAAGGTACATCGCACAATCACACAATAAAAAAGTAAATGTGATTAGTCATCAAAATCACATCTTCAATAATAATCCTTATGTTAGTAAAGTACTCAGTTTTGATGAGTTTTATAGTTTAAATTTAAATAACATCACAAAATATGAGTCATTTACATTTGCTGGTAGAAAAGATAATAACGGTATTGAAAAGAAGTTTTCACATATTGATACCAGACAGTTACATGCAATGGATTTAGGGTTTCAACTAATGCCACATCAAATGGAATATGATTACACACCAAATCATGTTGAGTTGGAGTACGATATTCCTGAAAGGTATGTTGTTTGTCATATAACACAAAATTGGGCTAATAGGACTTGGGATACGATGAATTGGCAAAAAGTCATTGATTGGTTGTCAGAAAATAAAATTTTTACAATTCTTATCGGTAAAGACCATTCAGAAATAGTTCATGAATCTATTAGTATTGAACCGATAATTAAGGCTTGTCCAAAATTAGAGAATTTATACGGTTTAGACTTATGTAATAAACTTGGTCTTGAAGAGATGTATCAGATAATTAAAAATGGTACGGTTTTAATTACTATGGATACCGGTCCTCTTCATATTGCCGGTGCAACTGATACTCACATTCTCCAAATAGGAAGTGCTCAGCACCCACTATTAAGAATACCTTATAGAAAGAACACTCAGAATTATAAATACGACTTTGTAGGTGGTACTTGTAATATATTTTGTAATAGTGATTTAAAATATAACGTTAGAGAATGGAACCATATTAATGCGGTTGCACCTTTGACTGAATGTTCTGAAAATAAACCAACTTTTGAATGCCATCCAACGTATGAAAAAGTAATTTCAAAGTTAAAAAATATTCTTAGTGTTGAGGACGATTCAAGGTATTTGTCGTTTTTTGAATTAATACCGACTTCTGATGAAGAAAAAATCACTTTTAATTTTAAAAAGACTACGGACGATACTATTGATATTATTGTTAAAGACGTTAACACTGGTTTAAAGAGAGATATTTTTACAACAAAATGCGAGAGGTTTGAAACCGGTACTTATTGGTGGACCCCAATGCCCGGAAGAATTAAAAATTTAGGAGATATAGATTTGCATTTTTATTTAAATGGTGAGTACTACGGTAAAAAAAGATTACACTATTCAGGTGGAAAAGAATTAATTATAAACGGTAGTAAGCATACTTTAGAATTTATGAATGGTTTGGATTACCCCACTTTTTGGGAGGTCTTTGTTAATGGTGAGTATGATAATGAACCATCGTGTGTTGTTAAAAATAATGATATTGTTTTGGATATTGGGGCAAATAAAGGATTTTTTGCGTTACACTCTCTACAAAAAGGGGCATCTAAAATTTATTCTGTTGAACCAATAAGTACATCATTTAGCGAGTTGGAAAAACTTTCAGAAAGATTCACAAATATACTACCAATCAACAAAGCTGTTAGTGAAGAAAACGGTATTGTTAAAATGTATCAAGATTCTGACCATTGTGCGACAAACTGTGTTACAACTTATATTGATATGTTTAGTAAGATTGACAATATTGTTGAAGTTGAATCTATTAATATTAACACCTTAATTGAAAGTATTGATGATAATATTGATTTTATGAAGGTTGATTGTGAAGGTTCTGAATTTGACTTATTTAAAACTATAACAACAGAAAACTTAAAAAGTATTAATAGAATAGTGGTTGAAACTCATAGTGATATGATTGACAGATTTGTCTATAATAGGTTAGTAGAATCTAACTTTAAAGTACATAAACACGATGATATTTTATTCGCAATTAATTTAAATTAATATGTTAAAATTTGGATTATATACAACTTTTTATAATTGTGAGAGATTTATTGATAAAATTTTCACATCAATAGAATCTATTAACTACATAGATTTTGAATGGCATATTACTGATGATTTTTCAACAGATAATACCAAACAAATGGTATTGGACCGATTATCAATTAGTCCAATCAAAAATAAAATAAAATATTTTGACCAAACAGAAAAAAAACAAATGTATTGGAAACCCAATTTGTTTTTTGATGGTACATTTGAATGGATTATCTTAATTGATGCTGATGATGATTTTGATAAAAATTTTCTATCAGTATATAATGCATTTCTATATGGTAGAAATGATATATCATTAGTGTCTTCTGATTTTTTAAAAATAAATGAAAAAGATAATACTCTACATTCAATTTCGTATATACACAATGACGATGTTATGTCAAAAAAAGTTAATAGGTATCACCCGTTTTGTGATTATCTAAATAACATTAGTTATAGTTGTTTTGGTCATCTAAGAGGATTTAGAAATATTATACCCTCATTTGAGGTTGATGATATGTTAGCCTGTGCTGAAGACAGTTACCACGTATTTTGGTCAAATTCATTTGGACAATATTTACACATACCAAGACCCTTATACCATTGGTTCTTAAGGGATGATTCTGAGTCTCACAATAAAAACGTACCTGAAAATTTTAACGCAAATTTTAATATTGCATTAAATAAATTAAAATCTAGTGACGGTGGTGTCTACATACTTTTTAATGACGTTTATGTGGAGACCTGTACATTGGGTTCATACACTAAAGAAAGTTTAACAAATAAAAGAGTTTCTTTATGGACTAAAAGTTTGTCTGAAATGAATAAGGAGTTGCTAAAAACATTATATTATGATGTTGATTTGAAATTTAATGATTATGATTCTGATATACATTTATTTTCATTAAATTATTTTAATGAATCCAAACTTGATAAAGTTTTACAGTCTGTAAAAGATAAAGATTTATTATTTTATTATCAAAACCAAAACTATCACGAAACTCATGAAGAAAAAGATGAAGAATTAGAAATACAATTAAAAAGATTCTCATCAATTATTGGTAAACATCGTGGATTTAGTTGGTGGAACTACATTAGACATTTCATTATTAATACATAATATGAGTAAAAATATAATTCTTAATTTATCAGATTGTTATGCTATTGGGGATACGTTATCCGCCACCCCAACAATTAAAAAACTATATAATAGTTATGGTAAAAAAATATATGTAGCAACACACTTTCCTGAAATTTTTGAAAACAATCCGTACATTGAAAAAGTTTATAACTCAAAAATAATCAATGTGGATTATTTGAAGGATGAATTTATAACTCATACAACTTTTGATATTTTAGGTAAGTCAACGGAAAGGGATGTTGAATACAAACACTCTGTTATTGATATACGTCAATATCACGCAGTTAGTTTAGGATTCATGTTAACACCTGATGAAATGAGTTGTGATTACTACCCAAAGCCATACGAACCAATTGAGGGTTTACCTGAAAAATATGTATTAATACATCCAGTACAAACATGGCCAAACAGGACATGGCCCGCAGATAAATGGATGCTTTTGACAAAACAACTTAATGATTTAAATATATCAGTAGTTTCAGTTGGTAAAGATGGTTCTGAAAAGGGTTTCTTTACTATTGATAAACCAACTTTTAATTTTGATATTAAAAATGGTTTAAACTTAATGAATAAAACTACATTATCTCAGGCATGGCATTTAATTAACAAATCATTGTGTTTTATAACAATGGACTCCGGATTACTACATTTAGCTGGCACTACAGATTCAGAAATTATTATGTTGGGTAGTTCAATCAAACCTGAATATAGAATTCCTTATAGGAATGGTTCCCAAAATTATAAAACAAGTTATATTTTAGGTGGTTGTAATTTACATTGTTGTTCTGATATGAAATATAGTGTTAAAGAATGGGGTAATATTCAAAGTGTTCCACCATTAATTGGGTGTCTTGAGAATAAGGAAACGTTCGAATGTCATCCTTCTGTTACTCAGGTTTTAAATAAAGTTTTAGAAAAAATATATAGTAGATAATATGGATATTGAAAAGAAAATAAATGTAATGGTATCTTTCAATGATGGTCCTAGAGTTGATATTATTGATAATCACTCTAAGAAATATTTAGTAGAGTATTACGAAAATTTAGGTGATGATTGGTCAGTTGTTCATACAGTGCATGATATGAAACCATACCATTTTTATGGGTATAACAGAAAATTCAGAACCAATTGGAGAATTAAAATTTGGGGATGGGAAAACAAACCAGTCCTTTTATTTGACCACATCTATGATGAAAGAGATAAAGACATACTTTTAGTCTTTAACCATAACAATTATAATGTTCAGAAAAAATGGTTAGATTATGCAATCAATCATAGGAATAAATTTAGATATAATTTAAGTGTACAAAGCAAATTCTCAAATCGTCTTAAGGATGACTATTTTAATAAAAATATAAACTTTTTTGATGTATCTGAAAATCCAAATGTTAATTTTTATGCAACTTACAAAATTAAAAAATTTGATATACAATCCCAAACAGCAAATCTTTGGGAGAGTGGGTTAATATTTGAAAACCATGGTATGGCATATAAAACTTGGGATATACCCATTGATTGGGTTTCTATTCCAAATGAAAAAATTATTGAATATATTTTAAATTATGAGTAAAATTATTGGTATAAATTATGCATCCCATGATTCGGCGGTGACATATATTGAAGATGGGGTTATAAAATTTTCAATGGAGGAAGAAAAATTTACAGGTGTTAAATCAATATATAACACATTTTTACACCCACACAAAGGTTTAGAATATGTAGATAAAACATATGGTGTTAATTTGAATAATTGTGACGTTGTGGCTCTTTCTCTACCGTATGTTAGAGAATTTATTTCTAATAACGATAATATTAAACATAAGACTGTTTCATATTCCCATCACGATTGTCACGCATTAGGTGCTTATTTTACATCTGGTATGGATGGTAAAGTAATTACATTAAGTCATGATGGTAAAGGATATAGAAGTAGAGGTAAGATTTTTTTATGTGATAATGGTTTTTATGAAGAAATACATTCACAACATATACCAGTGACCGCATCTTTGGCTGGTCTATGGGCGGTTTCAACAGTGTATTTAGGTTGGAAGATGTTAAAAGACGAGGGTAAAGTTGTTGGATTAGCAGCACATGGTAAATTAAATGAGAGGATTTATGACTTGTTTAGAACATGTATGCATTATGGTGGTAATTTAGATTTTAAACCTTCTAATTGGGAGTCTTTACTACACTATACTTTTTATTCATACTTAACTGAAGAAGGTTTCTTTTTAGATAAAGAAAGTCGTGAGGATTATGCGTTT
>Ga0099848_1001074_pt1 | contig 12761 bp, 9 predicted proteins | sample CB_VirMetaG_3_FD_78179 | JGI IMG/M metagenome (GOLD analysis project Ga0099848, IMG submission 78179) | Freshwater to marine saline gradient viral communities from Chesapeake Bay - CB_1508_1S Viral MetaG | ecosystem: Environmental > Aquatic > Marine > Coastal | place: USA: Chesapeake Bay... | reverse complement strand
GGAGCCGGTAGTTGAAGCGGACTCGCCTGCCGCGAAAGGTGAAGACAGGGAATCCCTGCTCGGTGTCATCCGCGACGTTGTCTCCAAGCGTGAGACGGCAGCGACCGAGACGGACGAGCCTGAACCGGACTCACCATCCAAGAGCGAAAATTCGGACCAGGAGCCTGAAGGCGAAGCGGAACCGGACGACGAGAACTTCTCAGACGTGCCGTTCCACAAGCACAAGAGGTTCCAGCAGCTTCTTCGCAAGACGAAGGAGTTCGAGGCTGATGCGACTGCGCACCGCAACGTGAAGCAGTACATGGCTGAGAACGGACTTTCGGCGCAGGAGGCTGCAAGGGGCATCGAATTGATGGCGCTCGCCAAGGCTGAGCCGAAGCGCGCGCTGGAGATTCTTCGCCCGCTGGTGCAGGGCCTGCTTGTTCAGACGGGGGAGATCCTTCCGCCAGACCTGCAGGCGAAAGTCGCAGCCGGCGCACTGACGCGAGACATCGCGATCGAGATGAGCAAGCTGCGTGCGGAGCAGCAATTCGCGAACAGCCGGGCTGAACGCGAGGCGCAGCGAAGCACCGAAGTCTACCGCGAAGCCGCCGTCCGTGAAATGGAGCAGGCGGCGACAGAGTGGGCACTTGGACGGCGCCAGAAAGACCCGAATTTCGCGACCAAGGAGCGCGCAATCGCGCGTGAGGTCGCATTCCTTCAGCGCACAGACGGGTTTCCCCGCAACGCGCAGGAGGTTCGCCGGCAACTCGAAAAGGCATACGAGGCGGTCAACGCCGAGTTCAAGCCGAAGACGAAGCCAGCGAAAGCGCCACTCACGGGCGGAAGCGCATCACCGCAATCCGGCGCCAAGCCAACCGACGCTCCGAGCACGATGGAGATCATACGGAGCAAGCTGGCAGAGCGCGCCTGACGTAAGGAATAGGCGAAATGCCCCTTTCTGTTGACGAACTCGCTGACATCAGCAACTCCACGCTGGAGGTCTATCTGGACCGCGGCAGGGTATTCAAGCAGAACATCGAAAACAAGCCGATGCTGAAGGCGTTCGACGCCGCGGCTGGCAAGTTCCCTGGCGGCAAGGAAGCCGTCTCGTTCGCCGTGGCTTCCGGCCAGGGCGGCGGCTCGCTTGTCGGCTACACCGGCGACGACCAGGTGTCCTACTACAATCCGACCGGGACGAAGCGTGCGCGTTTCCTCTGGAAGGAACACCACATCGGCATGACCATGACGATGTCGCAACTGAAGACCGACGGCATCGACATCGTCGAGGACGGCAGCGTTGCATCCCAGGAGGAGCGTCGCATGTCCGGCCGCGAGATGCAGGTGCTGGCGAATATGCTGGACGAGAACAACGAGAAACTGGGCGAAGACTACGCCCGCGGTCTCGACTCGCTCATCCACGGCGACGGCACTTCCGACAGCAAGGCGCTGGCCGGCATCAAGTCGCTGATTCTGGACGACCCGTCGCTCGGTTCGACCGGTGGCGTATCGCGCACCGCAAACACTTGGTGGCGGAATCGCGCCGCAACCACCGCTGCAAACGCGGCTGGTTCCGGTTCGAACCAGATCACGTCGGCCACCGCGGGCGGCGGCGCACTGCTGAAGTTCCTCCAGAAGGAATCGCTGCAGCTTTCGCGCTACGATGACGGTTCGACCAAGCGGCGCTGGTTTGCTGGCTCGGACTTCATCGACGCCCTGCACACCGAAATGCGCGCCAACGGCTACTACACGCAGACCGGCTGGTCTGGTGGCAAGGCCGTGGACGGCAAAATGGGCATGCCGCTCTGGGGTGGCGAGGAGATCGTCTACGATCCCACGCTGGACCTGAACAGCCTGGCCAAGCGGTGCTATGTCATCGACATGGGTAAGTCGGGCATTCGCATGCTCTACATGGACGGCCAGCGCATGAAGCGCCACCGTCCGGCCCGCCCCTACGACCGCTACGTGGTCTACCAGGGCATCACCACCACCGCTGTTCTTGTCGCGAAGAAGCTGCGGACGTCCGCGGTGTATGACATCGCGTAACGCAACCATCGGCGGGCTGGCGACAGCCCGCCGCAACCCCATTGAGGAGTTCTGAAAATGGCAATCCGCAGGAAAAAGTTCGCGACACTGACGCACGTTCTGGCGTCCGCGGTCGCAGACGACGGCACCGTCGAGGTCGCGTATCCGTCCGGGTACACGCAGGCCAACTTCAACACCGGACTGAATGACGCCGGCAGCTATGTCGTCATCAACGGTAACAACAAGTGGTCAGCCACCGATCCCGGCATCGGCCTGTCGTATGACTCCAGCGTCATCACCGTCACCAACCTGACCGGTGCGGCCTGGGCGGCAGGCGACGAACTGGTGTTCCAGTTCGAAATCGTCGACGGCGATTTCGTGGTGCCGTTCATGTTCCCGATCAACCTGGCCAGCGTGGCTGACGGCGACGTCATCACCAGCTTCAAGCCAATGATGAAGGGCAAGATCGTCCACATGTCGTTCACCGTGAACGTGCCTGTGACGACTGCGTCCAAGCTGTCGACGCTGAACGCGGAGATCGGTACGACCAACCTCACGGGTGGCACCATCGCGCTCACCAGCGCGAACTGCACTCCGATGGGCGCGACAATCCACGCCGCGGCCATCACCGGCAATAACACCGTCACCGAGGACGACCTGATCTCGATCGAGGCCTCGTCCACCACGGCCTTCGCGGAAGGCTCTGGTACGCTGGCGGTGTTTATCCGTCCTGACTTCGAGGACGCCTACTGAGACTGACGGGGCGGGCTGATCGGCCCGCCCCGTCACCCCGCCAAAACGGAGAACCGGCAGCATGGAACTTGCAAACTATCTCGTCGCGATCGGTGGTGATCGCGGCCACACCGCGCCAAAATACGCATCGACACCCGCCGAAGCTGCGGTGCTGATGCGCATTCACGGTGACGACGCCGTGTTCGACATCAAGATCATCGGCGCCGATACGCGCACGTCGCGCACCGAACGCGAACGCCTGATGCACACCTACATGGGCTCGATCAACCCGGAGACGCGCAAGCCGATCGTCGAAGAACTGTTTCCAGGCATCGGCGTCAAGCTGGTCGACACCTTCGCGGACCTTGGCCTCGGCGCCGATGCGTTCAAGGATCCGCCCGCCAGCGCGGGCGACGACGATGTCGAGGACATGGCCGAACCGCAACCCGTCGAGGCACTAAAGCCGAAGCGCGGGCGCCCCGCCAAGGTCGAGACGCCCGAACCTGCAGTAGCGGCCGAACCGGAGCCGGCGAAGGCCGACGACGAGGACGGCGACCTGTTTTCCTGAACCGTAGGAGCCTGCCATGCGCGGTGCGACACTCGGCAACATCCTGACAGACTTCCGATCCGAGTGCCGGATTTCCTCGAACGCCGCCCACAACGTCGGCGTTCGAGATCGCCACATCGCGCTCCTGCAGCGCACACAGAAATGGCTGTGGGAGGATTTCGACTGGCCGACGTTGCGCGTCGAGCGGTGGATCCAGGTACAGGCCGGGCAGAGGTACTACGCCCCGCCGGCCGACATGAACATCGACCGTATCCAGAAGGTCGAGCTTAAAGACGGCGGGCGTTTCATCCCGATCGTCGCCGGCATCGACATCGAGCACTACGCCACCTACGACCCGGAACTCGACGAGCGCGCGTATCCGCCGCGCCGGTGGCGCATCTCGGAGAACGAGGACATCGAACTCTGGCCGATTCCCGACACGAACGCGGACGACGACACCCGCGAAGGCTACGTGAAACTCACTGGCATCCGCAACCTGTCGACATTCGTGGCCGAGACGGACACCGCGGACCTGGACGACCAGTTGATCGTCCTGTTCGCGGCGGCAGAGGAACTGGCCGCGATCGGGGCCAAGGACGCTGAATTGAAGCGCGTCGCCGCCCGCGCTCGCTATGACAAGCTGCGCGGCGCGCAAATGCCGCGGCGCGTGTTCAGCCTGCTCGCGGATCGTGACGAGGAATACAAGCGTCGGCGTGTCCTGCCGAATGCAATTTACCGAGCCTCCTGATGGGCAGCATCTACGTCAAGCAGTTTACTGGCGGCCTGGACTCCCGGCGATTGCCGGAAGTGACGCCGAACGGATCGTTGATCCGCGCCTACGACTGCCACATCAATCGGGGCGGCGAAGTCGAGAAGCGGCACGCTTTCGTCAAGGAGTACGACCTTTCTGCCGGGAACACGAAAGGCTTGTTCGCGCTGTCGGGCGGGCTGTACGTGTTCGGCCACGATACCGCGCCGTCGCCCGTCAGCACGCCGACCGGCGTCTCCTACCAGCGCCTTCAACACCCCGGCGCGGCCACGCTGAGCCGCGTCCTGTCGGTGACGCAGACAGCCGGAAAAATCTACGCGGCGGCCGAGTTCTCCGACGCCACCCGCTACCACTACTACGACGGCACGCGCGTCACCGACTGGTACGACGGGCGCTCTCGCGCCACGTTCGAAGTCACCGCGACCGCCGGCTCGATTCGCATCCTGGTCAACGGCGTGGCGATCGACAGTGGCGCAGTCTCATTCAACACCACCGCCGAGCAGACGGCCACCGACATTGCGTCGAACATCAACGCGCACACGTCGTCGCCGGACTACACTGCCGTCGCGAGCGGCACGAACGTCACGATTGTCGCCGCCACGGCGGGCACGGCCAGCAACGGCTTCGCGGTCGTGTGCACGCTGTCTGGCGGGTTCACCGTGACACCGTCGTCCGGGCTGACGCTGACCGGTGGCGCGGCCAGTACCACGTCCTACCAAGTCGGCAGCCACGTCGCCACGCTGTCGCAGAAGGTCTACTCGGTGTCGGGGCCGCTGGCGCACTTTTCCGGCCTGAACAATCCCTCGAAATGGACCGTCTCAACGACCGGCGCCGGGTTCATCGATATGTCGGCTGAAGACGCGGAAGCGTCGTCGCTGGTGGCCGTCGCTCGCTACCTCTCGTATGCTGCATTCTTCGCGGAGCGCGTTGTCCTCATATGGCGAATCGACCCGGACCCGGCCAACTACTCATCCGCCCAGGCACTGAACAACACCGGCACGAAATCACCAAGGTCCATCACGCAGTTCGGGGATACGGACCTGTTCTACTGCGACGCCTCTGGCATTCGCTCGCTGAAGGCGCGCGACAGTTCCGGCGCCGCCACGACCACAGACATCGGCGTTCTCATCGACACGCTCGTGCAGGAGAAGCTGGCTGAACTGACCGACACCGAGCGCACGTACCAGGTGATCGGTGTGATCGAACCGAACACCGGCCGGTTCTGGATGGCGATGAAGGACATAATTTACGTGCTGTCCTACTTCCCTGGCGCCAACGTGCGCGCGTGGACTGCGTACAGGCCCACGTACATCAACGACTCCGACGAGACGGTCGAGTTCGAGATCGACGACATGGTGGTTTACAACCGCCGCGTCTATATCCGGTCGGGCGACGAGATCTTTTGCTACGGCGGCATCTCGACCGGCACGACCTACGACGCGACGGAGGCCGAGGTCTGGCTGCCCTATCTCGACGCGGACAAGCCGGCGATGGAAAAAGAGTGGCTCGGTTTCGACGTGGCTTGCAGCGGTGAGTGGCTGGCCGAAATCGGGCTGGAGCCGACGAACCTGTCGTCCGAGGATGCACTCGGCCGCGTCTGGAACACGACTTTCAACGCCACGAATCGCATTCCGATCAACCGGCGCGGCACCCACGCCAGCCTGCGATTCACGTCCAAGAACAGCGCGGCGGCCAAGTTGGCGTCGGTAATGCTGCACTACAGCATGGACGGCGACGAGGACAAGTGATCGCGTTGACAGCCACCGACAGTTTGTCGTATTATTCGACAACCCGCCATGCGGTTTCGGGCGCCGCGAGCACGTACACATTGTGACGGCCCGCCATGCCTTTCGGCCTACTCCCGCAGTTTTTCAAGGGTGATCTCTCCGACGAGATCGCGCAGGACCAGGCGCTCGCCGCCCGGCGTGATGAACGCCTGACCAATCAGCGAGTGCAGCGGGGCACGCGAAACGTGAACCGTGTATTCGGCAACCAGTTCGGTGATGGTTTCCTGGGCGACCAGCGCGCCGCGTACATGCAGCATTACATGCCGCAACTGCGTGAGCAGAAAGAGAACGCGCTGAAGGAACTGGAGTTCGCGCTCGCGCGCTCTGGCATGACGAACTCGTCACTGCGCGCGCAAAAGATGGCGGAATTGCAGCGCACGTTCGACGAGAGTGCGCAGACGATTCGCTCCGGTGCGCTCGATTTTCGCAACACCGCGGCGGGCAACATCGAAGCGCAGCGCAAGGCGCTCATCGACGGCCTGACCGGCACGGCCAACGCAAGCCGCGCGACAGCCGCCGCGCGACGCGCCGCAGCCGGCGTGCAAATGCCGAACATGGGCGGGCCGCTGGCCAACATGTTCGCGGGCTTCTCGGACGGCCTGCAGGGCATGCAGAAGCGCGACATCTACAGCGAGTTCATGTGATGGATCCGTTTCTTCTCTCCATGATCCTCGGCGGTGCTTCCGGCATCACCGGGATGATGGGCGCGAACCAGTCGGCCGAGGCGCTGCAGGCGGCCATCAATGCCGAGATCGCGCGACAGCAGAATTTCGACGAGCGCATGTTCGCCGTGAACGACCGCGCACTTGGCCGTTACGGCGGCGCTCGCGCAGGCATCCGGCAGGAAGGTCGACAGATCGGAGATTACCTGAAGCGCGGCGCGGGCGGGCCGGACACGGCCACGCCCTCGGCATCCGGCCTGGTGGCGCAGACGGAGGCGATGCTGAAGCAGCAGGCCAAGGGTAAGTCGAATGCGAAAGCCCGCAGCGCAGGCAAATTGAGGGCAATGGGCGATTACTTCGGCGGCATGCAGCGCGGCATGAACAATGACGCGATCGCGCTGTCGCAGCTCGCCGGCCAGCGCGGTCGTTCGCTGGACAGCGCCGGGCTAGAATGGAACGCCGCGGGCAAGGCGGGCAACGGCATGTCGGCGCTGGCCGATCTGCTGGCCGCTGGCTCGTCGATGGCGTCCGGCTACGGAAACAACAAGCTGACAATGGACCTGTTGTCCGCGAACCTTGGTGGCTCGCCCGCCGCGCCGACCGACCCGTGGGCCGGGCTGCGCAGCGCCACGGCCGCGAACCCGTATGTGAGGGTCGGCTGATGGCGATCGTGGGCAACCGCTTCTACAACAACCCGGCTATCGGCGCCGCCGCGAGCGGGCTGGCGAACCTGTTTCGTCCGCCCGATGTCAGCGCGCTGCCGGACGTGATGACGGCCCGCGCCAAGAAACAGGAAGCCGACCGCATTGCGCAGTTGTTCACGATGGCGGGCGACCCGAACGTGAACATGGACATCCTGGACCGTAAGAGCGTCATTGCCAATATATACGACCCGACAAGCTCTTGGTCGGCGCAGAACCAGAACGACGCCACGGCGCGCTACCGCGTCGGTGTAGAATCGTCGGATCGGCTCTACGGTTTCGACACTCAGGCCGCGACCAGCCGGGCCAACAATGCGGCTGACAACGCTCGCGCACTGCGGCTCGGTGAACTGGAATCGTCGGATCGGCGCTACGCCTCCGATACCCAGGCCGCGACCAGCCAGGCCAACAATGCGGCTGACAACGCTCGCGCACTGCGGATCGGTGAATTGGGCATCGTCGCTGCGCCGCTCAGCGAAGGCCAGATGCGCATGCTGCCTGCGGATTTCGCGGAGGCTTATGGCGTCCCGGCAGAACAGCGCGGGCTGGTGAAGGTCAATGAGGGCCAGAACGCTGTGCTGTCGGACGGCACCGTCTATCGCGGCCAAGCGAAACCACTGTCGATGGACCAGACGACGGCGCGGAATGCGCAAAGGCTGTACGACGACGAGGCATGGCGTAGGTTCATTGGTAGTGGAATCAATGTCGAGATGGCTGTCGGCGAGGATGGCAATCCGGTGTTCGTGGCCCGCAGCGATTCGTTCGGCAAGCGGCCTTTCGTGCAGCCTGGGTCTACCGCCGCCAGCCGATTCACGAACGTGACGGTCGAGATGGAAGACGGCACCAAGATGGACGTTCTCGGGGTGTTCGACCCGACCACGAAAGAGTGGTCTGACTCACAGGGCCAACCCCTCCCAGGTCGTGTCGTTAAGGCTTACGAACTTCAAGGGCAGGATTCGCTCGGCAACCTTAACGCTGGAGCCTCCGCGAACAACAGAGCGCTGGCTACGGACCAACAGGTTAACAGGACGATCGATACGATCGACAAAATGCTCGACCTGGTAGACAGAAACAACAGCGTGGCTGGAATAATCGGCCGCGCCACGGGCTTTGCTCAAAACCTCGCTGCAACCTTGGGCGAGGTCGGAGCCGCGCTAGAAGGCAAAGCAATTCCGATTGATGAACTGCGCAACATTATAACTGAGCGAGCAGGGTCAACATACAACCCCGATATCCCGGCGTATGAAACCCTTGCGTTCGATCTTACATACCAGTTGATTAAAGCCAACGACCCGCAAGGCGAAGTCAACGTAAGAGAGTTTGAACGCCAATACAACGAAGTGATGGGCTTTTTGTCAAACGCGGAGTCCGCACGCGCCAAACTAGGCCAGTACCGCGAACAGATGCTCGCGAACAAGCGGTTCAACGGCTCGTATTCGCTGCGACGCGCAGGTTCGCCAGATTCACTGCCCATGCCTGGCGATATCGTGGATGGTCACATGTATATCGGGACCGTAGAAGGCGACCGCGGCGACCCATCAAACTGGAAGAAAGTCGCGCGATGAGCGGGCCGTGGGAGAAGTTCAAAACTCCCGGTGTGCAAGCGTCCGGGCCTTGGGAGAAGTACAGGAACTCCAACCAGGCGTCAGCGCCGTGGGAGAATTTTGGCGGCTCGACATCGGCCGCCGCTGCGCCGCAAGACCCGACCAAGGCTGCGCTCGCGCAAGGACTCGACGCGCAGGCGCAGCAGATGCTGTCGCCAGACGACGCGCAGTTGCAGGGACGGCAGGACGGCACCTGGGCAAACGCACGGGCCGTCACCGGCGACGCGCTGGCCGCTTTCGCCTCGCGCGTGCCGAAAGGTGTTGTCAACTTTGTCGGCCTGCCGGGAACGCTTGTCGACATGGGCAGCGACATTACGTCGTGGGCGGCATCGAACGTCAGCCAGGCGCTCGGTGGGCCAGAACTTAACTTTTCGGTGCGCACGCCGGTTTCCGGGCAAGCGTTGAACGACGCCATCGGCATGGACGAACTCCTGTACGAACCGCGCACCTACGGCGGCAAGATCGCCGGGCGTGTTGGCGAGGAAGTCGGCGCGGCGGTTATTCCGATTGCCGGGTTCATGGGCGCCGCCAGCCGGATGGGTACGCAGGGTGCGCGAGAAGCGCCGCGCCTGCTGCGAGATTTTCTGGAGCGGGCGGCTATCGACCCGAAGCGGTTTGCACAGCAAGAAAGCGCTGTCGCCACGGCTGCGGGCATCGGCGCCGGCACGCTCGACCCGGATCAGGAAAACCCGCTGCTCGATCTCGTCGGCGCGTTCAGCGGCGCCGGAATCTACGGCGCCGGCAAGACGCTGATGGGCGCGGGCGGAAACGTCATCAATGCCATCAGGGGCGATCCGAATTACGCCGACGAGGTTGTGCGCCAGCACGTAGCGGACATTCTCGCGGACCACGCGAATGTGCGCCCCGACGCCAGCGGTACGGCCGACACGTCGGACCTGGTGTCGATGCTGCTCGACCCGGCACGACGGGAGATTGAAACCGTGATCCCCGGCTTCCGGCCGTCGTCTGCGGACGTGACGGCTAACCCCGGTCTGGCGTCGCTGGAGTACAGCCGCCAGTCGGGGCAGGGGGCGGGGCCGTTCAATGCCCGCCGCACGTCCAACAACGCCGCCGTCGAAAGCGTGATGCGCGGCTACGAACCGGTCGAAACGCCGGGCGTGTTCCGTGAAGCCCTGCAAGACGAGGCAGACCGCAGGCTGTCCGACGCGGCGGTTGCCGAAATGAACGCGCGCGAGGTGTTCGATACGTTGCTGGGTGATCTGACGCCGCAGACGTCTCGTTCGGGGCGCGGCGCGCTCGTGCGCGAAGACTTGGAAAACCTTCTTGCGGCAGAACGTGACAAGGTGAACCGTGCCTACTCCGAGTTCGACGTGGCGGCCCGCCCGGTCGACGCGGAGGAACTGCAAGGCGCGATAGCCTCTGCGCGCGAGGCGCTGACCACGGCAGAGCGTTCGTGGATACCAGAAGGGACGCTGGACCGGATCGAAGCCCTCGGCAAATCGGCGGATCCTGAAGTGCCGCCAGAGCCTGTACGCATGCGCGAAGTCACTTCGCTGCTTTCCATGCTCGGCCAGCAGAAGCGCGCGGCTCTTGCTCGCCCGGAAAACGGCGGCGACTACGCGGCAAGCGCAATAGACAACGTGATGAATGCGATGCAGCGTTTCATCGACGCCCGCATCACGCCCGATGAGAAGCAGGCGTGGGAAGCTGCGAAACGCGCAAATTTCGAGAAGATGGAGAAATTCAGGCGGCCAGGCAGCCCGGTTGCCGAAGTGCTACGCGAAGGCGTCGGTGGGCGTTACAGCGTGCCGGACGAGAACGTCGCGTCCAGGTTCGCCAACCGCGAAACAGCGCTTGATGAGCTGTTCAAGCTGTCGAACAGCCCGGAGACGCGCGGAGCCATCCGCGACGAGATACTGTCGCGCTCACGCGGCAGCGACGCTCGCAGCCTGGAAAAGCTGCGCGAGCAGTACGCGGCGCAGATCAGTCGCTTCCCCGGCCTTGATGACGAACTCAAGAAGGCCGCTGACGCAGGCCGCACGGCGGAAGGTTTCGGCGCCGCGCGCACCGAACTGGAGCGGGATCTCGGCGCGCCGGGTCGCCCCGGCCGCAGCGTTGTCGGAAAGTACCTGCAATACGGCGGCGAGAACGCGGAGCGCGCCATTTCAGCGGTGCTCGCGTCCAAGGATCCGGCCGCTGCCGCTGACGAACTGGTGCAGTTCGCCGGCAACAACCCGCGGGCGCTGGAAGGCGCGCGGGCGGCGTTCTGGCAGAAGCTGAAGAAAGAGACACGCTCGGCGGAAAAGAGAGCGGACGGCGCGCAGATGTGGCGCGGCGACTGGCTGAACGAGTTCCTGACGGAACCGCGCACGGCGGCCGTGGCCGAACGTCTGTATTCCGACAAGCCGGAACACCTAGACGCGCTGCGCGCGATCGGCGCTGCGCTACAGAACACCGATCTGCGCACACGCGCCCGTGCGCCAAGCACGTCCGGCACCGCGCAGTCGGTCAACAACGTGCTCACGCCGGAAACGCTGCAGTCCCGCGTCTACGCTTACGCGCGCGGCCAGATCAGCGGCACGTTCCTCGCTTCGTCCATCGCCGCCGTGGCAGCCCGCCGCGCGGTGCGCGGCGCCCGCGCGGACGCCATAAACCGCATGCTGGACGAAGCACTGCTCGACCCGAACGCGGCAGCGTTCTTGCTGGAGCAGTACAATCCTGCCAACCGAGCCGCGCTGGCGAAGAAGGCAAAGGTGTGGCTCGGCAACCAGGCCAACGCCTTCATGGAGGTGCTGGCCGAAGATGATGAACCGGAGGATCCCGTGAAGGAGTGGGCCGGTGGCGGGCGCTGACGACAAACTGGTCAACGACTACCTGCGCAAGCACGTCGCGGACCCGTGGAAGCGCGGCAACGTGCTGCCGATCGCGCGCAACATGCAAACCGGAGAACTGGCGCCGGCCGTGCCGGAAGGCGTGCGCTCGCTGGTCAACGCCGTGCCGGAAGGCGTGCGCTCGCTGGTCAACTCGGTCCTAGGATTCATCACGACCGACCCGCGCGACCCCGCATCCGGCCGGATCTCCGACGAGGCCGTCGCCGGCAGCACGGACTTCGTGTCCATGCTCGCAGGTGGCGGAGTGACAGCCGGGCTTCGGCACGGCGTCAAGGCCGCGCTGGATCCGACAGTCGCCAGCGTGTTCGTGAAGCCTGCGCCGGCCGCGATAGACGCGGCGGAAGCCGCTGTGTCGAAGGGCGCGACGAGGCGACAGCTTTGGGACGACCTCGGCGTGTTCAAAGGTCGTGACGGGAACTGGCGCCGGGAGATCGACGACAGCCCTGCGGCCATAACGGATTACTGGGCGCACCGACCGGATGGCAGCTTTGGAAACGACGCCAATATACGCAACATGATCGGCCGGTACGAGGCGACAGAGGCGCCCGAACTGGAAGGGTTCTACGCGAAAGTGCGACAAGATCCGCGCGCACACGGCACGTTTGTTGAACACCCGCTTCTGCCGCAGCACAGCACGCTCAACGCAGCGGGACCAAGCCCCGCCGACGCGCTGAGCGTCTTGCTCCACGAGTTCCAGCACGGAGCGCAACGTGCATACGGCTTCAAAAAAGGCTGGAACCCACTGAGACACGGAGACACACCCGAAGTGCGCGGGGTGATCGACGACGTGGAGAAGGCGCGGCTCAGTACGCTGGCCGAGACGGGGAGGTTCAGGAACTCGGCGTCAACTACGCCGGATGATATCGACCTGGCGCTTATGATGTCTCGCCCGCAGCTTGCGCAGCAGAAGCGCGCTACAGACCTTATGGACGGCGTTCTAGACGGTGACGGCATACCTCGCCCCGAATGGGTGCGCTACCTTTTCGACGCCGGCGAGACAGAAGCCCGCAACGTACAGACGCGCCATCGGCTCGCGACGCAGAACGGCGTCGACCTGCGCACGCTGCCGCCCTGGCACACGCAGGACGTACCGTACACCTGGC
>Ga0099848_1001073_pt1 | contig 12775 bp, 7 predicted proteins | sample CB_VirMetaG_3_FD_78179 | JGI IMG/M metagenome (GOLD analysis project Ga0099848, IMG submission 78179) | Freshwater to marine saline gradient viral communities from Chesapeake Bay - CB_1508_1S Viral MetaG | ecosystem: Environmental > Aquatic > Marine > Coastal | place: USA: Chesapeake Bay... | reverse complement strand
TGCAGGACCTGCATAGTATGCTGAAACGTTAGTCAAACCTACTGTTGGAATTACCTTAACATTTGAACCAGGTAGTTGTAATACCCAATCCTCACCTGAAGTTGTACCAGCAGTGTCCATTGTGAACAAGTTCACATACGAACTATTTCTCATACTTGCAACTAGCGCTCTGTAGTTAGAATATGAAGTGTAGATAACTAAGTCGTCTCTGTGTAAAACATTCTGAGGTATGCTTTGGTAGATTGCAGAGAACACATCAAGACCGTTACTTGCAGTAGCGGCTGTGTATGCGATTTGTGTAGCCCCGTTGCCCGATGTAATGAGCGCACCCATACCATCAAAACATGCTGAACCATAAGTTCCACCTGAAGCGATTGTGTTATTCCACAACTGCATTTCCACTTGGTTTGCAATTCTATTTGAGATGTCAATCAAGATTGTTTCTTCAAATGGTACTGTCTCTTGGAAGTTAGCATTTGATAATGACTCAGCCAAATAAGTGTCATACAAATCGTATGGACAAAGTTGTTGGTTAACCTTTTTATTACATAAGTCAATTGTGACAAGGGATTGTACAGTACTTCCTGTTGGGTCAAAACCACAAGAAAGGTCTTGTAAAATTACATCATTTGTTACAAAACCAACCTTTTGTGTTGTACCTTTTAGGTTCACTCTTGGAGTACTATACTTAGGTAATGTCATACCTAAAACTGATTTAATCAACATATCTGAAGCATATGAATTATACTCAGGTAACGCACTTAAATCATAGTTGAACGAAAATTTCTTTTTATTTTCCATTTTAATTTAATTTAATTTATTTTTTATTGATTGTTTTATCTTCTTAGAGATTTGATAATTTCAAGTTTATAGTCGTCAAATGATTGAGAGAAAGTTTTCTTTTCCTCAACTGATTTTCTTTCAGGACTTTTCTTAAAACTTTCAAATTCATCTTTCAATGAATTAATGTCTGTTTTGAATTTACCATTCATTGAATCAACAAGTGATAATAATTGTTGAATTGATTGTTTAATATCTGTTATATCTTTTGAGAAATCAGATTCCATTTCTTCAGAACCCATTTCCTCTACATTTTCTCTCTCCACAATCTCACCATCTTTTACCATGACTCTGATTTTTACTTCCTCACCTTCGCTGTCTTTCAATACAACTTGGTATTCTCCATCAGGTGCTGGTTCCGTAGAACCATCTTCCATAACCTTCATGATTTTTTCACCAACATCAAATGTTTTAGATTCAAGGATTGAACCATCTGCAGATTCTGCTTTGGTCATTTCCTCTGAACCCATTTCTTCCATTTCTTCCATGTCTTCTTTCACTTCGGTTTCACCAGTTGTATCTTTTGATGCAATTGCAATTATTGTGGATTCTTCATCAACGGTGATAACCAATCCATCTGTGGTTTCGTGAGAACCTGATGGTGCTGGCTTCAATGTTGATTCTGCGACAATGTAAAGGGTCTGTCCGTTTTCAAATTCTTTATCCGTATTGTTGGTTACTTGAGTTGAACCATCAATTAGCATAACTGATTTGAAACTTTCCTTTTTGAATTGTAATCCCAAAAGATTAACGATACTATTGATTGCTTCTGTAGCGTTCATAATTAATCGTTTATATTGTTTATTATGTTTATGATTTCAGATAATAAATAGTCGTCTTTATCCTCACGGGAAAATTTCATTAAAAATTCCCCTTCAACAGAAAATCCTTTTAATTTACCCGTCTTAATAAATTCGTTCCATAAGTAATCTCCTTCAGGTGTATCCATAACTTTGAACCCACCCATCCAAGTACCATTTGGTATATTATCTCTATTAAATCCTAATTCAAATGCTTTATCACTATCCCCTGAAACAATCCAAGATTCAACCATAACAACTGAAGGTAGTTTCTTATTTGAATGTTCATAGTTAGTTTTATCAACTCTCTTTTCTAACATATAAAGTTGTTGCATTTTTTCAATTGCTTCAGGTTTAAACTTAACATAATACTTCTCATTATGGTCATCCAAACGAGGTATTAAAATGTTAGGTATCATCAAAGGTGAATATATCATCCTCTTTTCCTTTTCTGCGGCAAATAATTCTTTGCTCATGTTTTGTGACATACTTCTTCCAAATGGACTATTCTTGAAACTCTCTTCATTGTAGTATCCATAATAGGGGAAATATGTTCCTCCTTCACGGGGAGCAACACCCGCTTGTCCTTGAGCCCATCCTTCATCAGCGAATACATCACCTTGAACAATGAACTTGCGATAGGCGTGGACACATAATGGACCACCTTTAAACAACCATTTGCTATATGGCTGACCATCGTGTCCAAACTCCATATTTGAGTCCCTTAAAAGGTCTATTTCTAACCTTCTAAAATATCTGTCCTCAATGGACATGCAGAAATCACGGTCAGGTGAACCATCAACTTTTCTTTGATATTGAAAATAGATTGTGGGTCTGCTGTGATTTAATGCAATAATTTCTTCTTTTGTTCTTCCTCTTAAAGAACCAATAACCTCTTTAAACCTTTCAATGTTATTTTCCTTTAACCAAAACAACAATTTAACAACTTCAATTTCTTCTTCAGAATATTCATCCACACCAAATCCCATTTCTTCAACGGGCTCAGGATGAACATCACATGCCATATAAACTTCATTTCCATCTTCATCCGTGTGAACATGATATGACTTGCAACCCTTTCTTTCCTCACCATAAATCATCGCTTCTTCTGGTGTTGAAAATACTGGTTCATCATCAACAAATCCAACCAAATTAAAATCTTCTGAAATTACAAATTCATCCAAACAAGGACAAGAGAATTGAATACCTTTTCTACCCAATTCAGAAATCACATCCTCATTATCATCATAATGTTTGATAATTTGTAGTTGTTTAATCTTTCTAATCTTTTGTACATTTGAACCTGTTGCAAAAACTTTTGAGGAATGAATTCCAAACTTTTCAGCCCATCTTTCCAAAAACTTTTTATTGGTTCTTGCTGAAACAATATAAACATCAGAACCTGAATTTAATTCATGTCTTAATAATCCAACTCCTCTTGCGGTGGTTAAAACCCCATCGTAATCAAAGGATACTTTTTGACCTCTTGCAAAATCTTCTTTGGCTTGTTTGTAACAAACTGCAGCGGCTTGGTCTTGGTCCCAACCTTTTTCTTTTATATGATATTCAATACATCTTGAGATATAATCTTCCTTGCTTTCACCTTCTATTTTTTCAATGAAATCAACAGATTCAATTAACATATTATCTTCTGTATCACCCGTTGCATAATCAACATAAGGTGGTAAATTGGATGTATCAATATCCATCTCCTCATATCTCTCAACAATTCTTTTTGCCCAATTATAACCTGAGGTTCCACCCCATGCATCCCACATGATTGCGTGACATCCTTTATCATAAGTTAAACCTGGTTTTTCATTTACTGAATGTCTTGAAAAGAACGAATACATTCTTTTAACAGTGTCCAATGAAATGGGCGCTCTTGAACACAATTGTGCTGAACGAGTCCAACCCACAGGAGTTCCACAAGAACTACCATTTTCTTCTTTATATTTTCTTGCTCTACAAGCATTTGATGCTACCGATTTTGGAACAACAAATGATTCTTCTTTTGCAAAATAAATAAAATTTTGTTCAATAGCCGGTAAAGAAGTCATTGCAATTTCTTCAATTCTGGTATCACCAGTTAATGTACCATCTATATCTAATTCAATTATTTTATACATTATAGTGTGCTTAATTCGTCAAGTCGTTTATTTATTGCTTGGGAGTTTGTAATCTCAGAACCTAATACATAAGCCCTGATTGGTTCCTGTCTTGTTTTTGCGATTGCTTGCATTAATCTTTCTTCCATCAAAGAATTGGATGCGTTATTAATTAACGCTTGTCCACCACCTGAGGTATTAATTGAACTTAATAATCCCTGATAATTTATTGTGGACACTCTATTAATAATAGATTCTCCTCCTTCAACTTCAAGTCCTCCTCCCGCTCTAACTCCACCATATTCGTGTGCTCTTCCTTTAACAATTAAACCTCCCGCTGCAGCACGAGCAAGTTCAAGTTGTTGTGAGATAATCGCAAGTTGGAATGCACCTGCAATACCGGCAATTGCGGCAACAACAGGGTTCTCAAGGTTTGCCACAATTGCCTGAGCCACATCAGCGGTTGCTTGAAGGAATTGTAGTTGTAAACTCTTGATGGTCGCAGCCTTTTCAATGGCGGCTTTTTCTGCTTGGAATTCTTTTTCAAGGTCTATTCTTTTCTTATTTGCTTCCTCACTATCCCCAACAATATTTTCTAAAGTTTTGTTATATTCTTGTTCTAATCTTTGTAATCTTAATTCAGTAAATTGTGCTTCTAATGACGCGATTTGAGCAATTGCATCTGCAAATATTTTTAACCCATTAACCCAAGCATCTTGAGTTTCTTTTCTCTTCTTTTGTTTCTTATCTTCAGCATCCTCAATAAACTTAAATTCTTCACCTAAAAATTTCTCAAGTAATGCAAGTTGTTCTTCATAAGATAATTTTTTCAATTCAACACCCACAACATTACCTTCAGCATCAATATAACTTAATTTATCCCATAATGTTTCTTCAAGTTGTTCTAATGCTTTTGCATATTTTTGGTCTTCATTAAAATCTTTGGTTCTTAATTTTTCTTTTAACGCATTATAGTCCTCAGCACTTACTCCAATATCATTAAAAATTCTTCCAAATTCAGCGGCAACTTCTTCAGCATTTTCTACAACAAAACCTATACTTGCAAGTCCTAGTTTGTCTGATAAAAGTTTGTTTGTTTTATCAACTTCAGTATTAACATCTTTAACCGCTTGTTCCATATTTTTATATTGAACAGTATTCTCATATAAAGTATCAAATACTTTTCCTGCAGATTTGTTAATCTCATCTTCAATATCTTTAATTTGTTTTGCTGCCTCTAATCTTTCTTTTTCACTTAATGATTGATTTTCGGATTGGGCTTTAAGAGTATCAAAAGTTTCTTTTCTTTTTTCTCTTTCCTGCGCAAGATAAACAGCAATAAATTGTTTTCTTACAACAGAATATTGTTCTTCAGCACCAACCAAAGCATTAAGCAATTCTTCTTGAGTTCTTCCTAATGGGTCTTTTAATAATGCACCAGTTTTTAAGGCAAAATTTGTTAATGCAGTTTCCCATTTGTCTATTTCAAATTGTGGTGATACACCTAATACTTTTTCTAATGAGTTAACATTATTCTCAACTAATCCTAAAATTTTCAAAAACTCTTTTTTGTATTCATCAGATAAACCTTCAACATTTGCAAGTTCTAAAATTTTCTTCCTAAAACCATCTAATTGTTTTTTAACTTTATCAACTCTTGTAATATCAGGTGGAAATGAATTTATAGCCGTAGTTAATTTTAATACTTCATCTTGAATTGTTTTGTAATATCCTCCAACAACATTTTCCTGACCAACAATTTGACCATTAATTTCCAGTAATAATTCTTGTGCAGTTTTTAACTTATTGGTAGATTCAATTAATTGTTTTTGTTTTTCAACTCTTTTTTCTAATTCAGTTGTAATGAATGGTTCAAATCCACCCAACTTAAATTCTCTATCTAATAATTCTGATTCTAATCTAATAATTTCTTTTAAACTTGATGCTAAATCCTTAATTGCTGAAACTCTTTCTTTTGTTGATTTCTTAGATTTATCAGTTGCTTTTTTGTTGGCTTCAATAGCATCTCTTTGTTGTTGTTCAAGTTCAAGAATCTGTTTGGTTACTTCTCTCAAATTAACGGATTCTTCAACAAATCCCGCTTGAGATAATCTCAATACTTTATAACCTTCAATTGCTTCTTCAACTTGTCCGGCATTTAATCCACCATAATATAATCTTTGTCTTTCTTGTGCAATTTCAACCTGTAAACCAGCAAGAAATGCTTGTCTTGCATTTTCTCTTTCTTTTAATTTTTTAGTTTCTTGGTCAACTAAAAATTGTTCTGCGGCTTTTTGTTTCGCTCTAAGTTCAATTAATTTAATTTCCCTATCAATTGCTTTGTTATATTCATCCTGAGCATTTTTATAATACTCAAGGTCTCTTGTTAAATCAGGAACCAATTTTTGAAGAGCGGCTAACGCACCTTCTTGGGCTAATAATGAACTATTTGTATCTTTTAAGATTTCATTTAGCAATTCAATTTTACCCGTTTGTTGAACCAATGTTTCATTTTGTTCTAACAATAATTCGTTGAGAGTTTTTGTTTTTTCAGCGGTTTCTTCTTCAGCACTACCAAACGCAAAATAAGCGGCAACCAATGAACCAAGTACCGCTAATAATGCGGTATAAGGATTGGCTGCAATAAGTGCAAATAATTGTTTTGTAACTCCAATTGATGCGGCTTCCGCTGCGGTTGCTGCTCTTTGGGCTATTGTTCTTGCAACCAACTGAGCACCCAACTTAACCTCAGCAATACCACGAGCGGATAAGGCAAGAGTTAATAAATTTTGAGCCTTAATTGCGGCTTGAGTTACCTCCTCAGTTTCAGTTCCAAATAATGCAACGGCTGATTGTGCCGCAGCGAATGAGGATGCAATACCCTGTCCTAATTTACCAATACCTTCAATCTCTCTTTCACGAGTTAATCGTTTTGTTGATTGAATAAGTGATAATAACTGAGTTTCAGCAAGACCTATCTCCCTTGATAATTCATTGAATAAATCAGAACCAATTTCAAGTTCTTTAAGGTCTTGTTTGGCTTTTTTAATTTCTTCCTCAAAAGTTTTAATGTCGGTTACAACACCTTTAAGACCGTTTAATTGTATTTGTAAACCTATTGTTCTTTGTGCCATGTTTAACAACTATATGGGATAACTTCCCCAATCCTGTTTATTACTACATAAGTATCTGTACTTCCTGTCTGTTTGAGGAATGTTCCCAAAGGAAGTGGTGCAAACGCAGTTCCCAAGTCATAATACACAATTCCGTTTGGTGTTAATGATGCTCCAAATGATAATACCGTTCCTGTAAGTGCTGTTGATTGACAGACAGGGTATGATGTAACACCAGTATAACAAACCAAATTTGTTGCTCCTGTTAAAATATTACTTGGATATACCTGATTAGGTTCAATTCCATAATAAGGTCCTGGTGCATCTACTTTATAATATCCCCCTCTTTCTTTAATCAAAGAAACTTCTGTTGATTTATATTCATTTAAACTTGCTTCTGTAATTTTTTCAATTCTCCAAAAACTATCTTTAACATATATTTTATCTGTTAAACTTGTTTCATAAACATCTGTTGGTTTTAAGATAAATCTACCAGTCAATCTTCTTGTTTCATTTGAATATGTGTTTTCAATATAATCTTTCCAATAAAGATTGTATAAATTGTATTGTGTAAATTGTGGAATTTGTGTATTGTAATTTCCAAAGAAATCAAAGGTTGATTGGAAGTTCAAATCTGAAACCAAATCTGTAACATAAATGTCCAAAGAACTTAAGTGTGAAACACAGGGATAAGTGCTCCACTCAACCGCAGTTGTTCCTGATTGTAGATACCAATAACCTGGAAAGTTTTTATTCTCATCCAAATAAGCAAATCTATTTCCAGCCCAAAAAAATATGTGTGGTTTATTGGAATAAGGTTGAAGATTTGTACCATCAATTTCACGATAAACTGCGGGTATAATAAAATTGTCAGAACCATTAACAATTGTTGTTGGGGTTGCTGCAAATGGTAATTCATAAATCTGTTCATCTGTTAAAATATTATTATTTGAAACATACTTATATCTTCCGTAATTATACTTATTTTTGTCCTCAAATAGTTTGTTTAGATATTCCTCAGACCCTTTTGTATAAGTCCAATTAATTTCTTTGGCTAAATTATATGATAAAGGTTCAGTTCTATAAGATGAGTTTAAATCTTGTTTTTGAGTCCAATCTCTTTCAACTCTATCATCTTCGTTAAAATACCAGTTGAATGGTTCAATTAATATTTCTTTATCATTTTCATTTTGAACCACAACCAAATTAAACATTACAATTAATGACTTAAGAAATTCAATACAATTAATTTGTTGTAATCCCAATCTTAAATCCACAATTTGTGTTCCTGTTAATTCAGGTGATTCGTATAAATCCCACATTGGTGCTTCAGTTGTTACACCATAATTTGAATAAGGTAATAATCTTAAATCAGTATCTCCACCCTGATTTTGATTTATCTTGATATAAACTTTAACATGGTCACCAGGACTTAATGTTGCTTTTGGAAACCAGTTAATATTCCCCTCAAGACCACAAGTTGGTAAATCAAATTGGTCAGATGCTGCAATGATTGTTCCATTTGGTAATCCTGCAGGTGTGCTGGCTTTTCTCATAATAACTTGGAACTTAACATCACCTCCACATTGTCTGTTATCATCATAATTGAATTTAACATTCCATGCATATTGTCCGGCATACGGAGCAATAAAATAACCCCCAACTTGATTTGGTGGGTCAACGGCTCTTGTACTATTTGCAAGAACAAAGTTATTCAAAGGGTCATAACCATCCCCTCTATATGTTACTGGTAAAAAATCTTTTTGTCCTGAAACTGCATTCCAAGCAACTGATGGATTTGTATAAACTTTGAAGATGTTTTGGTTGGTAACTGCAGATGCTGTTTCAACCCCTAATTGACCATTTTGGAAGGTATCCATATAAATGGCTCTAAAGTTGTCACTTTCAAAGAATTCTGATACAACGGTATAATTTGTTCTCTCAAATATTCTATTAACAATTTCTTTAACTCTTACCGCAGGTTTCCAAACATTCTCAGGAACAGGATTTGTATTTTGGTCAAAAGAAAATGTCTCACCAAATGTATAAGTAAAAACAGGGTCACCATTTGCTTGATAAGGTAATCCGTAGTTAATCATTGGGTAGATAATTTTACCACCAAACAATCCGTTAATATCTCCTGTATCAGCACTCCAAGATTGTGTAATTGCACTATAAGATAATTCATGTTGTAAATCATCCCATCTTAAATCCTGTAATGTTAAATCACGAATTTCACTGGCAAAATCACCAACAGAACCCATGATAAAAACTTCATAATCTGTATAAGTTGGATTCTCAATAACCGCACTTAATCTTAAAAATCCGTTGAAGATATCAACCCCACGATATTGAACCACACATTCTATTCTTGTTAATGGATTAAATTCAATTCCATTAACCTCAAAATAATGTTCAAAGATAATTGCATTATTGGAAGTATTTGGTATTACAAATTGTTTTGAGTATGGGGATTTTCTTTCATCAAGATTGTAGATATCCAATTCCTGAATCATAATTGAAATTGGAATGTTCTCGTACAAATCCAATCTCTTCCATTTATTTTCCAAATATACAATTAAAGTGGTATCCATTATCTATACAATAAACTTAAATTATTAGAATAAATGTAAGTCAGTTCAATGTTAACAATGTCTTTATTACCTCTATTCTTTCTAACAAATTCTGTTGAAACTATATTAATTGGAGATAATCCTCCATCTGTTCTTACTTCATATACTTCATCCGCAGTATAAAGTTCTTCCAAATACATAAAGTCAGGTTGATTTAAGAATCCTGAATTGATTATATTTGTTTGGGTCATGCTAACTTGGAAGTCACTAACACCTCTTGAATATTGAACCATTGAAGGGTCTGATGAACCCCAATCAACATTCCAAGATTTGTAGGTTTGTCTTTCAATTGCAATACCCTCAGCCTTACCTGCAGTAAATGTATAATAATCGTAGTGTCCGTATCTATTCTTCCACATCAATTGTCTTTGAATATCATCACCGGCTCTACATGAAATCTTCTCAATATTGAATGTGAAGATTTCACTCACTGCGGTATATCCTGTACAATTACCTAATGTGTAAGTATTTGGAACTGGTTGTGGTGTAATTGCCATATTTTTATTTTCTTTAATTTATTTTTATTAACAAGGTCCTCCAACATTACATACAAATGTGATTTGTGATGCTTCGTAAATTGAACCACTCCACTCGTAGAAACCATACCAAATATTAGTTAAACAAGGGTCGCTATATGCGAAGTATCCTTCATCACCTGGTTGAACTAAAGGTGGTAAATAAATGCTTGTTGAAACACTACTTTCACAGAAACAAATTCCACCAACACAAGGTCCACCGGTACATTCTTGAACAATCCATTCAACTCCATTACATGCTGGTGTTGCACTTGGTGTAGGTGTAGGTGTTGGAGTAGGTCCACAACTACCACCATCAATAAGTGAATATGAAGAACCTGTTGCTGTAACAGAATCTTTACATGCACAGAATGAAGAACCTAAACCAGGGTCTAATGTGAATGATTGGAATTGACTATCACAATCAATGTAATCAACGGTTAATTGTCCTTCCAATCCAGTATTTGTAATAGTATAACTCCAACAGATACAAACAGGAGGTATACACTTACCAGTGTTAGTTGCAATCAATGGTCCTTGAATTGTAAATGAACCAATATTACATACACAAATATAGAATGTTTCACCAGGATTCACCACCAATGTTCGTGGAGTTCCCAAACAATCATCAAAGAAAATAATACCCTGTGCTTCCAAAGATGGGTTAAAGATTTCATATTCCTCACAAGAACAATATGTAGGTGTTGCACTTGGTGTTGGAGTAGGAGTTGGTGATGGTTGAATTGGTTGAGTTTCACCAGTAAATTTACCAAACAATTGAACCGTATATTTTGCGGTATCTACAGGTAAAATCGGGTCAAGATTCTTAGGTCCTGAACCAACATACAAAGTATTATAATTAGTTCCTCCTGATGGAATTAAAAGTGGTAATGCAGGATAAACATCCAAACAATCTGCTCTTGGACCACCACCATTTGATAAGATGTTATCAATTTTCACCGTATCCAATAATGAGCCTTGGTCATCATAAAAATTATATTCAACATAATAAGGTTCGCTTATTGTTGAAGTGTCTAAATAATAGTTGGTAAATGCAAGTGTGTACCACTCACTTTCTTGAATATTTCTTGTTCGTGGTGAGTTGGTTAAGAATAATCCCGTTGTCGTGGGATTTACACCCACAGGAGAACCTGATAAAACAAATGGGTCCATATCAAAGTCCTGTTGTGTTGCTCTTGCATTAACACCCATTGTTGAATGGAATGTTTTCTTTAACGGAGTTGAAACACCTGGAGGTCCCTCAGTCATACCTGTCAATCCTGACATCCCTGTGAACCCTGTAACACTACCAGTTTCAGTGTTTGAATACTCATATCCAAAGTAGGTCTGATAGTTGATTACCTCGTTAAAATAAGGTCTTGAAAAGGGAAATGTTTGATGAGTATAAATGTTGGTTGTATTCCAAACTGCAATTGGATTATTTTCACAATAAGTTTTCAAGATTCTTGAAATATCAACAACTCCCAAGTCATAAGGATTTGGGGTGGATTTCCCTTGAAATATTAAGTTATCTTCAACATAAACATCATAAGTATATCTGAACTTATATTTGTCCGTTGTATCGGCTGAAACCGTGTAAAACAATCCGTTTGTTAATACAGGTTGAAATGATGGGGGTGAATGTAAAATATTTATACTCATGTTATAATCCTACTAATAATCTATTTTCATTTATTGCGGTTTGTAAATAGGTGGCTGCGGCATCTCCTAAATTATCAACAATTTTTGGTAATGCATTTTCTAAAGCAACATCCAAGAATGGATAAGGACCCGTACCATATCTTGCGATTGAACGAGCCATCAAGAATGTTCTTCTATCATTGGAAATAAATCTACCTCTTTTATCTCTAAATCTTGGTATATTTGCTTTGGTTAAAGACCATTTTCTAATCTTGTCTAAAGGTGGATATCTTCCTGGTTTTCTACCCTGTTCAATGAAGTAGTAATACAGGGGCATCTCTACTACTAATTCAGGAACTCCTTCAAAAAATCCTTCAGCCCAATAGACATTTAATTCATTAATAATTTCACCACTGGCAATTTTATTTTGTTCAGGTATTGGATTACCTCCAATAGTTTTAATTTGTCCTGCATAGGAAGTAACAGGGCGTGGAGCCAACAAGGCTTCAATAATTTCCTTCTTAAAATAACTGGCGATTTCTGCTAATTCCTGTTCTTCCATTTTTAATTTTGTCTTGATAACGCTGTTTGGAATGTCAATACAGCAGTTGTGTAATTTGATGCTTCCGTAGCGTCCATACCTAATCCAATAGATGCTAATGCCCAATCCCTTTGTGAATAATCAGCAGGATTACCATTATTGTTATTAGCGGATAAAAGTATTTCTATTGTGCTTCCAGTCCCAATAGTTTTACTACCACTTGTTAAACTTGTTCCATCTTTGTAAATATATGATGTTGTGCCGTCATTAGTCATTATCCAATGAGCGTCAGTATTACCTCCGTTGGATACAGTAAGGAAACCAGTACCAGTAGCAATATATGCGGTATTATTACCATTAAAACTAGTAATCATAGCCCAATCTTGTCCCGTATTAAATGAACCCATATCATATCCACCATTCGCAAAATCTTCGGTAATATACATAGAATAATGGACTGAACCTAAACTTTGGAAATTTATTACAGATGCTATAATACCCGTCTGTGCGTATCCATCAAAACCTGGAGATGCTCCATTACTACTATGCGTCCAAGTTCCGTTAAATGTTAAATTATATTGTGT
>Ga0099848_1001072_pt1 | contig 12788 bp, 14 predicted proteins | sample CB_VirMetaG_3_FD_78179 | JGI IMG/M metagenome (GOLD analysis project Ga0099848, IMG submission 78179) | Freshwater to marine saline gradient viral communities from Chesapeake Bay - CB_1508_1S Viral MetaG | ecosystem: Environmental > Aquatic > Marine > Coastal | place: USA: Chesapeake Bay... | reverse complement strand
GGTGATCCCGGGCGTTGGAGAACCTCGCCTGGAGTCGATGAAGTTCCTGCGGGAGGCCATCGAGGGAGTCGATAACCTCACTGAGCAGGAGCTCGCCGGCCAAGCGGCCATCGTTCAGGAGTTCGCCAACGCCTGGATCGGCGCTGGCGTCGAGGCTGGGCAGGAAGTCAACAACCTCCTGAGCTGGCAGAAGGGCCTGCAGGGAGAGCGGGAGGCGGCGCCTGCTCCTGAGGAGGCCGCACAGGCCCCTGAGCCTGCGCCCGCCGCCGAGGTGGCTCCTGAGCCCCAGGGGGCCCCTGAGCCCGCCGTGGAGCCTGCTGCGGCCCCTGAGCCCGCTGCCGCCCCGGAGGTGACTCCTGAGCCGCAGCCAGAACCCGACACGCTCCTGAACCCAATCAACCCGCGCACTGGGACGCGGTACTACGACAACGATCTCGTCGCAGACGAGGGGGCTTACCGGAGGCACATGGAGAGCCTCCGCTCTGAGGTTCAGCGGCTCGACGCGCAAGTCCAAGAGATCCGTCGCCGGGGTAAGCGCAAGACTTCTGCGGAGCAGCAGGAGCAAGCCCAGCTTGAGTCGCGCATTGGTGAGCTCACCGCGTATGAGGATCGCCTGAGCAAGCTGCACCAGAAGCGGCGCGCAAGGCAGCGGTTCCGGGTCGAAGAGGAGCGAGCCCTCGGGCGCCCCTTCTACAACATCAGCCCCGAGCTCATCCCTCAGTCCGACGCCGAGGGTCAAGAGATGCTGGAGCGTGTGCAGGTTCGGCTTGCCGACCCCGCCGCAGACCCGGAGACGGCATCGGCAGAGATCCTGCGGGACATCGACGATTCGGGATCGTCAGCCTTCCCTGACCGCATGGCTCGACGCGCGGCGGTCCTGTCTCGCGTTCTTACGCCTGAGGAGCCGCGGACCATGTCTCCTGTGGAAATGCGGGTTGCCACAGACTTGGCCCTCGATCTCGCGCAGGGCCTCGAGGGCATGCCGGGGCAAGAGTTGGTCCCTGGAACACCTGAGGCGGACGCCGCAGAGGCCGCGCTTCCTCGATTCCCTAGCCGCAACCCCTTGGTTGATAGCGTTGCGTCTGGACTAGACCCCGGATATGCGGCGGAGCCCTTTGCCGTGAGGGCGAACAAGCTGCAGCCCGTGGAGCAGAGGCCGGGAGGCGTGGGCTTCACGCAGCAGATGGACGACCCGTCTGTCACGCGCAGGACTACCGGCATGGTGGACTTTGGAGGCGAGGCCGGCGGAGCAGTCTTCCACGCCAACACCGTTCGCGACGACATGTCTGCGGGGCGCTTCGAGGTCGAGGCGCCGACCATCGCACAGGGGCAGCGCGCCAAGTTCGTACAGGATGTGGCTCACCACGCCATGCGCACCGGGGCACAAACGGTCTCTTTCCTCGAGACCGAACTAGCCGACGCCTTTGGCGAGATGGTCGGCGCCAAGCCGGTCGAGCGTGCTGGTCGATACGAGATCGACATCAAAGCCACGATGTACGAGAAGGCTGGCCCGCAGTACGCCTACGGAGCCCAGCTCGCATTCCGTGACCGGATGGAGATGGCTACTGAAGCGCGTATCTTCGAGGACAACGACGCGCGCTTCAACATCAACCCGGACAAGGCGGATGTCCCCGCGCCCGACAGCGCGCGCGACTCCGTCATGGTCGATTACCGGAAGGTGAACGCCTACCTCGACTTCTACCTAGGCCGGCTGGACAAGAGCTACCACGCTGTCCAGTTGCGCGGCAAGAAGTACGAGGACCGCCTCCTTGCCCTGATGCCTGAGGAGCTCAAGGGAAAGCCGTTCGCCAAGCGGAACTGGGTGGGGCGCATGGATCGCGCCATGCACCTGTGGATTGACCTGTCTGGTTCGGAGAGCGGCAAGTCGATTGAGGAACTGCTGACGGAGTTCGAGCAGGCGGCTGCAGCTAAAGGCATGAAGCTCTCGGACCGTCAAGCCGAGACCATTCGCGATGTCCGCAACATGCCCCAAGAGGTGCGCTTCATCGCTGATGAACTTGCCACGCACAACCACATGCTGGGCACGGCCCTGGCGAATGCCGGCATGATCAACGAGGGGCGCCGGTACTACACCGCGCGCATCTGGTTCATGGACTCGGCGGAGCTGGCGCTGCAGAACCTGACCAGCGAGATCGGCTTCGGCATGGGTCAATCTCTTGACCCCACGAAGGCAGGCGTGCGCTTCCGTCGCGGGCTGGGCGCGCGAGCCAAGGCGCGGACCTACGACAACATCCTCGAGGGCTGGCTCGATGGGCGCGAGCTCAGTATTGACCGCGCGCTGGTGGCCCAAGAGAAGGTCCACTCCGACGCGATGGAGGCGCTGGCGACCAATGTCCTGCTGAAGCAGCTTGAGTCTGTCGGAGCGGTCTACCTTGCGCCGACCAAGATGCGGCCTCGCCGGGGCGTGAAGATGCGTGCTCCCGGCAACATGAGCCGCGTGGTCAGCAACGCCCCCACCATGGATGGCGTCTGGGCGGTGCCGGAGCTGGCAAACGAGCTCTCTGCTCTGACCAATGTGTTCCAGCCGGGTGCGTTCCTGCGGGGCATCTACAAGTTCCAAGCGGTCACGAAGTCCACGCTGCTGTTCACTTCGCTGTTCCACCACCAAGCGTTCATGCGCTCGTACTACTACTCGCTTCCCCTACAGGGAGCGGGTGCCGAGGCGAGCGCGCTGGGCGACCTCTTCTGGGCAAGTGCGGCATCTGTCACCAGCCTGTTCTCGCAGGACCAAGCGACTCGCGTGCTGATGAAGAGCAAAGGCGCTCGCGAGGGCTACAACGCCATCATGAGCATGTCGCCTGAGCTGGACGATCTGGTCGATGCTGGCTTGACCGTTGCGATTGGCATGGACTACGCCGCCAAGGCGGACATGGACAGCGACTGGCGCAAGACATGGATGGAGCGCGCCATCGCCCGTGGGGAAACGGGCCGGCGCTGGTCCGAGGCGCTTGCCGACCACCGCATCGAGACCTCCAACTGGCTGTTCAACAAGCTAGGCAACAGCCTCAAGGCGCAGGCGGCGCTCATGGAGTACCGCCACATGCTGTTCAAGAACGCCGACGCGCTTGCTAACGGTCAAATCACCAAGGCGCGCATCGCGGAGATCGTCGCCGCCAAGACGAACGACGACTTCGGCGGTCTCAACCTGCGGCGCAGGAAGCACACCTTCGGTGCTGGGCCTAGGCGATCCGGCTGGCAGTTCTTCCTTCGCATGGCGATGCTCGCTCCTGACTGGACGGAGTCGAACTTCAACACCATGGCGAAGATCGTCTTCCCGACGAGCGCCGGCAAGGACATCGAGTCGCCCATGTCAGCAAAGCAGAGGGCCCTCGAGAGGGGCGCCTATGCTTCGCTGTACGCCAAGTCGATCCTGCGCGCGCAGATCCCGACGCAGATCTTCAACATCATGATGGCGGGCTTCGATCCCGATGAGGATGTCGAGGAGATGTACGCCCGCATGTTGGAGAAGCCCGAGAAGCTGGCGTTCCTCAAGGCCGATGTGACCGTGGTGGCTCGCGCAATCAACCAGATGTTTGGCCCGCGCGAAAAGCAGCGGTACGAGCACCCGGACACCCGCTACTACTTCAACACCATGGGGCACTTCCTCGACCCCGTGAAGTGGGTCCTGGGCCTCGGGTACGACACCATGGGGCCGCTCAAGGCGAAGGGGTCGCCGCTTGTTCGAGCCGGCTTGTCTCTCGTGAGCGGGCGCAACTGGCGCGGGCAGGTGTACACCAACGCTTGGCCGACCGAGGACCAAGGCGACAAGGACCTGCTCTGGGACGGGACAACTGCATCTTGGGACTTCCAGTACAGTCTGGGCCTGCCGCCGCGAAAGGTGCTCTCGTTCCTTGCTGACCAGATCCTCGGGTCGGCGCCCATCTTCGGGCAATCGTTGGTCGGCTTTGCCGTTGGCGAGGACACGGCCTTCACCGCTCTGGCTGACTCCTTCGGAGCTCACATGACCAAGATTGATGGAGAGCAGCTTGAGAAGGCACGCGCCCGGGGCGACTTCGTCATCGGGCGGGCACGCTAAGGGGCACACCATGAAGAAACTCTGTTGCACACTTATCATCGCGGGCGGGCTCACGGGCTGCGCTCAGATCGAGAGCCTCCTGACGGCGAGCACCCCTCCCCAGGTGCAAAGCCAGCTCGACAACTACGAGCAGGCGCTGACCATCTACGATGAGGCCATCCGCAGAACGGAGAGCCAAATACGGGAGGCTCTGGAAGAGGCCGCGGCTGCCAGCAAAACCGCAGACTGGGCCGCAGCCCAGGCTGCATTCGAGACTGCACGGCAGCTTGAGGTGCAGCACCAGGGCCTCGTCGCCAGCTTCACCAAGCAGGCAGAGCAGGCGCGCGAGACGCTCAAGATAGCGGTGACCCCTGCCGCCAGCGGCCTGCTCGCTTTGCTGGACCCGCTGGTCCCCATCCCCTTGCAGCCGCTTGTGCCCCTGGCCTCCAGCCTGCTTGTGATGCTGGCCAGCAGCCGGGCGCGCAACCACACGAAGAAGGCGATCCGCCACACGGCTGTCGGCAACATCGGCGCCGCCATCCAGGACGCCCTTCGGGCCGTGGGTGCCATGCACACCAGCCCCGGCACCGCCGCCGTTGCTAAGGCGGAAGAAGAGGGGCTCCCCACAAAGGTCACTCCGACCGACCCCTCGGTTTAGGTGTGAACAGGGGAGCCCCTTGAAAGGTGGGGGAGAGGGGAATCCGACAGAACCCTCTCCCCCTAACCGCGTGCCACATCTCCTCCGACACGCGGTATAAGGTGGGAGGCGCGTCCCGCACGAACGCGCCCCCCTGAGGACATGCGCTAGTCCTCGTCGTCGAAGAGGTCGGCTGCTGGGACCGACTCCTCAACCACTTGAGGTTCCGCCTGGGAGGGAGCGGGCGCCTCAAGCTGCCTCTGTAGCTCGTCCAGCTTAGCAGGCGTGACCTGCTGCTGTGCAAACCGGACATCCTCCACCTCTTCGGCGGTCTGCATCCCCAGCAAAACCTCCGGCAAATGGAGGCGCACTAACAAGCTGGACGCTCGATACCGCAGCATCAGCTGGGGCATCGTCCGATACTTCGGATTGGAGTCCCACTTCTCGGCCTTCGCCATGGCCATGCTGGCCACGAAGGAGATGCGCTGGCCGGTTTCGCGGATGATGGCGTAGGCCTCCACCTCCAGGCTGGCCCCGGTGCCCCGCTCCTCGAAGCCGATGGGGCCTTTCAGCAAACCGGAGCGGTTTGCCATGGCGATGCACCAGCGGGCCGAGAACCCCGGCGTGCCATGCACCACATAGATGTTCTGCATCACCTCCATGGGCGAAGCGCCGAGACGGTTCGCCATGTCCAGGGCGACGAAGCAGTTGGCTGCCTGCCCTTGGAACGCCTTGGGGATGATGGTGCTGCGCGACAGGGCCGAGGCCATGTCCCACATCTCCTTGCCACGGTTGATCGTGGACAGGGAAGCTTCGTTGTTGGTCGGAGTGAGGTCAGTCATTGGAGGTCACGGAGTCTTGCATCTCCTCAATGAGCTTGAGGAGCAGTTCGACATAGGCGATGGTGTGGTCGGCGTGCTTCTCAAGCAGCCGGATAAGAGAGATCACTTGCTGGTCGTCGACATTCATCGGGTGGCCCACCTGGGAAGAGAGAGGGTTTCGATCTTCTGGCTGCCGGGATAGCTGGGCCAGCTGTTACTTGCACGGCAGGACCTATAGGTGCGCCACGCATCTTCGTACTGGGCGCGGCCAGCCTCGATGGCTTCGTCGTCGAGGGCGTACACGGCCACGCCGAACGGCGGAGTCTTCTCCACCACCACGAACAGGAACACGGCCTGCTCGTCGCAATAGCCCAGGTTCCGCAGCCCGTCGAGGTAGTAGGCAGCCTGGGCATGGTAGCCGAAGTTGGCTGCCGTCCTTGCGAACGCATCAGGGCTGGCGTCCTGCGCGGTCTTGAGGTCGACGATCAGGTTGTCCCCGAGGGCGTCGGGTCGGCCCCGCATCATGAGCCCTGACCCCGCAGGGTCAGCCCATGCACAGGACACCTCCCGCCGTTCGGCGGCGTCGAGCGCCACCTGCGCAGCGGGGCTGGCGGCGACGGCTCCAGCCATCTTCGCAAGCGTGTGCGCCTCATCTTCGGTCACCACGGTGCGCCCGTTGGCGCGGGCCTCGAACTCAGCCCAGGCCTCCTTGCCCACCTTGGTCCGGCGGTCCACCTTCGGGGCCACCAGTATCTCGTCGGGTGCCACGCTCGGCGTAAGGATCCAGGAGTGGGCCGCAGTCCCGAACCTCATTGCAGGCGTAGGCTCTGGCGGGTTGTCCTTGGCGTAGCGGAAGTGCTGCGGGCTACGCCGCAGGTTGAGAAGGTCGTGGACAGAGGTGGCCTCCCAGGCTAGGTAGTCAGCGAAGGGCACCCCGTCGTGCAGTCCGGGGTTCGGTTTCATGGGCCCCCTTGTAAGGGCTGGGCCACCCCCTGGTCAAGTCCCTCTTGCAAGATCTGCGTCGAGATCCTATGGTCCCCGCCATGACGAACCCCAACCAAGCCCCGGCCACTCCCGTCGAGTGGCTGGATCACATCGCACGCAAGGCTGGCGGCATCACCGCCCTGGCAGCTTCCCTTGGAATGACCGAAGGCGGCATCCGCTACTGGCAGAAGCGGGGCTCCGTTCCCAAACAGGCGGCGCGGCTGCTCTCCTACGAGTGCAAGCACCAGCTTGGCATCGAGGTCGATGCGAAGGACCTGAGTGGTGAGTGACTACCTGCCCTACTTCAAGTTCTTCCCAAGGGACTGGCTGTCGAGCCCGACCGTGATGCTCATGACGCTGGCGGAGCAGGGCGCGTACCTGCGTATGCTCGCGTTGCAATGGGAGTCTGGGGCCATCGACCCTCGGCACCTTCGCGGCCTGCTCGGCATGAACGAGCAGGAGGTGGAGGATCTCCTGGCTGGCACCGTGGGCGAGGCGTTCCAGCGGAACGAGGAGGGCCACCTTTACAACCCGAGGCTCGACCTCGAACGGCGGGACGCTCAGTCCCTGATCGAGAAGCGCCGGGAGGCTGGCCGGGCCAGGGCCCGGAAGGCCAACCTCGGCCCCACTACAGCAAGTGCTCAGCAAAGCTCAGCTAATACAGAAGCAGAGGCAGAGGCAGAGTACAGAGCACAGAAGAGAAAGGGGAAGCGGCGCTCTGCGCCGGAGGAGATGGGCTTCGCCATCACCGACTGGGAGAGGCTCAACGGCCCCATGCCCAGCGCCCTTCGCAACGCGATGGAGGACTACATGAGCCTCCGTAAGGAGCAGCGTTTCCCCCTCTGGACCAGGGAGATGTGGCTCAGGAACCTCGCCGGGGGCTTCACCCCTGGTGAGTTGGCCGAAGCATTCGAGACGGCCACCCGTTCCGGGTGGAAGTCGGTACACCCCAAGAAGAAGGGGGGCTCTGCCCCCAAGCCTGGACAGATCAACGGCAACGCATTCGCCAACCTGCTGGAGCAACCCTATGAACCGGAGTGAGATCACCGCCCTGCTGGCCATGCTGACCGAGGTTTACCCTCGGCGCATCGGCAGCGGAGACGCACAGAAGACGGTCGGCGTCTGGGCAGCCGTCCTTGCAGACGCACCGCCCAAGCCCGTGCTGGCCGCAGCCGTGGCCTGGATCCGTGCGGACAAGCCGCACCCCCCGACGCCGGGAGCCCTGCTCTCCAGCCTGACCGTCGAAGACGAGACGGCAGAGGAGGCATGGGGTCAGGTTCGCAAGGAGATCCAGCGCGTCGGCTACACGGGCACGCCCGAACTCACGCCCCTTGCGAAGGCTGCGATTGAGGCAGTCGGCGGGCCTTGGGAAACCATGTGCCGCACGCTACTGGCCGGGGAACTCGTGGCCCTTCGGGCCCGGTTCCTCGACGCCTATCGCAACATCGGGGACCGCAAGGAGCAGGTCGCTGCTCTCGGCCAAGCCGAGGAGGTGCTCAAACTTGCGGGCCCCATCGCCCAGCAGTACCGTCTCTCCAATGAGGAGAGCGGCGAGGGTTGACGGCAACCAGAGGCAGATCGTAGCGGCCCTTCGGGCCATTGGCTGCACGGTGCAGACGCTGCACACCGTTGGGAAAGGGTGCCCCGACATCCTTGTGGGATGCCGGGGCACTAATCTCCTAATGGAGATCAAGGACGGGAGCAAACCGACAAGCGCCCGTCGCTTGACCGAAGACGAGGACCGATGGCATCGTCATTGGCTCGGCCAAGTGAGTGTAGTGGCGACGATTGAAGAAGCAATCGCCGCCGTCGATGCGGGCTGTTAGCCTTCGAGCATCTGCTTTGCGGAGTGCAGGATGCAATGCCGCAGGAAGGGAGCGCGAAGGGTGTAGCCCATGTGCTCCATCGCTTCTTCGATCAGGGCCATCTCTTCGGGGTAGAAGCGCAGGATGGTGGCCTTGCCATCACGGGAGAGAGTGCGCTTTGCCTTGGGGCGTCCGGAGCCCGGACGCCAGCCGCCCTGAGGGCGGCCAGTCTTCTTGTTTGCCATCGGTTTGATGAGGGTAAGGGAGAGATCACCCCTCCACATGGAGGGGAGTACGGATGCCGTCAAGCACCTGCTTGACGACCGAGGCAGCTTGGCTGCTATCGCGTGCTCCGTCGAGGAGCATAGTGTTACCACCGAGGGTGGTGGTGTAGTAGTCGGTGATGCGCTTCGGCATCTCCGCCCATCGGACGCATCGGCCAAGGCCGTCGCCCATTCGCATGTAGCTCAGGCTTTCCATGACGCGGAAGGCACGGCATCGGAACGATGCGGGGTGGCAGAACTGTGCCCCCATCTGTCCGATCCTGACGGGCTCCTCGGGGCGCTTGACCGGAACGGTCAGGTTGAAGGTCCACTTGCTGTGGGTTGTAGACTTGAGGATCACCGAGGCATACAGCCCGACGCTCCAGCCCTTGGCTTCGAGCGCCTTGGCAAGTGCAACGCCTGCGACGCCGGACCATTGCAGCTCTTCGGGCTTGAGGAAAGCATTGCCACCCCAGTCGAAGACTAGGTTGACGATGGGAGACTGGCGGCCCCCGGAACGGGGGCGGTCGACGAAGGCGAGTCATACATACCGTTGACCCAACGGTCACCGTCAAGGTCACCAGCGACGCCGTTGAAACGGCGACGGCGCTTGCGATTGACGACCATGCCCTCTGCCTTGGCAGAGATCTCGGCGGAGAGCTTGTCGATCTCGTCGGCCATGAAGCCGTCGCGCCAATGCTCGACGGTCTGCTGCCAGTCGTCTTCGCCTGAGTACCAGTCACGCCGGTCGCATTGCTCCGGCCAGTCGCTGGGCTCGTGACGGGGCTCGTTACTATTGCAAAACCGATTCTCGGACTCCGGGATCTCGTAGGTGTCGAGGTCCTGAAAGGACCCAAGGCTATCGAAGAGGAAGATCTCGGAGCCATTGGCTCCCTTGGCGGTGGGCTCCTTGTAGTTGCGCTCCATCCAGAGGATGCGGGATGCACCGAGGCCTTGCACGGGACGGACGCTGTGCTTGAGATCAGCCACGGGTCACCCCCACGGCCTTGCACTCGTCGGCAGTCCACGAAGTGGTGAAGACCTCGACGCACTTGTCGACGGAGTAGCCCAGCGACTTGTGCATGACCACGGCCCGGAGCAGCGAACGAGTGGAAACCACTCGGCGCAGCTGCTTGGAGGTGGCAGCCTCACGAATCTCCCACCAGCGGTTCGCAACCTGCTGGGCGTCGGCACAAAGGGCACGCTCCAGCTTCTTGTCGTAGTCGACATCCATGACCGCAAAGCGGTCGAGGAAGGCAGCGTCCAGCTGGTTGCGGCCCACATACATGGCCGAAGGCCCCGTGCCGTAGGTGTTTGCAGCTGCGATCAGCCGGAAGTCCTTGTGCTTGAGAGCGAAGGGGGCGTCGTCCCTACCAGGGACGGCAAGCCGTCCGTTGGCAATGCCATTGTTGATCGAGAGCAGGACATTCTCGTCGCAAGCATCGACCTCGTCCAACAGGACGACGCCACCGTTTTCGTAACACTCCAGGAACGGAGTGGTGCGATGCTCGAAGGCACCGTCCTTGCCAGGCAGCCTGCTGCCGACGAAGTGGTGCTCCGCCGTGCCGCCGGACAAGCTCATCTCAGCAAACGGAAGCCCAAGGGCTTCGGCCACCTGCTTGGCAAGGAAGCTCTTGCCAGTACCAGCGGGCCCCTTCACAAGGACAGGGATATTGATACCGACCCACGAGGCGACAGCCTCGAAGGCATCGTGAACCGCACCGTTCGGCGGGGTCCAGGTGGTGGCATCGGGACGCTTGACCTCGACCTTGTAGGTGAGGGAGCCATCATTCGCGGCCTGGGCGATTGCATCACGAGCGGCCTGCTCGGCAATGCGACGAGTCTCGGCCTGATCGGTGCCGCCTCCAAGGAGGCGACGCAGGACAGCGAGATCGGACTGATCGGTGTCGGTTTGCATGGGGGTCGGTTCGGGTGTCGGTTCGGTTTGCGGAGGAGCTTGCTCCTCCTGGGGTTTGGCGGAGAGTTCAAGCTCCACCCACTTGGCACGGGCCGCAGCAAGCTCACGCTTGCGGGGCGTGCTGGCATCGTCCTGGGCTCGCTTGCCAAGCTCGACGAGCGTGGCTACGAGGTGGACATAAGGGATCTCGCAAAGCGGCTTGCCACGATGCTCGTTATCGAGGTCCCAACGGACCTCGGCAAGGCGCTCCTTGGTAGGGCGCGTCAGGGCCCAATTGGTAAGGATGCCCTCGATATCCTGACGGTCACGCTTCACATAGTAGCGGGTCGTCAGTCCGGAGGACTCGCAGCATTTGCGAGCCGTGGCTTCGGAGCTGTGGACTCGTCCACAGCGGTTCCATTCGTTTGCCTTGTCGAGGCAGGTGAAGTGTCCCATGGTTGTCGGTTTGGGTTTGGGGTTTTGGGGTGTCGGTCACTCCCCCTGATCTCCCAGGGGGTCACCTTCGGTTCCCCCCTGGGAGTCAGGGGTAGTGACCTTGCGGTCGTCGTCGAGCATCGACTCGGCGGTCATTACGGTGCAAAGCGCAGCGGTCATATACAGCTGCACGGACAGGCTTGCTTCGCCAAGCTCGATGATGCGCTCGATGGCTGCTTGCAGCCCTTCGGCGGACTCGAAGCTGACGGCAGGCTCACCGCCACGAACGGCAACGGTCCTTGCAGCTGCGAGCGTGGCGGGGTCGGTGATCATGCAAATGGCCAGCGCGTCGGAGGCGCTGGAGATCTTCTCGGAGATCGTCTTGCACAGGCGGCTGTGCGCAGCGTCCCGAGCTTCGTCGGTCATGCGGTCCATCGTATGCAGGTTGCGATGGGCGTAGCCGACGAGTTCGGCCACGAAGGCATGGGCTTCGCCCATGGTCGAGGTGAGGGAGAGTTTGCTTTCAGTCATGGTTTGTAGGCTGACGATCCGTTCGTCAGGTGCGCTGCTTTGCACACGACCCCCGAAGGGGTTTCGGCCAGCGTCAGGCCAGGATCGCAAGGAGGATGAGAAGGGCCGGGAAAACCCAGTCGAAGACGGCGCTGCGTTGCTTCATGCGAAGAGGAACCAGAGGACCCAAAGGGTCAGGAGGGCGGAGAGCAAGTACAACCCGCACCCCACCACAACGGAGGGGTGCAGGGGGCCATGGCGGTCAGTCATTGAGGTGCTTCCCAAGACGGGCGAACGCCCCGGAGGCGTCGCCGTCGTAGAAGAAGAGGTACTCTGCGAGTACCCTGGCCATCGGGATCCTCCAGCTGTCGAGGATGTCCAGTTCGCAAGCCGCGTGAAGGGTGTCCTCGTCGACCCACTCCGTGGGGTCGATGCCAGCCTGCTCCACAAGGTCGGACCAAGGCCTGTCGATGTTCGCAATGGCGTCCTGGAAGGCATCCTCCGCTCTTTGGCAAGCATCTTCGTAGACATCCTGGTAAAGCTGGACAGCCGAAGGCTGGTCGTCCATCATCGAGCATGCCACGAAGAGGTCGGCAATATCATTGCTATCCATGACCCGGCGCACCGTCTCAACGACGGTGGCGTAGCGGTCGCTTTTGCCCGTGGGATGGAGGAGGTTGTCCTCCTTCGCAATGAGGGCGTGGAAGTCGCGGTGGGCGTGGAAGTCGGTGGTGGTAGTGAGGTCGGTCATGCTTGCTCCTGTGCAAGGGGTTGGAAGGGCGTAGGGATCCGCTCCGAAGCCATGATTGCGTCGATGGCTTCGAACATGAGCTTGACGGCAAAGCCGTCATTGGGGGTGACCTCGAAGACGGTCAGGCCGCCATTGCGAAGCACCTCCACGGTGTCCACCTCGTCGATGGGGATGTAGGCGCTGGCTTTGCCATGCCAGGACACGGACACCGCGCTGGCGGGACGATCGGGACGGGATTGCCAGACGACTCGGCGCTGGCGACCTACGGTGGAATCACTCATCGGTTTCTCCATGGTGGGGTGTGCCCCCCAGGAACTCCGAGGGGTCGCAAGACTCCCCCTCGGATTCCTGGGGTGCACCCCCAAGCCGCTGCCGCCGGGCCTCTCGACGCGCCTCCTCACGGGCGGCTTTGCGAAGGGCCTTGGCTTGCAGCTGGTGCGGGGTCTTCGCGGTCACGGTCTTTGCGAGGCCGTTGCGGGAGAACCCGGCGTGAAGCCGCCTTGAGCTGAACTTGAAGCCGCTCACAGGCTCAGGCCACCTCCGTGGCGGACTCGGCTGCAAAGAGGACGGCAGCCCTTGCCTCGGCAAGGGTCGTGCAGGCATCACCTGCAAGGTCGACGGCCTCTTCGAGGGTGGTGCCGAACGGCAT
>Ga0099848_1001071_pt1 | contig 12788 bp, 20 predicted proteins | sample CB_VirMetaG_3_FD_78179 | JGI IMG/M metagenome (GOLD analysis project Ga0099848, IMG submission 78179) | Freshwater to marine saline gradient viral communities from Chesapeake Bay - CB_1508_1S Viral MetaG | ecosystem: Environmental > Aquatic > Marine > Coastal | place: USA: Chesapeake Bay... | reverse complement strand
TGATATACTCTGGACGACCAGGACTGTGGGACGACTGGTTAAAGTTTCAAGCAGATCAAGCAAGAGCTCGAAGAGAAGAGATAGCACGATTAGAGAGAGAAGCTATTGCAAAGAAAGAAAAAATGGTTAAGATAGCGCAGTGGTCTGCGTTCGGTGTCATATCTCTCATAGTTACAATCGGAATCGTCTGGGTCTTGATCGTAGTGTTAGCAAAGTAAACTACTAACGCTCGGAAGTTATACCAGAGATCTCTGCGTTAAAATCAGTTAAGTCGACCTTGATATAGCTGTCAACGTTATCGAAGCTTATGCTCTGCATGCTTCCAAACTTTGTGTCATGAATGTAAAGCTGAATCAACGCGTAGTGCAAGACCTTCATCAGATCTTTTCTAGCGTCACTCTCAGTTCCTTTCTTACCATATCTCTGAGCATACTTTAACACGTTACCGATGCAGAATCCAGTTCCGTGGCCGCCGTCGATCACAAACTCAGTTGCTTGAAACTTATTCACCGAATAATGACCTTCGTACGTTGAGTCAATATACTTCTTAAATTCATCGATAAGATTTGCTTCATTAAACTTGTATTCGATTGTCATTTAAATATTCTCTTCAATAGTTCATTTGCTTCAGCCATGTTGCTTTTTTCTATAAGAGGCTCTAACCTATCTAATTCTTTTTCAATAGAAAAAGAAAGGCTGATGTCGTGAAGCGAACCTCCGGTTCGTGAAAACACAATCATTGTACTATTATTATAATTTATAGCTTTATTCCAGTCTATGATATAATTATTGTTCATATCAAGAGAAGGAGGCTAAGCCTCCCTCCTTTCTTAAGCTGCGTAGCCGGCTGCAAACGCTGCAGCGACCATCGCCTTTGAAGGCGTTCCAACACGATACTTAGTGGCCTTTTCGCCAGTGTACAGTGTCGCGGGGTTTGAATAGATACACACGCCTTGACGACGAAGTTCAAACACAGCTGCAGTAGGATTAGCAAGCTTAAACATGCTCTTGATCTGTTTGGCTGTAACAGATGCGCCAGTGTTCAGATAAGCTTCAAGTTTAGCAAGTTTTGACATATTATACTCCATGATGAATGTGCCTCGATCTAGGACACAATAAAAGTTGAGGCGACGCTTTTATTGCGTATTTTGTTTATTATATCACAATATTATGTAAAAGTAAACAACTTATTTTTCTTTTAAAGAGTGAGATGGAACAAACCGCATTTTTGTTTTAAACACAATCATCCACACCTCTTTTGATAAAGAGTATCTCGTTATTCTAGGATTTAACTTTATGACGATAACATCATAGCGGATGTTCTTAGTCAGGTACAAGCCGTTTCCATTTCTTCTTTAGAGATCTCTTCTGGAAAATCATAAAAAGCTACTTTAGGATTTATAGAAAGTTCTAATCGAGCTTCAATCGCTTCAGAAAAGAGAACAAATGGTCCAGCATACTGAGGCCTTTGACTATCGCCCCAAAGAATATACTTTACTCTGTACATGTCTACCTCTCTTTATTTTTGTCCTTATGCTTTTGTTTACGAGTGTACTTCACTTTGACGGTGTGGCGACCAGCGCCACTGCGCTTCGCATATTTCGCCACAAAGTTTCTCATTTTACCGCTCCTTTTGTGCAAACGGTGTTTCATTATAACCAGCCATGTAAGCTGCGATCTCTTCTTTACTCATGTCAACTTCTTCGATCTTAACCGATTGATAAGTGCCACCGGTGAAATAATGCGGATTTGCTTCACGGCCGTACCACGCATCAGCAGAGCCGCGATCATATGCACCACCGTTGCGAGTAAAAACTTTACGATTAGCGTAACTCATTGCGCAATCTCCCATTCTTTGCAAAGGTCGTCATACTCAAAAGACGGCTCATAAAATCGGATCTCGCCGTCATAATCTAACTGCGATTGTTCAAACCACGATAGATAATCATCAGTCTCAATCGACCAATCGATTATATACTGCTCTGAAAAAGCATTCGAATACTCAATACCATCTATATATTTTATCACGGCATTGAAGTCCTCGTTCAAAGGAACATTCTTTACTTTGTACTCCTGTCCACCCTTGTTCTTCCAGTAAGGGTTCTCAGCAGTACCGTAGTTCTCACAATACTGAGTGCGGATGACAAGCATAGCCATTATTTCAATTCCTCTAGTTTAGTAATGACGGTATCAATGACGCTCTGCGACAATTCGCTTTCGGGTAATGTTCCTTGAATCTGTAGCAGAACCACAACATATACACCAATAAGACAAAGTACAACCGTAAAAACAAAATTGCGAGTAGCAAGTAAAAATGCGTTCATGATTATTTCCATCCCCTTGAGCCAAGATTAATTGATTGACGACCGATATTAAAGACTGAACCCTTAGTTGCAGGAAAAGTCTTCATTGACTGCGTAACTCGCTGAGGCTTACATTGTTGAATAACGCCACCCTTAGCGAGAAACTCTTGCATTGCTTTATCGTAATCAGATTTGCTAAACATAATATAATCTCCAATAAAAATTAGATCAACGTACCAAGAAGAAAGAAGCCGCCGGCGATCGCGATACCGATTGCAATCAAGACCATGATCACGAATCCAGCACCCATGTCATCCATGCTTAACGGATCAACACCAAACAGCTTGCTGATCAAGAAGGCAGGAACAATAAATGGGAGAATGATAACAGCCCAAGCAGCTTTCCAAACAACCTCAACAGCACCTATTGCAAAGTTTTTCAATTTGTTTCCTTTGTTATCCATCATGAGTACCATTATACTCAGTTTTTCGAAAAAGTAAACAACTTTTTGCAGTTGTATCATTTTTGATACAGTTTATAAGTGTTTGATTTTAAATGAAGTTTTAAAAGCTCTATACTTAAGTTGTTGATTTATAAAAGATATTTTTTTTGTGATAAGATAAGTAAAAGATTTTTACTAGTCAGTGGTCGAATAGTAAACCTTTGTTGGACAATACTCGTCTATCATAGGGAAAGCTTGGTGTATAGCTTGAGCACAGGCTAGAGCGAGTTCTATGTGCTCGAGCTGCGTGCCGTTTCCAGTTCGAAGCTCGATATAGTGAATCCAAGACCTGATTGTTCCGTTGACGTATAGTCTAGAAAGAGTCAGTCCTTCTGGTAGTACTGCTCTCGCTTGCTCTTTTGCGATGCCATTTTTGATTGCCCATTCATACTCTCTTTGTGCCGTAAAGATAACTCTCTTTTGAGCTCTTTCCCATTCAAGCTGTAACATCTTATCATCTGTCTCTATGCTGTTTTGTCGATTTTTCTTATCTTGAAGACGTGCCTCCCTACATATAAATTCCAGATCTTTTGTTGGATCGGCATAGCGTTGGGAAAATTCTTGAAAGGAAAAGGAACGGTGTCGTAGTAACTGACGTGCGATGTCTCTTGTCGTCTCGATCTCAAGGCAAGCCGAGACCATTTCAAACGGGGACCAATGCCTGTTGTTGGCCAGGTATCGTATGAGTTTTTCTGCAGTTTCGACGTTGAGTTGATTGGAGGGATTGGAAACTCTGGCGCAGAATGCAATAAGGTCCTGCGCGTTAGTAAGTCCTTGATCATATATCTCTCTCGTAGGAGTTGAAACACTAATGAGTCTTGCTTTCATCTACTAGTTTCTTTCTTTTATCTTATAACTATCTACAGAGGAAACCAATTCTTTTATTATCAAGCCAGCCATTACCGTCGTCATGACCACTCAAACAAGGTTTGAATTCGTAACCTTCCTTTGTTGTTGATTCATTGTTCCATACTGGAATAATCTCTTCGTACTGCATCACATGGTCCATTCCTAGTCTCAGGTGAACTTCAACTATCTTATTACCTATCACTTCTATGTTTAATAGGTCAACGTCTAATCTTTTAAGTTGTTCTGGCAGATCAAACACGTGATCACTCTTCTTCCAACTATAAAATCTATACAAGTCAGTCGGGTCATTATCACCAATAAAGCAGTTCAGTTGCTCAAACACTCCATCTTTTTTGATGTAGTCAATCGAGTAGTGGTAGCCATTGAACACCTCTACCCAGAAATAACCTGGAGGAACTGTTCTTAGATCTGAAGTGGTTAAGTATCTTTTTGATGCACAGCAACCTAATCCTCTCAAGTTATATATCGGCCTGACGATATACATGTCATCTTTCGGCACCGAGATACCCGCAGGTCCACACAGGTATCCGAACGTTTCAGCTACATAAAGCTTGTTGAACCACTTTCTCAGGTGAGGAAATCTCTTATAAGCCTCTGTATCAAAACAGATATCATCAACTATTTTTTTATCTTTTTTTTCCACCACGGTTTCACGTCTTCGGTGTAGCTTTGAACTTCAATGATCTTTTCTCTATAGTAAGGCAGGCCGTCTTCTGTAGTGTCTACATAAAAAGTTCTACGCAAACCTTTTTCAAATAAGATACTATCGAAGTTCTCTTCAATAAAAGTAACTCTAGACATCTGTCTTAGTCTTTAAGCTGTCTTCAAAGTTGTCTAGTCCGCGCTTTAATGCACTGACGAAACCGAGTTCAATCAGGAACTGCTTCGCTTCCTTGTCAATATCTATTGTAACTCGAGCTGGACCCTTGTCAGAGTCTTCAAAATAATTTAGTACATTAACGTCCATCGTGTTCCTTTATAGTTTAAAACTTTCGAACTTAGACCTCTTTGCTTCTTGAGATCTATCAAACAAAGGAGTATCATCTGTCAGTGTCTGCTGAGTCTCTTCAACATCATAGAGTCTCATCTTTGACCTGTCAACTCCAATGACAAATCTCTTGTGCACGGTTGGGTCGTTGTATCGATTCTTCAACTGCTTGACCATCATTTGACCTTGCTGCTCGAGCTCTTCTGTGGAGATAAGAGCAAACATGAAGTCTGCTGTCGCTGGTAGCCCAAACGATTCTGAGGTGTCTTCCAGTCCAACGTCTGAGTTTGAGTAACCGCTTCTTGTTGTTTGAGTCGCTGATACGATGGGTACGTCAAACTCGACAGCAAGGCCACGTATTTCCTCGGCAATCGCTTTGATATAGTTGTACGAATTGATGGCACCGCCCATTCCTTTCATTCTTGAAGATGCACATATATTAAGGTAGTCTATGAATATGATATCAGGCTCAAACTGTTTCTTAAGCTTAAGTTCATTCAACAGACCGCGAAAGTGACTCGTATGTGCTTGACCAGTTGGATACTCCTTGATGATCAGCTTACCAGTCGTCTGACGAGATATATTTGCGACCTTTGTAGTAAATATATCTTTCGACATCTTATCAATTTGATCAATGGCTACGTTAAGTAAGTTAGCGTCAATTCGTTCAGCGATTCGCTCCTCTGCCATCTCAAGCGTAATGTAAAGAACGTTGTTGTTTTGTGTGAGGCAGGATGAAGCCATGTGACACATGAATAAAGACTTACCAACACCAGTGCCGGCAAGCGCAATGTTTAGAGTCTTGTTTGGCAATCCACCTTTGGTAATCTTATTAAAGTAGTCGAGATCAAATGGTATGCGAGACTCTTCGGTGTGATAGAACTCATAACGCTTGTCTACGTTCTCAATATAATCGTGACCTACGTTAGCGTCAAAGGCCACAGCCAGAGCTTTCTGTAGTATGTCTGGAAGAGCGTTCTTCGTGAGAGTTTCGTGCTTACCATCAATGATTGAGATTGATTCCATGATAGCGTTATACACTGCACGATCTTGACACCACTTCTCTGTCGTGTCAAGAAGCCAATCATCATCTACTCTCTCTTCAGAGAAGATGTGAGGTAGAATATCAACTGCCATCGTGTGCTGCTCGTTCGATATCTTGTCTGACTGATCAAGCTCGATCTTAAACGACTCAAAGGTAGGAAGCTTGTTGTACTTTGCAACAAACTTTCCAGCTTCCTTAAACAGCGTACGATAGATTCCTTCAAAGTACTCTGGCTTCACAAATGGAAGCACTTTACGCATGTACTTTTCATTTGTTAGAATGTTTCGTAGTATGATCTGTTCAAGATTCGTCTGCATTTCTTTCCTTCGTTTGAACTGTTCCGTCTTGGATACCAGACTCGATGATTGAGTTTAGAATATCTCCTGCAACCTTCTGCAACTCTTCATTCTGCTCCACTGCATCTTTATCTGGAGATTCGACAACGACAAAGTTAAAGGTCAGGCAATCTTTTACTTCATTAAAGGCGATAGCGTGATAAGCTAGCACCGTCTCAATAAAGTCTCCTTTTAATATTCGAATTGCCCAGAGCTCTGGCTTTTCAGCGTGAGGTACAAAGCGATAGTCTACGTTCTCAATCATCTTCGGCATGTTCAATACCTTCTCTGCTGATTGAAAACTTTTTGCGTAAGAAGTCTTTAAAGTCTGACTCTTCAAAGACTGGTTTCCAAAACTCTTCTGTTAAAGTTTCTTTCTCTCTTACTTTTCCATCAACGAGCTCACCGGTTTCTCTGTCAACTCGCTGATACCAACCGTTGCTTGGCTTTGCTACGTATCCACTTTCAAGCGCGATGTCTAGCAGGCCAGACCACTTTTGAACACCGCCTTCCCAAGAGACTGAAATGGGTATCTTTGATTTTTCTTTTACGTATCGCGACTTCTCTACGTTTACAATGAAGTGATATCCTTGAATCTCGGTTCCAACCTTGTCTTGCTGTCTTCCTAAGATCCAGATGTTATCGGCTGAGTAGTAGATTCCTGTACCGCCAGACACAATATCTTTTGGAAACAAGCCGATCTCTTTGTAGGTGTGATTCACTGCAACGAGCGGAATGTCTTTCATGTTTAAGTAAGGAGTGCACATGCGGAAGAGGCCTTTTAAAGCTTTTGCGCGACTCATGTCTGCAACTGACTTTTCATTCATCGCGTCTTCCAACTCTTTCTTTGAAGCTAAGTTTCCGACGGAGTCAATCATGACGATCACTTTATCTCCACGCTCTAGACCTTCAAGCTGAGCAATAAGATCGAACTTAAGCTCTTCTACGTTAGTGATAGGTGTGTGCAGTACTCGAGACGTGTCAATGTCGAACTGCTTGAAGTACTCTTGCGGTGAACCGAACTCGGAATCATAAAACAGAAGGACCGAGTCAGGATACTTTTTCATGTATGCGCTGGCCATGATGAGACCGAACGATGTCTTAAAGTGTTTTGATGGACCAGCCAACACGGTTAGGCCTGGAGCAAGACCACCATCAACTCGGCCTGAAAGAGCAACATTAATCATCGGTACATCAGTCGATACCATATCTTTTTCTGTGAAGAACTTTGATTCAGACAGCACTTCAGTGTGTGCTACCTTCGTGTTCTTCTTTAGTTTATCCATTATACCCATAGCGTTCCTTAGTTAAATTAATCCCACAAAGTTTGATAGTACTTACCGAACAAGCGAAAACCATTTTGTATGCGTTCTTCGTATTTCTCCATACCTTTCCAGTCATAGAACTTAGTGTGATTAGGACCATCGATCATTTCGCTCATTTCATTTTCAAGCTGTAAGAGTTGATGATCACTTTTGCCTGATGTGAATTGCTCTTGCCACGAATCATCAAGCTTACTTTCAAAGGCAAAGATCATTTCATCGAGGACCCAATCCCATCGATCATGAATATCATAACCGCGCTTGTTCCAGCCATGAAGGTCATTCTCTTTATAGAAGTCAAACGTTAGTTGATCATCCCAATCTTCAGTTTCAGTTGTTCGCATATCTTCTGGAACATCTTCTAAGTCAACTATAGCAGAGCTATGTTTTTTTTCCTTGAGTTGCTTGAGCATAGGCAGCACGATGTGGGCTAACGTGTTGTCCATGCTCCATGTATCCCACGGATCGATATGCACTTTGATGGCGCGTTGTTTTTTTGAGTCTATCCAATTGAGAAAACGATACAGCCGAGTTATTGGGCGAGATCTGCCCAGCGAACGCACTTCACCTACTTTAGGCTTTGGCTCTACACTGCCGTGCGCTAACCATTCACCAAAGTCGTGGACCCAATCCGGTTTATTAGGGAAACCAAACTCATCCTTTTCTTCTTTTACCCAGAAGCAAAGTTTTTCTGCGAGCTGATATGGGCCAAACCAATTCGTATACTTTCCAATATAAACTTTCATAATTGATATTATACCATAAAAGTGTCAAGTTGTAAACTTTGTTTTTCATACTCATACGATTGTGACTTGTTGTCTTGTATTAAGAAAGGTGTCTCTATTGTTTCGAGATTTCCAAGTAAGTGTTCTTGTACGTGCCACGCCATGTCGTACGCAGTAGTGACTGGTACGTTTTGACAGATGTGATTAACGTTTCGAACTCCACCCTGCAGCATAAAGTCTTTTGGTAGTTTCATGATTGACAACGCTTCGCGAATCGTAAGAAAGCGATCTTCATCTGGGTGTGTGAGTTGAGTTGGAAAGTGACCGACAAACGCTCCAATGTGGCCTTTTGGAATCTCAACGAGTTTACGCATGATGTTTCCACCCTCTAATAATTTTTTGTGTACAACTTCACAGCGGATGGATTCTTTCTCATAACCCTTTTGCTTCATCCATTTTGCAACGTCGAGATAAGAGACCTTCTTCTCTTCGATATAGTGCATAGGATTTGTAGTTTTATTGATGAGGTGGACAAACTCTTGATGAGTTATGCCACCTTCGATTTCTTGCAAGACATACTTGTAGTACGGGTTCTCTGATGGAACACGCTTGTTTGTGAGGACGTTCATAGGATCACTTGGATCTCGTTTCACGGAACGAATCGTTTCCTCAATCTTTTCGTGCTCTCTCTTTATATATCTGAAGAGAGGCACTTTGTTTCCCTTCCAGAAAAAATAAAAAGTTCTATCTCTTACCTGTGATAGGCCGTGAAGTATTGACTTTGTCTTAAAGATTGAGAGTGTATATCCGTTGTCATTCGCGATTCTCTTTAACTTGTTTACAACCGGTTCGCCCATCTTTGAAGCGAGTCGTGGGGCGTTCTCACCCCAAAAAACACGAGGAGATAGAGACTCCAAGACATAGCCTGCAGTGTTAACCATCCAATCATTCGTAAGACTATCACCGTTAGAAGTAGGAGACAAGCTGCTGAGGCCAGCGCAGGGACACACCGTGTTAACTACGTCAACGTTAGGAAACTGATTGTTAGATCTGTTGTCAAGAACATAGTACGGCACCTCCTTGTTATAATATTCTACGAGGTGCCTATCGTTTGCAGAGAAAGCCTCATAGCTGAGCAGGTACTCGGGTCTCTTTCCAAATACCTGCTGCATAGCAATGGTTTCTCCACCTATCAGTGGAATTATGCTTGCGTACTTCATGCTGCGATCTTACTTACTTCTTTCGTCACGTAGTACTCACTATACCACTTTATAAACTTTTCAACTCCTTCGTGAATCGATGTAGTCGGCTTGTATCCTAGTCTCTGAAGCTTTGTGGTGTCTGACCATGTTTCAGGCGTATCTGCCGGATGTGGAGGAAGCATGTTCATAACAGCTTTCTTTCCAGTGCACTCTTCAATTCTCTTGATAAAGTCCATCAGCTGTACCTGCTGTCCGTAACCGATGTTAAAGATGTCGTGAGTCTTTTCAATCTTGCCTTCTAGCAGAGCGTTAACAACGATCTCAACACCTTGAACGATGTCGTCAACAAAAGTAAAGTCTCTCTTCATATCGCCGTAGTTAAAGACGTCAATTGGAGTTTCGTTTAGAATTCCTCTTGTGAACTTAAAGAGAGCCATGTCTGGTCGTCCATAAGGACCATAGACTGTAAAGAACCTCAGGCCAACGCTTGACTTAATCTTAGAGTGAGCGAACTGACACTCGTTGACATACTTAGACCAGCCGTAAGGATTGTTTTGATGAGCACCCTTATCGTGCTCGTTCCACGGCAGAGGTTGCCCGTGCATTACGCATGAACTTGAAGCGTACACGACTGGAACTTTAGTCTTTTCACACCCCTCAATGAGTCTCTGAGTGCCAGTGATGTTTGTGTCAATGTAAGGTTGAGGCTCAGCCAGTGCGTGTCTCGGATTTGCGTAAGCGGCTAGGTGAAGAACCACGTCAAATCCTAGCGTAGACTCTTCCCAATTCATGTCTCGAATATCAATATTATAAACATCAACATCATATTCTTCTTTTAAAATTTTTGCTCGATCTTCCTTAAGCTCAACTTCATAGTAATCGTTGAAGTTGTCGACGCCAAAGACGTGATGACCTGACTTTTTAAACTGCATTGCAGAGTGAAAGCCAATCATCCCTGCAGCTCCTGTGATTAAAATCTTCATGCAAAAAACTCCTCTAGTCCTTGTGGTTGGGTTGAAGTGATCTCTATAGCCTTTTGAATAATATCTTCAACAACCGGCTGTGCGTCGGAGTGTTGCTTCCAGAAATCAAATGCCATTTCACGCCAATCATCTCTCATAGATGGATCGTTACTTAACTTTACCATTAGTTCTCGGCACTCTTGAAAGTTTGTATAGTCAACGCCAATGGTGCCAGAATACTGACATTGACTGATTGGTTTACCCTGCTTAGCGTGAATCACGTTGTCGCAGAAGTGTTTGTGAAACAATGGAACTGTGCCAGATGCTACACATTCGGCGTGGCAGTTCTCAATGTTATCACCATAAGTTTCAGCCTTGAGATGATACAAGTCTGAACCAAACGCTGAGAGAGCCATGCGCTTCATGGCCTCATCATTTATATATTGAGGATAGAGGTATGCACCTTGATTAGTTTTTTCTTGTCCATGAAACTCTTCAAGAAACTTTTGTGTTTCTCCGTGTTGCTTCTCTGGACGAAAGTAGTTTACAACCTTGCGCCTGTCTGTAGGACTATCGCTCTTGTTGTCTCTATACAACACCAAAGGATATTGAATGGATGCCTCTAGACCTTCCATGACGGTGATGAAGTTGTGATTCATGAGTTCTTTCTCATGAAAGTCAATCATCAACGCGGGACCTTTCCACATCGCAGTGCGGCCGATCCATCTTACAACGTTACTCTGCTGATCTGCTATAGGTCTCCAGTACTTTGCTCGGTGACCATCATAGTCAAATCCAAGACCCATCTTTGTAAGAGGAGTCTTGATCTTGTTCTTACTCATAAACGAGCTGAAGTCGTTCTGAAGACTGTGAGTCATTATCACATCAACTCTTTCAGCGACTTCTTTTAAGTTTGCATTACGTGCAATTGATGCAGCCTTATGATCTACGTTGATAAACGCTTTACGTATATCGATTGCATCTAAAAGTTTTATAAAGTTGTCCTGACAATCTTGTGGATGAGACTTAGATGGAATTGAATAGATGACACAGAGGTCGTTCTCGTTAATGAGATTGGCCATCTCTCTCCATTGACTGCCTATGTTCATCTCGATCTGATTGATGTCAAGCCCCTTTGCTCTTCCCCACTTCTTGTCGTTTGCCGATAAGATAGTTGCACCAGTTACTTTCTGCATCTGAATGGCGCACTGTGTTACACCACAGCCTTCAGTGCCGCGTCCAAGTACAATTACAGTCTTCATTTAGATATTCCTTACATTCCTTTAGTGTGTGCGTAATATATTTATGATTATTGATTTTTCTATTTAAGCCAGAAGGATGCGGCAACGTAAAACACTCAAAGCCTAACCTCTTGACATAACTTGTAACTCGATCACCCCAGCAAACGATCTTATCATGCTCGCTGAGTATGTCTATTATAAACTGTTTGTCTATCGTTGTAAACCGAAAATCCCAGTTTGGGTCTCCAGATAAATTCACAAATGAATAGTAATGGACACCTATCGTGTCCATCCATTGAGTAAACCGAACAAACGCCGATCCTTTAGAGGTACTAACCTTTAGCTTTGATGGGTTTAATCCCACAAATATTGTGTTGATCTTTCTTTTAAAGACAGCTGAACTATTTCGATCTCTGCTTCTTTTAACATTCTTTTTGACCAATTCCATGAATCTTCCCAGGCTGGAGGCACTTCACAAATACTCATAACAACTCTCTTAATACCAACTTGAATGATACCTTTCGCGCACTCGCTGCATATCGGTAGTCCCACTACATATAAAGTAGATCCATCTAGAGAAACTCCTGAGTAGCTTGCGTTGTAGATGACATTCATTTCGGCGTGAACTACATACTTGTACTTTACTTCTCTATCACGATACCTGTCATCATAGTCAAATATCTTTCGAGGAAATCCGTTGTAACCTTGAGCCAGAACGTTTCCTTTTGAACCAACTGCAACTGCACCAACTTTTGTAGAAGGATCTTTTGACCAAGATGCAATGTGTTGAGCTAGATTAAGATACCTGAGATCCCACTTTTTTGATTCATGAATCATTTCTCTTCTTTCCAGTCTTCAAAGCTCCGATTTCTATTAATATCATAATAATGATTTGAATGTCTTCTACTAGCCTCAGTCCATTCACGCGGAGTGGCTTCATCTATGCTTTTTTGAATTGATGGAACAGGCTCTTCTACATGTTTCACGAGATCAAAGTGCCGCTCATAGACATGAAGGTTCTGAACCTGCCAAGTGATTGTTCCAATTCTCTTACCTAAGATATAAGCTGCAGAGTGCAGTGTGTGGAGCTGCCATGCGTAATCGTTCTTGTAACCAAAGACTACATCGTTTGATCGCATTTGAACTACGCAGTGGACCTTATTGTCTCGAATATAGTAGGTGACTGCGTTAGTACAAATGAAGTCGTTCTTTCCATTCTCGTTGTACTCGAGCCAGATGGATGGACGATTATAGATGACAGTAGCTCGACTAGAGTCTGGGTTCTTGACTAGT
>Ga0099848_1001069_pt1 | contig 12800 bp, 8 predicted proteins | sample CB_VirMetaG_3_FD_78179 | JGI IMG/M metagenome (GOLD analysis project Ga0099848, IMG submission 78179) | Freshwater to marine saline gradient viral communities from Chesapeake Bay - CB_1508_1S Viral MetaG | ecosystem: Environmental > Aquatic > Marine > Coastal | place: USA: Chesapeake Bay... | reverse complement strand
ATATGGAATGATATCAGAGAACTTCAAGATTCATTTGATGATAAAATTGAAGATTTTCTTACTAGTATTCCAGGTATAAATCCTAACATTGATGATGATACTTTAGGTCAATCATCATATGATTTTACATCTAGAGTGTTTCCTGATGATATAGGTAATGAAGACCAAGGTCATTATATGGTCATAAATATCAATGTACCAGTTAGAAGTGGTGGTGTTGCTAGAACACAATTGAATGGTCAAGGGGTAAACAATCCCTTTGCAGGAAGTGTTCTCTCTAGTGAATATAGTAAAGTTGATGTTCTAAGATTTGGTGGATATAGTAACTTTGGTGGAGTTCCTGGAGAAATCTCTCTAGGTAGAAGCACACGGAGAATCCGAGAATCTATCGCTCTTCATATGCCCACAGGTTTGAACTACACAACATTCAATGATTATGCAGATATCAGTCTTACCTCTATAGGTGGAACACTTCTAGCTGCTGGTGGAAAACTTGGTGCGGGGTTGGCTGCTTTTATTGCTGGCGCAATTGCCGCGCCTCTTGGTGCTGCCGTCGGCGGCGCGACGGCAGCGGTGTCTAGTATAGGTGGAGAAGCACTCAATACAGCATCTAGGCTTGCTGGATATCCAATCAATCCAAGAGTTGAGGTTCTTTTTGCTACAACAAGACAAAGACAATTTATGCTAGAAGTAATGCTAGTTCCTAAAAATCAAAAAGAAGCAGATTCGATAGAAAAAATAGTTAGAACACTGAGATATCATTCTTCACCAGAGTTGGATAGACAGTTTGGTGTTAATGGCTTGACTTTTATACCTCCAGCAGAATTTGATATTACATTCTTTAAAGATGGTGATGAGAATAAAAAAATACCGAGAATCAATACTTGCGTTATGGAAAGAATAGATGTAGACTATGCACCTTTTGGTGGAATATATTCAACATTTCGTGACGGTCATCCAGTTGGTGTTAGACTAAGCATGGGCTTTAGAGAAATTGAAATTCCTCACAAGCTACGCATTCTACAAGGATTCTAATCTATGTCAAGATATTTTGAATATTTTCCAAAAATACTTTATGATGTAAACAAAAATGATTTGAGTAATTATAAGGTAGTTACCAATATACTATCAAGAGTTGGTTTTATTAGAGATATATTGAATAATTCTAGTGCATATACACTTTATATTATCAAAGAAAGTGATAGACCTGAAATATTAGCCGATAAAATGTATGGTGATCCTGAAGCACACTGGCTAATTTTATATGCAAACAATATTCTTGACCCTCAGTATGACTGGCCTATGGACAGCAAAACTTTTTCAAAGCATATCAAGGACAAATATGGTTCTATAGAAGCAGCAAAGACTGGTGTTCATCATTACGAGAAAGTCATTGAAAGACTCAACTCAACAACCAATACGACTACAACTAAGCGTATCAAAGTTGACAAGAATGCATACTATGTTCTTTCTCTAGAAGATGCTAATGGAACACTGTCAACAGCAAATGTTATTGTCGGGCAGAACTCTAGTGCTAATGGATACATTGTTTATGATGCAGGTTCAAACACTTATACAGTATTAGCTAATAATAATCTGGTATTTGAAACCGGTGAAGAAGTCTATATTACACCAGCTAACGTGACAGCAAACATTGCAACAGTAAATGATACAGCACTAAACACCGGTGCTGAAGATTATTTCTTTGATGACTTGTCTGTTACACAATCTGTAAACACATATGAAGTTTCTGGTGATACTATTACAGAGACAATATATAGACAAGCAGTATCTTATTATGATTATGAAGATGAACTAAATGAATCAAAAAGATTGATTAAAATAGTTAAAAATGAATATTATGAGCAAATACTTAGTGAATTTAAAAATCTAATGAAATTTACGCCTGAAATTATTAGAACAGTTAGATAATAATGTCAAATCAACCAACACCTTCTTCTATCGCTGATACGCTAGTAGATTTTGAATTTGCAATATACAATGATGGTTTACAGCGTGAGTTATTCGCGGATACAACTCCTGTTGAAATAACAATGGTTGAAAGTCTATTGACACCAGGTCTGCAAACATCAGTCAAGTTTCATAGTTTCAAAAAAACTGATAATGTGAAGAATTTAGATAAACTCAAAGATATTGTTGCAGATATAAAGATACGAAGGCCTATTTTGAGTTTGATTAATCATTCTACAGAGATGAACATAACACAAAGAATCTATAGGCTTGAAAAAAGAAGGATGCTTGATATCAATAATGAAGAATACATTCTTCAACTTTGTGACCAAACTCTATTGACAGACGCTGAAAATCTTGTCAGTTGGAGTTGGAAATGTTCAACACCAACACAGATTACATCAGAAGTTTTGCGTAGATGTGCTAAAGCGAAACTTGGTATAATGGAAGGTTCATATCCAGCAAGAGATTATTTCGCCGACAACATTCACCCTTTTCAAGTAGTCACTCAGCAAGAAGACGTTGCTCTTGCACCAGGTGATGACCCATCTTTTGTACACTTCATGACATATGAGGGAATGAGAGCGGGAAGCGGAGATCCAAGGGGTCTACATCATTTTAGGTCATTGAAAAGAATGGCTCAACAAGAACCTTCATATGTTTTTGCTGTAGCTGAAATTGGATATGATGGTAAATACTCTAGTATGGGTGTTTTTGGTGGTAAGAAGACATTCACAATCATGGAACACTCTTTCCCAGCAGATTTTGACTTGCTATCAGATATTCTGAATGGTGTTGGAGGTGGAGGAAAGTCTGTTCTTATCTTTAGACCGGCAGATAAAGTTATTTCACTACTGGGAAACAAAGGTGGACCATGTGGTGTAGGTGCACAAGATTTGAGTGAAGCATTCTCAAATGCTAACAATCCATCACTTGAGGGTTGCCCAACAGATGTTGAGAAGCACTTGCTAAAGAGACAAGCAAGAATGAATCTATTGAGTGAGAACGATGTCGCACTAAGAATTACAGTGCCTTGGATGACAAACTTACATGTTGGTCAAACTATTGAAATTAAAATACCGCATCCATCAGGTGAAGAAAACTATGGATCAGGTAAATATCTAATAGCAAGTCTTGTTCACAATATTAGGACAGGTGGCTATTCTACAATAACTATGGATTGTGTATCTGAATCAGTATCTAGAGGTGAACTATAATGTCAATTGAATATCCTGGAACATCTAGTAATATTCTAGTTGGTTTTGTTGTTGAAAGAAGAAATGACCCAGCACAAAGAGGTGGTTATAAAGTTCGTTCAATATTCCCTGCTCAAGGAAATAATGTGAAAGATGAACATCTACATTATGAACCACCAATGCACTCTGGTAATCAGCTAGGTGTCACAACTTTCCCAAGGCCACCTGAAGATGGCACTGTCTGCTATTTCTACAAAGACCCGACTCTGGGTAAACTTGTTATGCTCGGAACTGAAGAAGCATCAACAATCTCAAATTCATCTTCTGGTGGCACACCAGGTAATTCTCCAGCACTAATGAATTTTCTGAAGGAAGCAATGGAAAAAAAATGGGGAAGTCAACCACCAGACATTGTAAAAAAGGTAGTTCGCGGCGCAGAAATATGGGAAATAAAAGAAAAGGGTGAATGGTATCAAAAACTAGTTGAGGGTATCGTCGCTCAAGGTGGTATGCCACCACTAAATGGTGTATTCCCCAAAGGCATTTCTAATATTGAAACTGCTGTTCAACAGTTCAGTAATATTTTGTCACCTAGCATGATATCTAAGTTACCTGGATCAACTGTAAATATAGGTGACATTTTCAATAAAATACCTTCACAAATCAAAGACCAAATCTTCAATGGCCTACCAAAAGAACTATCAACTGGTCTACAGAACATGACTAATCTGATACAGAATGCTGAAAGTCTTTCTGGTTCTGCTTTTGCTACACTTGGAAAAGTTGATGAAGAAACATTTCTTCAGAATGCTATTGAGTTGTTTAGTGATAGCGCAAAGATTAACAATATGAGAGACTTGCTGGGAGTCTTCAGAAGGCTACAGTCAGATACAGAGTTATTTGGGCTTGACAAACTAGGCTCAGTAACTCAAGAGTTTGCTGGTATATTCGGAGGAGTTCCTCAAACTATTGATGCTCTTGGTAATGTGACAAACAGTGCTAATGATGTCGTTCAGCAAGCACAGGCAGCATTCTCATCATTTCTTGGAGGCGGTGGTGGTGGATTTCCAGGTGGGTCTGGTAACTTTTTAGACCCGAAAGGTGCGGCCAATATCGGTGAGATGCTAGGTAGAGTTGACCCTAAACTGGCTGGTGTAATGAAAAACGTGCTAAGTACGGTTGATGTTGCTAGTGTAGTGAACAAGTTTGCTAAAATTGGAGATCCTTGGGGAAAATAAATTATGCGTGAATCTACAAATAATAAAAATAAGAAAGATACACCAGATTCTCTAACAGAATGGAAAGACGTTAGAGAAAACAAAGGTGCAATGACATATCCAGACTATGAGCAGATTAAAACTAGGTCTGGGCATGTTATTCTATATGATGATAGCAAAGATAATGAAAGCATTATCATTCAGCATCGTGGTGGTTCAAAGTTGATGTTTATGCCTGATGGTGCTGTTCAAATTGTGGCTCGTAATGGGCAGCAAACTGTAACATATGGTGAGAATGAAGTCATTATTACGGGTAGACACGATATCACAGTGAAAGGTGATGCGAGTCTGAAAGTTACTCAAAATATGAATATGACTGTTGAGGGTGATATGAAAACAGCAGTCACAGGCAACTATGATATAATAGCAAAAAACATCAATCAGGTGGCCGCAGAGCAGTTCACAGCAAAAGCACAAGCAGTAAATATGTCTGCATCTAAGAATGTTTCCATAACCGCAGAAGGTGGTAGTGCTTCAATTATCTCTAAGGGTGCTGTTGGTCTTATATCACAGACAGACGTTGCAACGGTGTCTGGTGAAGTTGGTGTTGGTATGAGAACAAGTTCTGGTTGGGCTGCTATACAGGGGGCAACCGTGTCTATGAGAGCGAAAGGTGGTATTGTTGGTATTGATGGTGCATCTGATGTTCTTATCAATCAAGATGCTTCTCTAAGTGAAGTTAAAGATACCATAAAGAAAAAAAGGAATCCAGAATTTGCTTCAGTAGATTCTTCTGGTGGAGCCAGAATCTAAAAATAACATATAAATACTAAAATGGTAGATATAACAGCAAGACAACCAAAGTATAAAGACTTAGACCTAGACTTTATTGCTCATCCGACAACAAAGGATGTAGTGAAAAAGTCTGGTGATGAGGCTATCAAAAGGTCAGTAAGAAATCTTATTCTTACTAATTTCTATGATAGACCGTTTAGACATTACATTGGGTCAAATGTACAGAAACTTCTATTTGAAAACATGTCAAATTTGACTGCAAATTTTATAAAAGATGCTATTGTAGAGGTTATATCAAATTATGAACCAAGAGTTCAATTAAATAATGTTGTTGTTGAAGTAAACTATGATAATAATGGTTATTCAGTCATTTTACAGTATATCATACTCAATACATCACTACCCATAACGACAGCAGTTTTTCTAGAAAGAATTAGGTAATATGGCCAATACAGCACTTAGAGTAGCAGAACTTGATTTTGATACTATCAAGGTAAATCTCAAGCAATATCTAAGAAGTCAAGCAGAGTTTACTGACTATGATTTTGATGGCTCTGGTATGTCTGTTCTTCTGGACATTCTTGCTTACAATACTCATTATATGGGCTATTATTTGAATATGATATCAAACGAGATGTTTCTTGACACATCTCAGATTCGTCAGTCAACCATTTCTCACGCTAAACTTATCAACTATTTTCCAGAAAGCGCACACGGCGCCTTGGCCAAAGTAAATATAACTGTTACACCAGGTGATGCGGAAGACCAAGTCACTGATATCATCACACTAGACAAGTATACAAACTTTCTTGGTGCTGATATTGATGGTGTCAATCATAACTTTGTCACACTATACTCAAATACAGCAAGCAAAACGTCTGGTTCATTTAGTTTTGCTAATGTTGTATTGAAGCAAGGTGAAGTCGTAACAAGACAGTACTTGATGGATTTTGCAACAAATCAATATAGAAGATTCAATATTCCATCTGCTAATGTTGACCTAGATACTCTTACAATCACAGTTCAAGCATCCAGCACAGATACTGGTGCAGAAGCGTATATTTTAGCTGATGATATCACAGAACTGACAGGCAATTCTAAAGTATTCTTTGTTGAAGAAGATGTTGACCAAACATATACATTCTATTTTGGCGACAACTACATTGGCAAGAAGCCTAATGATGGCTCCATTATTATAGCAACATATCTTGATACTGATGGGTCTGTCGCTAATAATATTTCAACATTTGCACTAGCCGATGCAATTGCAGATGAATACACAAACAATGTATCAATCACAACAGTTACAACATCTTATTCTGGTACTGAAAAAGAAACTATTGAACAGATTAAGTATCGTGCTCCATATTTCTATACAGCACAAAATAGAGCAGTAACAAAACTTGACTATGAAACTCTAATCACAAGAGATTATAACAATATTGATGCAGTATCAGTTTGGGGTGGTGAAGAAAACGACCCTCCAGTATATGGTAAAGTCTATATGTCTCTCAAGACATCTGGAAACTATGCGCTAACAAATCTTGAAAAAGAAAATATAGTCAATACACTTGTTAGAAATAGAAATGTTGTTACTGTAACACCAGAGATTGTTGACCCCGTTTATGTTTATCTTCTACTCTCAGGGCAAGTGACATATAATCCATCTCTTACAAATAGAACTTCTGGTGAAATAGATGCTCTTATTGATGCTGCTGTTTCTGACTATAGCACAAACAATCTTAATAGATTTGATTCAGTATTCAGACTATCAAAACTACAAAGCACTATTGAAGCATCAGAACCCGCAATTACAGGCTCAGATATTGACATATATGCTCAAAGACGAATTGAAATAACAACTGGGCAAACCAAGACATATGAAATAGATTTTGATATGCCTCTCAGAAAAGGCGATTTTCTCAATAAACTCTATACCTTCCCACAGGTAACAGTTAATGATGCATCTGGTATTTCTAGAAACATATTCTTTGAAGAAGTGCCAAACTCATTCACAGGTGTTGATTCAATAGAAATTACTAACCCAGGTCTAAATTACACTTCTGCACCAACTGTAACTATCACTGGCGATGGTACTGGAGCAACAGCTACAGCAACGGTCATTAATGGTAAACTTCGTACTATTGAAGTTACAAATAAAGGGATTGATTATACCAGAGCAATAGTATCACTAACAGGTGGTGAAGGTTCGCAAGCTACAGCAAGAGCAGTACTAGAAGCTAGAAATGGTACGCTAAGAACATACTACTTCAATACTGCTGGCCAAAAAGTTATTCTGAATAGTGAGGCGGGAACTATTAACTATGACACTGGGCGCATTACACTAGATGCACTTTCTGTTACAGCAGTTGTTGCAAATGACTTGTATGATACAAACATTCTTACAATAAATGTTATTCCCGAAAATGATATTATTAGACCATTAAGAAATCGTATCATAACTATTGATGAAACTATTTCAACACATAATACAATAGATGTTGTAGCAGAGACTTAATAATAATGTCATCAAACAACAGAATATCAAATCTTGTAGATAGCCAGCTACCGTTCTTTGTCAGAAATGACCACAGAACATTCGTAAGATTTATTGAGGCTTATTATGAGTATCTAGAGCAAAGTGATAAGACTCTTCATACAATGAAGAATATTATCAACTACAATGATATTGATTATACTGTTGGTGCATTTGAAGAAGAACTATACAAGCAATATCTAAATCTTATTCCTCAAAATACAGCAGCCGATAAACATCTCATTTTAAAGCATGTTAAAGATTTTTATCGTGCTAGAGGCACTGAAAAGTCTATTCGTTTCTTGCTAAACATTCTGTTTGGAAATGCTGAAGATGTAAGTTTCTATTATCCAAAAGATGATATTCTCAGGGCATCAGATGGAAAGTGGTTTATTGAAAAATCACTCAGAACAAGAAGTTTTAGAATTAATGGTATAGCAAACTCAGATATTGCAGCGATACAGAACTTTGCAACCAAGACGATAACTGGTAATACATCAGGCGCACAAGCTAATGTTGAACGTGTGGACTTATACTATGAACAGGGTACACTAATCTATGAACTGAAAATTACAGGGCAGACAAAAGAGTTCTCAGATGGTGAAACTCTATTCACTCTCTTTGATGAGAATGGTGTTACAAAGTCCATTACAGCAAATCTCTTCAGTGGTGTTGTTACTTCAACCACACTAATTACAGGTGGTTCAGGATATGAAATTGGTGACCAAGTTGTAGTAGAGGGTGATGGTAGTGGAGCAGAAGTTATTGTTCAGTCTGTTACATCTGGTAACGTAACATCTATAGGTGTTGTCAAAGCAGGTGCAGGATTCAGAGTAAACAATGTTGTCACATTTACAGGTGGTGGTGGCTCTGGTGCTAATGCATACATTTCAGTTGTGGACACATCTGGAAATACTCACCCAAACTCATACAATATCATTTACTCGACAATCTCTCTTGAAGCCAATACAGCTATAGGTAACACAACATATGGAAATTTAATATCAGCATTATCTGACCCAGCAAACTCAGCTATTGCAAATAGTATGTCATCATTTGTATTTGGTAATACAGGCCCTGTTGTAACAGTTGTATTATCGTCTTCTGGTGTCGGATATAGTTCACTACCAACAGTTGACGTTCAAGCTAATACGAGAGTTAGGTCACTAGGTATTCTAGGCTCAATGACTATTGAAAATGGTGGTGTTGGCTACGAAGCGAACGATAAGATACATTTCACAAATGTCACTGGTGGTTACGGTGTTGGTGCGCTTGGTAATGTTGCTGAAGTTGATGCTAATGGCACTATAACGAGAGTTGAGTTTATTGAGGTTCCTGGACATCTCATTGGTGGTGGTGGATATTCGCAAAACAGATTACCTATTGCTTCAGTTGTTTCGGCTAATGGAGATGCGGCTGGCGCTAATATTCAAGTTACAGCAATTCTAGGTGATGGTGAGTCTCTTACTCCAGTCACAGGTTCTATCGGTGTTATTCAGTCACTCAGAATTGTGACTGGTGGCACTGGATACACTAATGCTACACTAAATCTCACAAGCATTGGTGATGGTACAGCACAAGCTAACGCTACAGTTGTATCTGGTGTATTCACATATCCTGGGCGCTGGCTGAATGATGATGGCCATCTTAGCGGTTATAACTTCTTGGAAGACAGAGATTATTATCAACCATTCTCATATGTTGTCAGAACAAACAAGCCATTCAATGATTATAGAAAGCCATTAAAAGAACTTGTTCATCCAGCTGGTCTAAATGTATTTGGTGAATATTTGATTGAAGATAATACAAGTAGATTGAACACAGCATTTAGAGGTACAAGTTCTAATAACTCTACAATATTCAAGAAGGGTACTTACGAAGCTAATATATCATCACTTACTCAATACTCTACAATGAAATATAAGTTCTATGACAGAACATTCAATAATAGAAAGTATGTTCAGACTGGTGAGTGGTTTGTTGATATCACAACAGAAGTAGGTACAAACACAAATATTCATGTTGCTTATGATGATGCTGATGGTAATACTAGATATGGTGCACCAGGTCCAAATACACAATATTGGAATACTTTATATGATGATTTGAGTGATGGTGCTGGAGCAAATACAAGATACATCAGAGTGGTGTCAAATAATGACCCAGACAGTTATCTTATACTAGCAAATCTATCTTTCGTTAAGGATGATAGTATTGTTGGTTCAAATACTATACCATCTGGAACTTCTTGGGTTACATTTGATGGTGATATTCTAGTCAATCATGTGATATCAAATAATGACAATAATGATGAGTTCTCAGTAGAAGTATTACAAGAACTTGGAAATGTTGTTATAAATACTACAAGTCATGGTTATTCTGGCGGTGAAGAAGTATATCTAGAGTTTGTTTCAGGTGATAGCATAAATATTAGCAACGGTCTTTACACTGTTACTGGTATAGCAAATGCGAATACTCTATATGTTACAAGCTATACTATCAGAAGTAACACAAGCGGTAATGTCTACACAGGAATAGCATCTTAAAATGGTATCAGTATTTTCAGAAAACTTGAGAGTATATAACGCTGAACAGTTCAAAGAATCTGTTTCAGAAGCAGCCAACAATACACTCTATTTTACTATTGGTAAAGGAATAGCTTGGGCAAACGATGCTGCTCCTAGACAAGCAAATTCTTCTGTAGCAATGATGCACGAAATCTATCAGAACATGATAGGTGCTAAGAAAATTTTCAATAGTGACATGTCACATGTAACTGAAAGATATGATTGGGTTGCAAATACTAGCTATGCAGCCTATGACCATTGTCTGTGTTCTTTAATACTATTCAACTCAAACACAAATTTCTTTGTTGTTACTGATGATTATAATGTATATAAGTGTTTGGCCAATAACAATAGTTCCAACTCTACAGTAAAGCCCACATCAACAGTAACAGATACAGCATTTCAAACTTCTGATGGGTATATCTGGAAATATATGTATAGTATTTCAGCATCAGAACAGCTAAGATTTACTACAGATGAATATATTCCAGTGAAGACATTGGCACAGGATGATGAAACTCTTCAATGGGACGTTCAACAGAATGCTGTAGATGGTGCTATTGATGTTATCGAAGTTGTTGATGGTGGTAGTAACTATGCGAATGCAAATACCATTACACTTACAATATCAGGTGATGGTAATGATGCTGCTGCAACTGCTCAAGTAAATACATCTACAAATACTATTAGTTCCATCGTAGTCACAAATCCTGGCTCTGGTTACACATATGCTGATATCACAGTAACAGATTCTACAGCTAATGGCACTGGAGCAGTTCTTCGTGCTGTTATCTCACCACCAGGTGGGCATGGCTCAGACCCTCTCAGAGAACTTGGTGGTTCAAAACTTCTTATCAATATGCGTCTGCTTGATGATGAAGATGGGTACCTACCTGTAACTAATGAATATAGACAAGTTGCTATCATTCAAGACCCATACATCTATAACACTTCTAATGTTGCTTCAAATACTGTAGTCTCTCAATATACAACATTAACTCTAAACGGTATTTCTGTAGATTACCATGAAGATGAGATTGTTTATCAAGGCGGCTCATTAGCAACTGCAACATTCTCAGCAACAGTGTTGGAATGGGATGGTGGAAACAATACAATAAAAATTACTAATACATCAGGAACACCAACTACAGATTTGCTCATAGGTAATACTTCAACTGCTTCAAGATTCGTTGACTCAGTTACCAATCCAGATTTAGAAAGATATTCTGGAAAACTGCTATATACTAACAATATTGTTCCGATTAGCCGCGCTGCTGACCAGACAGAAGACTTCAAGATAGTACTAAAGTTTTAAGGAAATAATAACAAATGCCTGATATCATTGATGCCAATACTTCAAATGTAAGCACTCTCACCACAGACCTAAATGTGTTTCCTTACTATGATGACTATGACTCACTAAACAATTACTATCGTCTTCTGTTTAGACCAGGTCGTGCTGTACAGGCTCGTGAACTAACACAAATTCAGTCTACACTTCAGAATCAAATTGCCAAGTTTGGGCAACATGTTTTCAAAGAAGGTAGCATTGTTATTCCTGGAGGTTTTGACTTATACACAGCGAATACATCTCTTGGTCCTGTAGATTACGTTAAGGTAAAAGATACTGATGATAGTAATAGTGATATCACCATTGAAAACTTTAAAGGATTAACTGTAACTGGTGCAACATCAAATGTAACAGCAGTTATTCGTCTAGTTGCTGATGGTTCTGAATCGTCCAGTAATACAAAAACAATCTATGTTGACTATACCGCAGCATCAAACTCTAACTCTGCTATCAAAACATTCCAGGCCGATGAAGTACTAACAACAAATATTGGTAATCTTGTAGCAATCAATACAGCACCAACAGGTAAAGGTTCTACATTCAAGATTAATGAAGGTGTTTTTTATGCTAAAGAACACTTCATCAGTTTTGATTCTCAAGAAGTAATTCTCAGCAGATATAATTCAGTACCATCAGCAAAAGTTGGTTTTCTCATTGAAGAATCAATTGTTCAGAGTTCTTCTGATGCAACTCTACTTGACCCAGCACTTGGTTCTTCAAACTATGCTGCTCCAGGTGCAGATAGACTTAAACTAAATCCAATTCTATCTACAACATCAATTGATGACCCTATTGGTGCGCCAGACTTTGTAACAATGTTGATTATTAGAGATGGTCTTGTTACCACAATAAATGAAAGGTCTCAATATAATATTTTACAAAGGGAATTCGCTACAAGAACTTATGATGAATCTGGAGATTATTATGTTCGTGGGCATGATGTTTCTATACGAGAACATTTGGACGATGGTGTAAATGGTGGTAGATATACAGCTAATACTACACCAGTAGGTAATTCTAGTTTGCTTTCTATTGAAGTTTCTCCAGGCAAATCATATGTCAAGGGTTTCGAAATTGGTACTTCAAACACAGTGTATCTTTCTGTAGAAAAAGCACTAGACTATGAAAATGTAAACTCACAGATTATCTCTACAGCAATGGGTCAGT
>Ga0099848_1001067_pt1 | contig 12815 bp, 13 predicted proteins | sample CB_VirMetaG_3_FD_78179 | JGI IMG/M metagenome (GOLD analysis project Ga0099848, IMG submission 78179) | Freshwater to marine saline gradient viral communities from Chesapeake Bay - CB_1508_1S Viral MetaG | ecosystem: Environmental > Aquatic > Marine > Coastal | place: USA: Chesapeake Bay... | reverse complement strand
CGTATCAAGATTCCAAGTATTCGTATCGTAAACAGGAGTGATACAGCTAACAGGCCGTAGGTATGCGCTTCCTTCGTTGGTAACAATAGGAGCCCCATAAGCACTCGATCTGGTTTCATCAAATCGGTCCAAGAGTCTACGCGCCTCGCCTATCTCATAGTAGACATTCTTTTCTTTCGTGACTGTAGGGGTGAGTATTTCTACCGTCGTTTCCTGTCCCCACAGGCTATCAGAAACAGTATAGCTTGGATCTGTTGTTGTATATGGGTGGTTTACGCTTACTCCATTAGACGAAAGAACGCTGAAGACATCAAAGCCGTTGTACGCATCACCACCTGACGTAACCACAGGGGCCTCCAAGATGACAAATGAGCCTATATACTCATCTTCCACAGCCGCACTCGATGCGCTATGTGCTTCGTTGATTGGGTTCTCGTGGTCATCTGTTAAGTACTCAAAACCAACAACCCTGAACTCAATCAAATTCCCTTCTTTAGATCTTGGGAAGACAACCGTTCCGTCTGATTGCTTGTAGCTTATAACACGAAGTATGTCTCCCTTTGTGTAAGTGTAAGACTTCTCAGCCCCTTTGTCGTCTACAAAGAGATCTAACGTCTTCATAGAGACATATATCTTCCTTGAGTTCTCTCTTATAAGATGATCGTTGTTGTTTTCGTGGTATCTTTCTAAATAAGCCCCTCCTGTGGTGTAAGAAAAGAAAGAGTCAAAAGTCGTAGGGCCTGTGTAAACCAATTGGTAGTACTTAGCCCAATCAGGCCCTGTGGCTCCTATAGGGAAGGACACGCTTACATAAGCTGGTCCGTTAGCGTAAGTTCCATCGCCAACAGCCCTATTATCGTCTTCAAACGGATCAACGTAGAAGCTGCCTATCTTATTGACAAAAGAGCTCCTGTTGAACTCGTCGTAGAAGACAATGCCAAGATCGTGAGAACACCCTGATTTAAACGTTCTGTACGCAGAAAACTGGGTCTTTGTAACCGACCCTTCAGGTATATATCCATTAGCAAAGCCTTCGAAGTCCAAGTCAGAGTGTTCTGTTATCGCCTCATATGTTTGAGAATATGAAAAATAAGTTCCCGTGTAATCATTTTCTTGGATATTTACGTAGGCAATAGCATTAGGCACGGAAACAAAGGTGTACACAGGGTTTATGTACACAATATTGCCGCTTAGTGTTAACTCAGAGAAGTTTATGTTGCACACAACCTCGTTTAACTGAACTAATATTGGATCTCCTATAAATGGAATGACATTTGGATCTGTAGAGTCGTTAATACCATAAACATTTTGAGATGTTTGAGTGTAGTCATAAACTACTTCGTGCTCAGCAAACGCGGCCACTACTAAACCAAACAAGCCGTTGATGTCTGTAGATTGCTGAACATCTATTGTTTTACTGATATAAACACCCGTGGACGTTCCATCAACTCTTATGTCATCAAAACCAACGACAACATCGTAATTGGCTGAACTTCTAAACGTAACCTCTAAAATATCGCTTGCGTCTGGTAAAGCTATGTAGCTTGATGATTGAGGTTTGTACAAGAAGGAGATATTGATTTTTGTGTTTGGCTGAATTTCTCCGTCAACCAACACATTTGTCATATCTATCTTAATCCTACCCGTTGCGTCATTACTACCTACCACATCAACGGCGGAACTCCCGTATTCGTTTGTGTTGACGTAATTAACTTCTATGGTAGGGGAGACGGGGAAGTTAGGGTAGCCTTCGGTGTAGTTCCCGTATATCAACCGCTCACCCTGTATAGCCTGTGCTTCAGCCCTCAAAGGCACATTATCGAACAGCTTATTCACCGTGCGATCTGGAACCAAGCTGTACAACGAGGAGTTGTAGAATGAGTACTCACGAGTCGATGGGCTGTAAATCACTTTCTCCTGACCGTATATCTCCCTGACAACCTCTTGATACGGATCGAATTCGTCTATAACATAGAACGCGCTTCCGTTGTTTGGACGACCAAGAATCCTAAGCTTTTTTACAGAATACTTAAACTCAGGCTCAGTGCCAAACAGATACTCGTCAGGACCCTGTGATATTGTGCTTTGAAGAGGGGCAAACCTTGCGTCGATAAGACACAGGTTGTCGTTCTTATACAGAGCATTTGTTCCAACGTCCTCTACGCCAACTATAGAAACGTGATCAGGGTAGGCTATCTTGCTATAAGGCGATATAGCGCTCTCCTCGCCGTCTTCGTATATCAACTGAGTAGCAAACTGAAAGAAGTCGCTATGAAAGTTATTGGCCTCTACGGTATCGTCTGTAGTAAAACGAAACGTAGGCGGAAGAGGTATAGGCCCTTTGCACACAGAGAGGATCTCGTTACGGGCGTCGTTACCAAGCAACAGAGTGTCTTGACCGCTTTCGTTCAGATACCCTCCAGCCAAAGACCTGGTAACGTTTATCTTCCTTGGTGGGTTCAAGTTGTCTGTGAAGTAAACAAGCGTATCTAACTGATTATCATCGAATAAGAACGTGTTTACTATATCAGCTTTGACAGGGTATTGTCTATCAAAACCAAAGTTTGCCTCTTCTAAAACCTTGTACGTGTTTATTGTCTCGTCGTACAAGTATATACCATCAGGACGGTTTGGGTTCTCAACAAAGAAGATGATAGTGTTGTTGTCGTGGTTTGTAACGCTACCGACGACAAAAGAGTCTTGTCTTATGTTGTTAGGCTCATCTAAGTTGAAAGGAACAGCCGTGGTCCCGTCAGCGTTTTTGAGCACACCAAAAGTGCCGTCACCAGACTCGTCAATGGTAACGTTCAAAGCATCGAGCATGTCGCCCTCCTGATGAAGTCGCTCGTCGGTGCTTATGTTTAGTACTCTTGGTATTATCTTATCGGTAGGCATTATCCTTTAGGAGATTGCTTGTAGTTCTTTCTAATCGTACGCAACGCCTCTTCTTTGCTAAACGCTTTGAGTCGTGAGTTGGCCTTTCTTCTCTCGTTGTAGTACTCTGTCCTCGCCCGCATCTTTTCGTTAGCTGGGACAGACGCTTTGCGCTCAACAAGCTTATAATAAATATAAGACCTTAAGGCTTCCTCGGCGTATACGTGTATCGTTGGGTTCTCCGATCTAGCCTCGTCGCATATGTACTCTACAACCAGCTCGTTTGTTTTGACCTTAGAGCCGATTTCTATTCTGTCTTGATCGTAGTTGATTCTATAGTCTCCTCTGTAGTGTCCTCCCCCGACTCCGTACAATCCGCCTTCTGTGTTTTGATAGATGTAGTTCCTGAAAACATAGCTACCAAAACCATCAGAAATGTCATAGTAATCACCCTGGACCACAGAATCATCTGTGGACTTAGCGTCAACTCTGTCGTAGACACCATCATTGTTTGAATCAATTCGTATGCCATTTACCTCCTTGTATTGTTGTGAATAGTTGATGTTTTTATTCTCCCCCATCACATACACAAGGCCGTCAGACCCTACGTAACCAATCTTTACTATATCGACAAAGTCATCAGGCAACTCTGCTGTCATATTCGTAGTGTCAATAGGCAGCTTGATGGATCTTATTCTCTTCTGAAGATCAAAACCCATCTCCCTGATGCCTCGAAGAGCAAAAGCCCTTAGCGTCGCGTCTGACACGTCGTTGACGTGGTCATCGGTGTCTAACGTAATGATAAAGTCGTTTACGACTTGGCTTACTGGTACTCTATGTCTTGACATTATTCTCTAATCTTAGGCTGTTGTTCTGCCAATACGTAGTTCACCACATCTGTATCCCTGATATTCAACCCTACCATCTTAGCTATCTCTTTGGTGAGTTCGGCCTCATAGTGAGCTGGCAACTCAAAGTGTCGAACATTACTATCTGTAGAATACTGAACAGGACCTATGGTCCCTTGTGTCAGGTCAGAGGATTCTGGCTTTTTGTAGTACCTAACTTTTATCTTGTTGACAGAGCTTGGGTACACTTGTATCTTATCCCTTACCATAGCTAACGGAGCAGAATTAGTAGGCTTGGACAAGTCACTAGCCAACAGCCTTTCTACCGAGTCCTCATCATATGTAACGTCTATTGGAGTGCGTGTCATGTTCCCCATCAACACACCACCTGCTGTGCTTATGGAGATTACACGCGACAGATCGGTTGGCTTGTTGAACAATCCATTGGTCTTTGTAAGTGTTTCACTCTTTGAGAGGAAGGCCAAATCCTCTTCTACTAGCTTTCTCCTTGATTTCTCTCTACCAGCGTTAATAGACTGACGTGAAGACCTTCTGTAGTCTTCTATCTCCCTAAATAAGCTGTTGTATATCTCTAATTGAGCTTGATTGGCAAAGGTGTTGAACTCGTCAACAGTTACAAACCCTCTTTGGTCTTTGTTAGCCAACTGGCTTACTGCCTTATATACGTTCACTACATTGGCATACATAAATGCAAATATAAAAAAGAAGGGGACCGCCTTGGCCCCCTCCATAATAGCTATATTATTGTCTTACAGCTTACTTAGCCTGTCTTCCAGGTCGGCCATAACCGACGCTCCTTTCTCACTCAAAAGGAATCTCGACATCACATCATGATGCTTCTGCCCCACAGGAACAGCACATATCAGGTTGCCTGTGTCCATCCAATAAACACCATCGTTTCTGTTGGTTATGATCTGATACTCAGACGCTTTGTAAACCAACGATCTGGTCTTTACGAGAGGGGAGTCGAAGCTCTCTAAGAACTCTTTTGGTTTGCTCTTAGCTATACGCAGCAAGTTGAATCGTATCTCTGAGCTGGTATGGTTGATGTTAACGCCGAAGTAGATAGCCACAGGAATGAGCTCCTCGATAGACTTATCCCTCAGTACAGCAACAGCATCAAGAGCCAAGTACTCCTTCTCAAGGGTGTCATCAGCGGACTTCGCCTTGTCGATCTCCTTGAAGATAGAGCCTCCGTTCTTTACGTTATCAGGGTGTGCCTCTAAGTAAGCCTTTAGGTTCGGTTTTGTTCGTGGAACCATAAGGACCTTATCCCTAAAGACTATAGGCTCTCTTACAGCGTTATCAGACTGCTCGTCCGTGTAGATAGAAGGCTCATTAGGGCAGTAACGAATGGATCTCACTTGGCCTTGATCTTCGTCGAAGATTGTTACGCCGTTTTGCTTGATCATGTGGACAATACCACCCCCGTTGATAACCTCGTAGATGGTGTCTTTTAGTTCTGTTGGCTTTTGCTCAGCAGAATTTGCGGCAGGGCGACCCCTGCGGGATTTAGTTTGTGTTGTCATAAATTAAATTGTTTTGTTTAAGTGTTATGCCCCTGGAACGGTATGCGTATACGTAGGGAATTCTAAGACCTCACCTGTCTTTACGTCTATCACTGAAAACGCTGGCATAGTTACAGTGTCATTCTCAGCAAGAGTGAGATCTGTTATGTCGTATTTAAGAGCGAGCGCAACCTTTAATTCTGCGCTAATACCCTGCGTGTCCACGACGCCATTTAATGATGTAACATCTGTGTTGTCAGCTATACTGCACTCTGCTGTAATATCCGTTATGACCTGCAAGTCAAAAGACGCACTTGAAAAATTTGTTACATCGGCATCCGATACAATCGTAAATGAAAGAGTACCAGCGCCATCGTCGGCAACGATCATAGTTGTATTCCCTGTAACAGCAGTATAATCAGGAACAAACAGCGTACCGCCATTCTGAAACATCTTAGGCCCTGTAACGTCGTTGTAGTTAGGGGCTAAAGACACGTCGTACATCTTAGGTGAGTATACGTGCTGTACGTCCGAAAGAAGCTGTTCTAATGCTTTTTCTGCCTTACCTGGCTTGGTGTTCAGGTACATAGAGTAGTCAACGTAAGCGCTAGTATTGCTGTCATAAATAGCGTCTTCGAACACCAAAGTAATCATAGCGTTGTCATTGCTTGCTGTGGCAGAGATTAGCTTATCCATTGGAAGAGCCAAATCGCTACCTAATGCATCAGGACGGCTGTAAGTAATATATCTATCCATAATTAAGAAAGTAAAAATGGTGAGGGCCGAAGCCCCCACCATTCTAGTTTACAATGCGGCTATAGCAGCCGTGTCGATTACGACTTGCTTGCCAAAGTTGATCTCTTGGATGAGCAGTTCAACGTTAGCCGTTCCGTCAGTAACACTTACCGCTGAACCAACGCCAGAGAAGGTTACGTCTAAGTTTGCGGCTGTCGAGCCAGGCTTCATTGAAACTACATTCTTAGCTGGGTAGTAACCCGTGCCAATCTTCAAAAACTTTTCCATGATTGAAATTATCCTTTGATTGCAACGTGTTGATTAGCAGCTCTTACTACGAGAGCAACCTCTGAGCGGTAGTTGAACTCTACAGCGTCGACACCGTTCTGGTTGTAACCGAGAACGCCACCGCCTGTGATCCAGTGCTCCATCTCACGAGAGTAGCCGTTAGCAGCCTTGTAGTTCATCTCCAAAGAAGGTGCGCGTGATCCACTGCGTGGGTCTACAACCTGAGAGAGAGGAACCATAGCTCCTTGGTATACACTAGATGCTCCCAACAGAGTAGGATCGTTCAACAGCTTCCAATCGTGCTTGTGGAAAGTGTATCCACCGCGAGTGAAGCTCTTGAAACCAAGCTGTACAGCCATATCCGCGTTGTTGTTGAATGCACCGAACTGACCTGGGAGACCAGCTGTAACGCTAGTAGCGATACCTGAAGCCAACATGTCGTCGATAGCCAAGGACTGCTTTCTGTTCAAGTACATAGCGTACTCAGCAGGAGCGCCTTGCTTGTCGAGCTCGATGATGATGTTGTCAAACTCTGCAATAGAATCGAGAGGGGAGGTAGCAGCACCAGACACAACCAAGCCTCTTTTTTCCAAAGCGCTGAAGTATCCTTCTGTACCGACAATACCACCTCCTAAATCAACAACACTACCTGAAGTGTCTGCCTTTTGACCGAACAGCAAAGTCATCTCACGCTTGTCCAAGAACCGCTGACGGGTCTCGTTCTCTCCGTGGATGTACCATCTGTAGTCGCCGTTACCAACGTTTACGTAGCCAATGTTAGTGGCCTGTGATCCGTTCACCTTGAACACGTCCTTAACGATAGCATACGAGTTCGTGTACTTTTGAACTTCTGTCTCAGTGTGCCATTTCGGTTGATCTGTACCCTGAGCGTACATGTTGCCGATAATAACGAAATCACCAGCAGAAAGGTTAGTACTATTACCGCCTAAGTCAGTAGCAGTGAACGTGCCAGCGGCTGTGTCTCTATCTGTTACGATGAGCCTTCTGCCAGTAGCAACGTCCATAATAACGTCGTTTTCTTGAACTGGGCGGAGAATCGCTGGATCAAGATCAGTGTTTTCAGTTGCAGAAAGGGCAATTACGTGAGAAGCGCCAGTAGCAGTTGATGCTCCATGAGCGAACTTAGTGTGCCGTCTGCCCTCTTCAAACCAATTGATCTCGTCGCTAGTACCAGCGTTCTTTACAGCGCCAGTCAAGTTCAAGAAACCAGTGATACCTTGGTCGCCATAGGTCTTGACCAACATATCTCTTACGTCAGGTTTAGCAACGGAAGCCGCTGCTACAATGTCACCCAAAGACTCGTATTTGTTTGGGTCTAATCTAAAGTTAGGGGGCGTGTTTGTCCCCTTAAATTCTGTTGTTGCCATTTTGTTTTAGTATTTAAATGTCATCAGGTTGTTGTTAAAAAACGGTGAGACTTGATCCAATATCGACTGATCTGATGACACATCATTCGATACATTAGGTCTCGATGACTGAACATTAGAAGCCATGCTTACAATACCCTTCTGACCATCACCAAGCCCCTGTCTATATACAGCTTGGACGATAGTGTCGATGTTATCTAAGATAGCTCTATGAGCAGTCAGCTTGTCATAATCCCATCTACCATCGTCAGAAACATAATCATCAAAGTAGTTCTCTATCTGAGCATTCTTACGAGCTAACTCAGACTTGTACTGATTATCGACGCCGAACTTGAAGGATTTCCCTTCGCCCAGATCGAACTCAACACCTTTGAACTCCTCTAACTGCGTGACCATATCCCTGATCCATCCCTCGTCCACTATAGACTGCTGCTGAGGCTCTTGATGAACTGGGGCTCTGTACGATTCGCGCATCTTTTCGATGCCCTGTCTCGCCTCTGCTGCGTCCATCTTGAGTTGAAGCTGAGCCATCTTCTGAGCAGACTCGTCGGCAAACTCGGAATTGACTTTGTATTTGTTAGAAACCATCAAGCCCACCTCTTCTTGACTGAGCTGAGGATACTTCGTCATCATGTCCATCTTCACGACCGTCATGTCATCCATTTCGGATGGATTGATAGCCTGATATCTGAACCAATCAAACGGATCCCTGCCAGTCTCTTCGACAAACCTGGCTATGGTCTCTACTCTTTCATCTAATGATCGCTGAGGAGACGACAGGTCATCTAACGACGCTATCTGTCTCCCAAGCTTGCTGCTTAAATACTGCGTTACAGCCGCGTCAATCTCTTCTTGAGAATACTCAGGAAGTTGTTGACCGACCTGCGTAGGCTGTTCATTGCCACCATTGTCATCCACCCTACCCAAAAAAGCATCAAAAACAGCCTCGTCTTGAGTCGGCTGATTTGGTTGGCCCGTAAACGTTTCAGTCGTTGACTGTTGTTCTGTTTGTTGAGGTTGCGCCACCTCTGCTTCAGGTCGAGCGCCAAAAGCTTCCAACTTCGACGGATCATCTACTAATTGAAAATCTGTTATTTCTTCAGACATATTAAATTGATTTTATTTTATACGTAGGCCAATATCTTTGCACCAGTGCCAGCTACAGAGATAGATTTAAATTTCCCGTAAATAGTCATACCCGCACTAAGAGCAATAGACTCACTGCTTGACACTTGGAATATTGACTCTGCTCCAGATGTCTCGCCTGTGTCTATTATAAATGAACCTGTAATCGTGACGGTAGCGTCCGACAAGCAGTAAACAGCATACGAAAACTCACCAGTCAGATTTGAAACAGAAGTAATTTGCTCTTCTTCAATCGTAATAGACCTTGCTGGAAATGACACGCTCTGCCCAGCGTTTAATATTACAGATTGAGAAGGTATTTGATTTGCTGGATGCGCCATTATTTGTCTGTATCTAATTGTTTTCTTGCCAACAATAACTTAATTTCTTGAACAGCCCTCAAGAGCTCTTCCAAGTCTTTTTTGATTTCTTGTGTTTGGCTTTCGTGCGCTTTTTGCTTAATAGAAAGATTGCTGATGTCGTTGTTTAGCTTTACATAAACGCCAACCAAGCCAGCAAATAGCACGATCATCTCATATAAGTTTATTCCGTTAGGCATAGCGCAAATATAAATAGAGTATCAAGACGATATTTTTAGCCCTTTTTCCACCTGCTGCTACTGCTTTTTGTTTTACTCGGACTCCACTTCACCTTATCTGCCCAATACGCAGCGCTCATCTTGCCCCTTTTTATGTTCTTCGCGTGTCTGCTCTTAAAAGCCTCTCGCTGACCTGCCGTTTGATTTGTCTTCACTCCTTGTTGACCGAAACGAATTAGCTTCACCTGATCTCCTTCCTTTGCCAACACAACGTGTGACTTTGTCGCATGAGACGGTGTCTTTTTCGGCTTGTTTACACCAGACAAACCCAATCTCTTTAGCATTGACTTTATTCTTCCATCTTCTGCCATATTGCAAATCTATAACAAAAGAAAAAGCCCCTAAAAAGGGGCTTCTCTTGTATGAAGACAAAAAAAAACTGCTACTTATGCGACAGTAGCCGTAGGGAATGCGTGGGCCATTGCTGCGTCCACCAAAACGTCCAGATCCGTCTCTTCGGTCAAGAATGGGTAGGCAACGTTTACATTGTGGATGTAAACACCTCCGTTCTCTGTAGCCTTTAGATATGCGTACAGGCCGTTTTCGTTAACAATAACTTGATTAACAGAGAGTGTTGGATTGAGAAGTTTCATTCCGTTTTCGAACTCCTTCTCGCCTGAGATTGACCAGGTCTTTGTTTGAAAAGCAAATGCCATGATTAAAATGTTTTATCGGTGCAAATATAGAAATTATTCTTCTGTGTCTGAAACTGTCCACTCAGAGGTCTGCATTAAATCAACCGCGTCATCGTGACTAATAATCACAGCATCACTTGGTGGCGTGTCCGTCCATTCAACAATAAGTTGAGTACCGTCCAAGCTGTATCTAATATAGTTCGCTATTTTTTGGATGGGTACATTGTCTATATCAGACTTATTGTAAATTGTATAAATTCTATTAATATCCATATCTTGCTTTTGTGTTTTCGTAAATACTCTCTATTTCGCTTTGAGTAAGTGCTGTCCCATTATAGATATGAGCCTCGCCAGTTGATAAGGGTGTATGAAAACCTGATACTCCATTGTAAACAATTGAACCCACTATTGGATTAGTTACAAAATCACATTGTGCATTAGTATTTGTAACTGAATTAACAAGTCCATTCCCATCAAAAAGATACAACACCATAGTAGTTGTAGCACTATCAAAGGTTGATGCTATGTAATACCAAGTTCCAACACTCAATGGATTGGAAGCATCTTGTACTACCCCGCCTGTACCAGCATCATCTTGATACCTTGACCTTGCTTGAAGTTGTGTTGATGTTTTTCTTATGTCTACATAATTCCCAATAGTTGTGCCATCTTTGAATGCCCCACAACCAATATTAAAGTTTCCACCAGGGTAAGAATCTAGTCTCATCCATACTCCAGTAGTGAGTGCTGTCCCATTTATATTCACACTATTAACTCCACTCACACCATAGTCATTGACCCCATCAGCCGCAAACCAGCCATTTTGTGCGTACCCACTTTCTAACCCACCATACAGAGTAATTGTTTGACCATTACCTGACAAGTCAAACATTGAAGTGCCTGTGCCTGAATAGCATTTAGGATGTGCAGGGTCATAGCTTGCCAACAAGTTCGTCTGTGGTATCTGATTAGGCGTGTACATCCCGTTGGCCTTTCGCGTGTCGAGTCCAAGCGGTTGCGCTGTAAACGCATTTACGCCGTTATATTTAGCTATTGCACTCATTCTACTTCGAAGTAATCGTTAGACGGATTGAGATAGATCACATTGGTAGCAACCTTATGACCAATAACCCTAACGATAGCACCTGATGTAGACGGTGCTGTTGCAGTAGCTACGTTAGCTGTTTCGCTCAAGAATACCTGATCGCCTACAGAACCACCAGGATCTGTACCAAGATAAACAAACCCTTTTGTGATCATCCCATCTACGTCTGAGTCTGTTCCTGCTGCAAACGCAAGCATACCCTTTGCTGTAGAAGCTGCACTAGCGTCTGTATTTGCCCAGTCACCTGAGCTATTCAAGTAGTACAAGCTGCCCGCTGTTGTAGCACCAGTGCCTTGATACCAAATCTCTGCGCTCTTTCCATAATCACCAGCGGCAGATAAACCAGTGCCGTCAACCTTGATGCTCTTTGACTCTACATAGCCAAGAATCTCTGTATCGCCAGTAGCAGCGCCTATGGACATAACAGCAGTGGCTGATGCGTTGTTGAAGTCAAACGAAACACCAGTCAGATTGAAGTACAGTCCGTAATTCGTTACTGTCCCACCTGAAGCGTACTGAAAGACGTATTGATCACCATTGACCAATATGTTTCTTGTTATACCACCAGACAAGTCTATATCCCCAGTTACCTGAAGGTCTCCGTTGATGCGGACTAGGTCGTTGTCGAATTCTCCGTAGATGAGTGGGGTAGATGAGTTGGAGTTTTCTATGTAGAGTTTGTGGGAGCCTGTTTCGTTGTATCCTGCTTGGTAACCTATAAAAACATTATCACCTCCTGTTGTAAGAGATAAACCAGCAGCAGACCCAACAACTGTATTACGGTCTCCTGAAGTGATGTTTGTTAGGGCTTGGAAGCCAATAGCTGTAGTTCCAGTAGCGTAAGTTTGACCTGAGACTCCCTTAGCTGCTTGGTATCCTATAACAACACCACCACCACTATTGTATCTGTTTGCTTCATACCCTATACTTACTTCCTGGGTATTAGCCTTGGAGTCCATCCCAATGGTTACAGCTCCAAGCCCTGCGTTGGTCCTTAATCCTATAGCTACAGCATTACCACCACCATAAGCACCAGAGCCCCCTATAGCAACATTTTGTTGGCCAGTTCCATTTGCTCCTTGACCTATAATAACATTATAACCACCTCCAGTTTGTGTTAAATTTGAACCTGCACCACTACCAATCATTACGTTGGCACCATTGACCACATTTTCCCCTGCTTTATGCCCTAAAAATGTGTTTCTAGTATCATAAGTTAAAGACGCTCCAGCTCTATACCCAATTGCTGTGTTTTCTGTTCCTGTTGCTGATTTAAGTGCTTCATGACCTATTGCTATTGTTCCAAGCGCACTGGCGCTTTGTCCAGCATAATAACCAATAAGTACAGCACTGGTACTTGTACCCGAATTGGCTCCTGCATTGTAACCAATAGCTACTTGTCTTGTTGAGGAACTTGAACCCGCTTGTGACCCAATAGCAGTGCTTTCGTTTCCAGTTTTTACCCCATTACCAACTCCAGTTTGGTTTGCTGCATTTATATGTGCTATTGGATTGGCTCCAATAATTGTGTTATTGCTGTTACTTCCGCTTTTAACATCTGCTCCGTACCCAATAAGCACATTACTATAACCAGTAGTAATTGTATCTCCAGCTTGATAACCCAACAAAGTGTTGCTTCCCCCACCAGTAAGTGTGTTTCCAGCCTGATACCCAACAGCAGTGTTGCCTG
>Ga0099848_1001066_pt1 | contig 12815 bp, 21 predicted proteins | sample CB_VirMetaG_3_FD_78179 | JGI IMG/M metagenome (GOLD analysis project Ga0099848, IMG submission 78179) | Freshwater to marine saline gradient viral communities from Chesapeake Bay - CB_1508_1S Viral MetaG | ecosystem: Environmental > Aquatic > Marine > Coastal | place: USA: Chesapeake Bay... | reverse complement strand
TGAAAAGGCTATGCGATACAAGAAAGTAAGCAGACCCGATGGCACTTTGTTATATGTTACCGACCAAGGCGAGATTGCCTTGGCGGTAGCAGAAGAGCAGGGGTACTCCATAACATTTTATGACATACCTCTGACCGAGTGCGACAAGGAAGACCCTTATGCCAAGATAACCACTTGCTTGGACACGATGACCTTGTATGCGAATGTTGATAACAATGTATTGGATGACTATGTTCTCTCTTCCATATCCAAGTCATATTGGACTACCTCTTGGAGTCAGAACATCGTTGAAGACCCTTCGTTGTTCAGCGACTACAAACTATGACACTTTGTCATAACACAACTGACACAATGTCTTATTATTCACTTTGGCACAATTATTGTAATATCTTTGTTATATGAAACACAAATTTTATCGGGAGAACAATCGATGGTACATCGACCTCCCAAATTGGAAAGGCACAAAGTCTGACCTGCTGATGGTTGCAGGTGCTGACAAGTTATTGGAGCGACTATCGAATGGTCAACCGAGCGTGTCTCTTGAGATTGATACCGAGCCCTTCAACGGGTCTATGGTTATGACAAGGCTGATGAAGACTCCCTTCATTGGCGGTGCAACCTACAAGACCAACGATGGCCGTTTGTTGTGGCTATGCAAAGTCACCGAGTTCGTCTTCGGTAGTATGCCCAAGCACATCTATTACAAGCCCCTTGCAGAGGCTTAAATCTGCAAATCCTTTCCATCCCTAACTTAAACCCTTTACAAAAATGGAAAACAAAAAAGAAACGATTGCCGAAGCCTTTGGTCTCAACGATGATTGGGCAAGCAGAAACAAAGCAGACGCTCACACCTCTTGGGATAAGCATGACCTTGTATCTGATATGTTCGAGGGACACCTTGGTGCATTGCAAAAGGCTGAATTAGGCGAGACCGAGGGGCTCACCGAGTACGAGCGTAAGGTCTATATGTCGGGCTACCACATGGGCGTACTGATTGCCGAGCGTAGGTTCATGGCCTCAATGCTTGAGAGGCAGGGCTCTTCGGCTATCGAGGCATTCCTGCGTGAAAAATTAGGAGGAGGCAAGAAAGAGGACTAACCGAGGAAAGGGGTGTACTTCGGTACACCCCGTCCTATAAACCCAAAAAAAAGATGAAAAAGAAAACAATTCTCAAAGGCGAGGGCGTTAACCAACACACCCTCTACGGAAACTTCACCGACATAAACGAATCGGATTTCATGGTGAAGAGCGACTGCAAACTTGTCCACGAAACACCTTCGGGCAAACACGCAGAACACGAAACCTTAAAGGTTGACAAGGGCTTTTGGGTTATGGGTCGCCAGGTCGAGTACAACCCGTTTGACAGGAAAGTAACAAGGGTTTGGGACTGATGGCTAATCCACTTATTCATTCGCAATCTTCAGTCAAGCGGTGGGGAGGCAAGGTAGAAGACTACCTCCCCATCCACGAACTGATAGACTCACCCAAGTCTACGATGAACAACAATTCATCGAGGGCTCTGACTCATAACACTTGGTTTGCGTACACGATTATTCCAAAGGTATTCGGGTACAACATCACCAATTCGGACGGCAGGAGAGTTGACACTATTGATGTGGCTATGCTCCACATTGCCGAGGACTTTAGGATGAAATTCGTTCCAACCCCGCAGGATTATCTCAAGCATCTTGAGGTTCAACCTTGGATGTGCAATGGGGTCAAGGACTTGGGGAGCGATGCAGGAAAAATGATTGTTAAACACTTAATTGCAAAAATCAATGAAAACGATTGAGCAAATTTGGACGGAGATGGGCGTTGACCATGCCATCTTTGAGTTCTCCTGCGGGGGTGACTCTATGAATGGAACGCAGTTGAACTTCTATGACAAGGACGGCAAGCGTATCGACTTTGAGCAAGACCCCGACAATCTTAGCGGTGCAGTTGAAGATGGGGTCTACGATAATGTAACATTTTACGAATGCGGAGATGGACACTACCTTGGCGAAAGCGGAAGTGTTTACATATCAATGGGTGACGATGGTGTACTTGAGTACACCAAGTCTGCGACATCGGAGTACTCCGAATGGGTAACGGAGAAGGTAGACTTCCGAGTCAACGAGGATATTCGGGGCAGGATTCTCCGTGTTGTTGAAAGCATATCGGGTGACAACTACGAGAATTGGGATGTCAACTACAAAGAGGACTGCATTCTCGATGATGCTGACATTGATGCGATAAATTTCTTTGTCAAATCCATCCAAGAGGCTGATGTTAATTATGACATTGAACTTGGCGCTGATATGGAAATTGATGGAGAATCCCCCGACGAGAACTTTCAATTTGATTCTTCAGAGCAATCCGAAGATGGTCTCTTGAGCGTTAAATTTAACAAAAACTTTTACTTATCTAAAGAAGGATGAAAATCGTAATCAATAATCAAGAGTTCGACTACAACATAGGGTGTGGTCTGCTAAAATTAAAGTATGGCGACACGCCATTCAAGGGTCTCGAAGATATTTGGGATGACATCAAGCCCTTAACATTTAAGGAGATAGCACGCAATGTCACCAATGTCGAAGCGAGAAGGGTTGCTATTGCGTGCCTTGGAACGGAGAGGCTTGTCAATGAGGTTAAGCCAAAGCACATAAAGAGCGAGACGATTGCGAAGAAGACGATGTGGATTACCCAGAGTGGTGAATTGGTTGAGCGATGTTTCGATGATACCTATTCTCTTTATCGGGTGTCTGCCGATGACTTGTTTGGTAAGGATAGCCATCAAGGGGATTCCTACTATGTCTCCTGCAAGGACACAAGCACCGATAGGGAGTACATTCTATGGGTTGACCTCAGAGGCGTTGCTTCGACCAAATCCGATAGATTAGGTTGGAGTATGGGTCAGAGGGACATGGAGAAAAATGTGTCCCCCATTGACTGCGTGGCTTGGACGATTCAGACCGACATAGCGGAGGGTGACATAAGTTATATCATACGCCAAGGCGATTGCATTCTTGTCCGACCCAAGGACGGGCAGAAAACCCCTCGCTTACCATTCGGTCAATTCAGACACTTGACGGGGCACGAATATCGTAACTTACTGATTGCTGAAAGTTAAAGGGGTGTACTCAAGTACACCCTCCCTCTTAATCTTTTACACTATGGAAAACAAAATAAGCGAGTTTTTGAAATGGAGAGCATACATTGTTCGTCAAGCCCGAAGATGTTGCCGACCCGACCACTCAGAGGTGAAATCACCGATGAAGGTCAACAAAGTTCTTATCGATGATGTACTTGACGCAAAACTAAATAAGCCATGAACAACAAATCTATGGTCACGATTGGCCGATACATTGAAGGTATATCCCTCAATGGGATTGAGTATCTTCTAAACGAGGACGGGAGCGTTATGAGATTCGCCTCCACACCATTAGCGAAGGAATACCTACGCTCAAAGATGGGCGAAGATGCCACCGATGAACTGCTTGAAGAGGTTTTCATATTTGAAGAAAACAACATCGAACAATTAGTCATCGAAACAATTCTTCAACATAACCTTGATGGAGAGACTATTGAATCCATTCTGCGAGAGACGGGCATGGAGACACAGATTTTTCGTCAGTTAATGATAAAGGCCACCTTGGACGAGATAAGCGAGTTGATTGCCGAGAAGATGGAAATCGAGAGAAGGCACATGGGAATATGAACCTTTTAACTATCTTTGCACAATGAAAGTAACTTGGATTGACGGAGACCTGCTCTTTGTGGTGACCTCTTCGACAACATCGAACAAGAAGATTGCCGACCCCAAGGAGGTTATCGTTCAGACCTACACCTATTCGTTGAACCAACTTGAGTCGGCCAAGGCGGGGAAGGTGTCTCAAGGTGACTTCTTCTTGGGCGACAAGCCTAATTGTATGGACTGCCCATTGTCTCGAAATTCGGGGAACGGAAAGTGCTATACCCACAAGTACCTGCAATTTTCGGGGTTCTTGTCATCCCTGCGTTCGACAAAGGACTTGTCCGAACTGACTGAGGCAAAACGCAAGAAGATAGTCGAGATGTGCGAGGGTCGGTATGTCCGATTTGGAACATACGGAGAGCCATCGTTGATGCCTATCGACCTTGTTGAGTCGATGGTCGAGGCGAGCAAGTGTCACACGGGGTACACCCACCAATGGCGTAAGCCTTGGTGTCAGCCGTACTCAAAACACTTTATGGCGAGCGCCCATAGCGACCAAGAGGCATCCGAGTCCTTTTCCCTTGGTTTCAGAGCGTTCATTGTGAAGAAGGATGGCGAGGAGTCCAATGCCGTCCAATGCCCCGCATCGAAGGAAGCGGGATATGTATCAACCTGCTCAAAGTGTAAACTTTGTAGCGGAAGGCGAGTAAAAACTGAAAAACACATTAAAATAAACGAACACTAATGCCAAACAATGCCCAAATATCAAAGGAATGCGATGCCTTGAAGGAATTGCTCCTAAAAAAGAATGCACGATACGGAGACGCTTTGTCTCACCCCGTGCTTATATTTTCAGACCTAACACCAGAGCAACGGGTAAGAGTGATGATTGACTCTAAATTGACTCGATACTGCAACATAGGTGACAATGATGATGAAGACACAATCACAGACTTGATTGGTTACTTGATTTTACTTAAAATAATAAAGCGAAATGAGGGATGATGTGTTTAATTTAGCGTTGAAAGAGATAAAGAAGGAGTTCAAGTATGATTCGGTTGACACAATTTTTAGCAAGACACAGAAGCGAAGGGTCACAAGAGGCCGTCAAGCGTTCTGCTACATTTGTCACCAATGCCTCATTGAGCCCATCTACATCTACGAGTTCTTCAAGCGGAAGGGGTTTGATATGCCCCCAAACCTATTCGGTTACAATGTATCCGCTTGCAAGAAAATGTGTGCGAGAGACAAGTTCTTCAAGTCGGTTGTCGGCAAGATTTTAGAGCCGTGTATACAACTGATGAAATATGGAGTGAGGCAATAGAAGACTTTGCCACATTGTATGTAAAAGGAACGAGTTCATCGTGGGCGTATTCGCTCTACATAAAGTGTACCAATACGAATGGTGTTTTGTCTTTTTCTTACAACATATCCGATAGCGAGTATTACACCGAGATGCCCCCGTCCTATGTCGCCATCTTCAGCAGGATTGGTTGGACGGAGGGTGTCAAAATTGTGGCTCGATATTTGATAGAAGAAAGGATAGAACAAATTAAACCAAGCAAGAGAACAATTAAAAAAATCAATTCACTTAAATCAAAATTATGTCAACTTACAAAAAATTAAATTCAATCTCTGTCAAGGATAAGGTTGAACAGAAGGGGGGTATGGATTACCTCTCTTGGGCGAATGCTTGGAACATCTTGAAAAACGAGTACCCCGAAGCACAAAGAACAATTTATGAATCTCCGCACACGGGATTGAACTACTTTACGGACGGGCGTACGGGCTATGTGAAGGTGGGCATCACCATTGCCGGCTTAGAGCATATCGATATGTTGCCTATTATGGACTTCAGAAACAATTCCATTCCCGTAGAGAAAATCACATCTTCTGATGTAAACAAGAGCATTCAGCGTAGTACGGCCAAGGCCATCGCTATGCACGGCTTGGGCATTCAATTATGGATTGGCGAAGATACTGAAGAGCCAGGGGCTACGCCACCTCCACCCCCAAGAGGGAAACGGGTGTACTCAAGTACACCCAAGGAGAGGACTCAACTTGATGTCGGTGATGGGAATTGGGCGAAGGTTGTATCGTACTTGAAGTCCAACAAAACCACAATGACATTCTCGTCTATGCTTGAGGCATTCAATGAGAAATACGAAATTTCACTTAACGCAATTAAATCCCTAAAAGATGAGTACGACAATAATTGAAAAACTGAAAGTAGACGATAACTACTACGGAGATTTTGGTTCAGCGTGGCTGTCAAACTCCGACATCGACACGCTTATCAATAACCCAAAAAACTTTGGTAAGCCCAAGGAAGAAACGAAGGCAATGGTGGAGGGCAGATACCTCCACACATTGTTGCTTGAGCCTGTAAAATTGAGCAGTTTCAAAGTTGTCAATGCTTCATCCCGAAACACGAATATCTATAAGCAAGAACTTGTTGATAGTGGACAACAGATATTGTTGTTGCATGAGGAGGTGCAGAACTTGATTGAAGTCTCAAGGGCTATCAAGGAGAACTTTGAGGTATCTACGATGATTTATGAGAAGGGCAACAAGTTCGAGCAACCTATGGTTGGTGAGATTTTGGGTCACTCATTCAAAGGCAAGGCTGACATTGTTGCACAAAATTTTGTGTATGACATCAAGACCACATCATCGTTGGCTGACTTTAGGTATAGTGCCTATCGGTACAATTACGATAGCCAAGCGTACATCTATGGCGAACTATTCGGAAAACCCGTAAAGTTCATCGTCATAGACAAAGAGACCAAGATGATTGGTGTCTTTACTGCCTCCGATGATTTTGTCGCAAGAGGCAAGGAGAAGGTGGAGATGGCCCTTGAAGTCTATGACAATTACTTGTCTCCATCGAAGAAGAAAAACATAAGCCAAATAACCATATACCAAACCCTATAAACTATGTCAGAACAAGAAAAAATTTTCGCAGACGGCTTCTCATTCAAATATCCGAGTGACAAAGCCCCCCAATTTGTAATTGGAAAACTATCAGTAAAAGTGGATGACGCAAAAGCGTTTTTAGAAAAGCACCAAGATGGAGGATGGGTTAACTTGGAAATAAAGGAGGCCAAGAACGGCAAACCTTATGTCGAATTAAGCACATTCAAACCTAAAAAAGACGAGGGGCCTGCCCCTTTTTAAGATTTCATAATGGCTTATGTTTAGGGGAGGGAAACCTCCCCTTTTTTAATCTTAAAGACAAATGATAACGATATTCAAAAACATCAAGGAAACCACTACGCCATTTCACAAAACTATCGATTTCGTTATTGAGAGAATCAAGAATGGCGCATCAAAGGACTTGGTCGATAAAATTAGGGCGGAGCAGGACAAAGACAAGCGGAGGATTCTGAAGAAGGATTTACCCGCCATCTGCTTTAGCGGTGTATTCACTAAGAGGAATGACCAAGCAGTCATTCAGCACTCTGGGTTCATTTGCTTGGACTTTGATGGCTATCAATCGAAGAGTGCATTAAACAAAGACTTGAAGGTGATTACTCAATCCGAGTACACCTATTGTGCCTTCATTTCCCCTTCGGGAGACGGAATAAAGGTCATCGTGAAAGTCCCGCCATCTATCGATAGCCACAAGGGGTACTTTCAGACATTGATGAAGCATTACGATAACCCCCATTTCGATAAGGCCACGGGGAACATTTCCCGTGTTTGCTACGAGTCTTATGACCCGTCTGCTTATGTCAATGAAAATTCATCCGTTTGGGACAAGATAGAGGAAGAGGAGATTGTGCAACACGCCATAACAGAGGCAAGCAGGACAATACCTATAACAGATGAAGATAAAATAATAAAAATCCTATTGACATGGTGGGGCAAAAAATATCCCATGGTCAATGGTTCGAGGAATCATAACCTCTACATCCTTTCGATGGCTTTCAATGACTTTGGCGTTGACAAGTCCTCTGCATTGAACATCTGCTTGAGTTATGCTTCGAGTGATTTCAAGCAAATCGAAATTATACGACTTGTGGATAGTGCTTATTCAAATGTCCAAAACTTTGGAACGAAGTATTACGAAGACAGAGATAAGATAGAAAGCATTAAGGGACAATTAAAGGCCGGTGTGCCAAAAAAAGTCATTCGGGGTCAACTTGATAAGGAGGGCGTTGATCCCGATGCCGTGGACTCCATTATACAAGGAATAGCCCAAGACGAAGACATCTTTTGGAAGAAAACAGAAAAGGGTGGCATCAAAATGTTTCACATTGGCTTCAAGAAGTTCTTGGAGGACAATGGTTTTTACAAGTATTTCCCTCACGGAAGTCAGAATTACATATTCGTTAGGATTACGAACAATTTAATTGAGAACGCATCCGAGCAAAAGATAAAGGACTTTACGCTGAACCACCTTTTGTCCTATGGAGACATCGAGGTGTATAATTTTTTTGTGGAGAACACAAAGTATTTCACCGACACTTTCTTGTCTTTTTTGACAACGATAGATGTCTATGTGATGGAGGACACCAAGGAACACGCGTATATGTACTATAGGAATTGTGCGGTTCGCGTATCCGAGTACGAGGTTCTGTGCATTGACTATTTCGACTTGAATGGATATGTATGGAAAGAACACATTATAGATAGAGACTTTCGGTTCGTTGAGGGTGGAAAGTGCGATTTCAAGAGGTTCGTTGAGAACATCTGCAACAAGGAAGAGTCAAGGGTGAAGTCCATGGAGTCCACCATTGGCTTTTTACTGCATGGATATAAGAACTTGAGTTTCTGCCCCGCAGTCATATTGAATGATGAAGTGATAACCGATAACCCAGAGGGGGGTACGGGTAAGGGTTTGTTGATGAATGGAATTTCAAAGATGAAGAAGGTAATTATGATTGACGGAAAGTCGTTCACATTTGAGCGTTCTTTTGCGTACCAACTTGTAAGTGCCGAAACGCAGGTGATATGCTTTGATGACGTTCGCAAGCACTTTGACTTTGAAAGGTTGTTTAGTGCCGTAACCGAGGGATTGACCATCGAGAAAAAGAATAAAGACGCAATCAAGATTCCATTTGCGAAGTCTCCCAAAATAGCAATCACAACAAACTATGCGATAAAGGGTGCGGGCAATTCTTTTGCGAGAAGGAAGTGGGAACTTGAACTGCATCAGTATTACACAAAGGAGTTTACGCCACTTGATGAATTTGGAAGACTCATGTTTAGCGATTGGGATGAAGCTGAATGGTTGGCATTTGACAACTATATGTTACAGAACCTATCGGCATATCTGTCAACGGGTCTTGTCAAGAGTTCGTTCGTCAACTTGAGGGTTCGCCAATTCTCTGCGGAGACATCCCATGAGTTCATGGAATGGTGTGCAGTATTGCCTGGGCAACAACCGAATGAGGTTTTAACGGAAGGAATAAGGCATTACAAGAATAGTCTTTACGATGATTTCATTCGTGAAAATCCCGACTATGCTCCGAAGTCAAAGTTTACAATAAGCAGGACGAGGTTTTATCGATGGTTATCGTCTTACTCTCAGTTTAAGTACGAATGCCCCCCATTGGAAGGAAGAGACATGAGCGGAAGATGGATAATTTTTGGCAAAGAAGACGCAGATAGCACTCCATTTTGAACTATATTTGCACAATGATAAAGTACGCGGGAACTTGCGAAGTCCATGGCCTTGTTCAACACGAAACAACAAAAGCCATGATTGACATTAAGGCCGGCCACTATTGTCCGTTTTGTGGTAAATTAATTGATAATGTAATAAAACATGACAGAAAAAGAAGCAAAACTAAGAATTGATTGTATCGACGCTATGTTCGTCATAGCAGGATATGATGATGTTACCTCAGACGACATTGTTGATGTTGAGGACTGGAGGAGTATGTACTCTATGAACGAAGAGCAGTTTAACCGATTCAGGATGTACGTTCAGGAAGCGTTCAGGAGAGAAATTCCTGAGCCTGAAGCATCGATTCAGGCCTCAGAGTTTATTATCATGTACTGCATTCCTGTAAAGTGATGTTTTACACAATTACTGATGACTCATTCGAGTTTTCGTATGGGTACACCATTCAGCACTCTGTGACTTGGATGTCGACAAATACATTCTTGGAAGGATCTGATCGCTTCATCTATTTCTCTTTTAGCGCATGATCACCTTAAGAGACTATCAGATTGACATATCCGATAGGGGGTCGTCTATTCTGAAGCAATACGGCTTTGTTTATTTGGCTATGCAGGTGAGAACCGGCAAGACACTAACGAGCATTGCGTGTTGTGAGAAAGTATTAAAGGAGGGAAGAGTTTTGTTCCTTACCAAAAAGAAGGCAATATCCGGTATTGAGAAGGACATTGAAGATTACGGCACATCTCTAAATGTACGCGTTACAAATTACGAGTCGATTCATCGCCTTCCTAAAGTGAATTGGGACTTCTTGGTTTTAGACGAGGCTCACTGCCTTGGCGCTTTCCCAAAGCCAAGCAAGAGGGCCCTTGACATTGCGAAACTGATTTATTGGAATAAGCCAATCCATGTGGTGTTGCTTTCGGGGACTCCAACGCCCGAATCCTATTCTCAGATTTATCATCAAGTCTACGGGATACCTGGCAACCCATTTCGCGGGTACAAGAACTTCTATATGTTCGCAAGAGACCATGTGTCAATGAAGAGCAAGAAGATAAACGGATATGATGTAAAAGATTATAGCGACGGAAACAAGAGCATCATAAGTGCCATGAATCCGTACACCATATCTTTCACGCAGTCCGAGGCCGGTTTTCGGACAACCATAAACGAAAGGATTGAGTTTGTCGAGTTGAACCCACTCACTCATGAACTAGCAAAAAGGTTGAAGAAAGACCGAGTCATCATGGTTGGTGAAGAGGTGATACTTGCCGATACCGAGGTAAAGTTGATGAATAAACTTCATCAGATTTATTCTGGAACGGTTCTTTTTGAAAGCGGGAAATCCTTCTGCATTGATTACGCAAAAGCCAATTACATTTTGAAGAATTTTGCCGGAATGAAGATTGGCATATTTTATAAGTTCAAGGCCGAGTACGAGTTGCTTAAAGGTGTACTTGAGAACACCTTGACCGATGACCTGGACGAGTTCAATAGTGCGGACAAGCACATAGCGTTGCAAATAATTTCGGGCAGAGAAGGAATCTCTTTGAAAAAAGCGGACTTGCTCGTATATTTCAACATTGATTTTAGTGCGACATCTTATTGGCAATCAAGAGACAGAATGACAACGATGGACAGACTTGAGAACAATGTTGTTTGGCTTTTTTCCGATGGAGGGATAGAGGGCCGGATATACAAGGCTGTCACCCGAAAATTAGATTACACCATAAGCCATTTTAGGAGGGACTTCTTATGAGAGAGCAACAGATACAGGCAAAGAGAATAAAGCAGTTGGAGGAGCAGGGTTATTATGTCATCAAGCTAATAAAGACGAACAAGAACGGGATTCCCGACCTCATAGCAATACCAAAGGACTGCGATGTTTTATTTAGCGAAATAAAGACCCCGACTGGACGGCTTTCAGAATTACAAAAATATAGAATCGAAGAATTAAAAAAACATGGACTCAAAACAGAAATCTACAAAAATGATTGACACTGTCAAGGATATAGTGTCAGAGATTTGCGGTGTTCCACGCGAAATCATGGAGCAACGATCGGGAAAACGGCGACACGTTGAGGCAAGGCAGATTGCCATGTATGTGATAAGGCGTTCGCTGAATCTCAGTTACAACGACATTTTGAAGTGTTTTCCGGCAATAGAAAACCACACGTCGATTTTGTATTCGGTAAGGAACATCGATGACTTAATGTCGTACGACAAGAGGGTTATCGGCTTGGTTTCTAAGGCTATGGGAGAGGTTTGCATCTTCAAAAAAAACAATGATGATAGCAAAAAGCTATCTCATTATACTATCTTTGACGGAAAGGTTGCATTCGGAGTTTACGAGACAGAGAAAATTGCGTCATTTTTCGTCGAGCCAAATCAACGCATTATCCCAGTCTATCTATGAAAGCGGTCTTTCTATTGTTAGGATTCCTATTCATGCTTTTCAATGAAATGGAAGACGAGTGCATCCGCGGTCAATGGAGCGGTAAGTTCCAAAAATGGAACAGCATCAACTCATGGAAGAAGAAATGGGCCACAACCAAGAACGGACTGCTAAAGGTCTATAAGCCCAAGTGGTATCACTTTGGTATCCCGATGCCTCAAGAGGAGCGATTTCCTTTTAGCGCCACGTTCCTAGTATTCCTCACGGACGCTGAGCATTTTTTTCAGATGTGCAAGATAGTCGTCGCATCGGTGGCTGTCGCTATCTTAAACCCAACGCTTGGCGTTGCGTTTTTCGTGGGGCATTTGTTTGTGGGCATTGCAAAAGAAACTTTCCTAAAGTCTTGGATTAAAGGCTAATCGTTTTTAACTTTCACAAAAATTAAATACTATGACACACACAAGAGAACAAATCAATCAACTGAAGAATTGGAATATTGAAATCACATTCTTTAACCGTGGATGCATGGTAAAGGTAGGATGCAAGTCATTTGCCTTTGAGAGCATTGGACAGGCAATGGCAGAAATTGTGGCATACACCAATGACCCGATTGGGGTTGGCAAGAAGTATGCGCCAGAGGAGTTTATTGAAGCCAAAGAAGTTCCAACGGCGGTGGCTAGATAAGGCAAAGAGAAACCACGTCAGGTGGCGAAATTGGCAGACGCAAGGATTATCTGAAATAAGAAAACGGTGTTGGTATGTGTAAAAATTACACCCGTAGAGAAGTCCTCCAACGTACAGGTTCGAGCCCTGTCCTGACTGCAAATCAAACCAAAACAAATGAAACTAAATCAAAACTCACTCTCGGCAAAACTCTATCGTTGGTTCTATAAAACCGACACAATGCCCACCAACCTATGTCCTTACTTTTGGAAACTGGTTGCTGCGGTGATTCTTTCACCTTTGTTTGCAATTTACACCCTACCCTATGAAATCATCAACTACAAACGTTGGCATCGGGACACATACGGTGATATACTCGGAATATCGCTTGCTTGTTGGTGCATTATCGCTGTTGTTATTTGCATGATTTCATCATTGGGTCTTTTCTTTTA
>Ga0099848_1001065_pt1 | contig 12817 bp, 15 predicted proteins | sample CB_VirMetaG_3_FD_78179 | JGI IMG/M metagenome (GOLD analysis project Ga0099848, IMG submission 78179) | Freshwater to marine saline gradient viral communities from Chesapeake Bay - CB_1508_1S Viral MetaG | ecosystem: Environmental > Aquatic > Marine > Coastal | place: USA: Chesapeake Bay... | reverse complement strand
TCATAAAACCTTACTTGTTCTTCTGGCTTACGTGGTGTACCATCTACGTTTATTTTTAATGTGTTTCTTAAACTTAATTCTATTGTAGCATGAAGAGTATTTTCAGGGCCTATTAATTGTAAAAGAGGTCTTCTTTGAGGATCGTAATTACCTACACAATGTCCCATAGCTGTACCAGTTATCTTACAACCTCTGGTAGTTAATAACTGAGCCATCTTATAACCGTTGTCATAAGTAGTTAAGATCTTTATATCACCTCCTTCAACTAAATTTGCTTCTTTTTCAAATCTTTTTCTATACTTAAGTATCTTATCATACTGATCAGTAATCTCTCTCATTCTCTCTAATGATGGATTACTAATAAAGTAATCAGCTATATCTTCTCTGTCACCCATATATTCCTTAACACCAGCCTCTCTTGCTTCTATAGGAGCTAAATGTCTATCTCCGAATACATCAGTAAAGTGATGTACATCTACAACATCGTTATATAGCCATAACCATTTAGTAGCCCAATCTTCAACGAAGGATGATACAGCAAGTGATGGACCATTAGATTCTCTCGCGACTCTATCTCTTTCTTTGTTAATATACTCCATGTCTTCTTTACTTTCTGTATTAGGTATAAAAGTAAAGATATCATCTCTTGGTTCACCATCTTTATCATAAGCCCAGCTTGTTGTTTTTTTATCTGGAACATATTCTTTAGTATACATATCTACTAAAGACTCATCTCCTTTTAATAATTTAGAAAGCTTTTCAGGTACTTGTGATAATGGAATCATAAATCTAGAGTATGGTAAAGATAAAACAGACTCTTTTTCTCCTTTCCCAATTACTTTATATAAGTCTTTAATTATTAAATCTACTATCACATTAGCTAATGCGTCTTCTACTTTATAATATTTGAGTTTATCAGCTCGTTTAAATATATTAGATAACCCGTAACCTCTATCAGCTAATGTAGACTGCCAAATAGGTCTATTAGTAATACTCTTCTTAAGCTGGTCTTTACCGTGCTGGGTTATATTAAGACCGGGAGCTTTAGCCTCTGTGAAGTATTGTAAAAAGGTTTCCATTATTTTAATATATTCTTTTCGATAAAATCAATAGTTTCATTCTCATCTTCAAAATGATACTTAATTTTATATAAAGGATCGTCCTGTAAATTATCTATAATCTTAATAAGAAAGAAAATGTCTTTACCTGAAGTTAATTCAATATGACCTAAGTACCAATCTAGAGGTAATAACTTATCGTTATAAACCTTATATGTTCCTTCCTTATCGGTCTTATCTTTAATCTCATCAAAGTTTTTTTGCGTTAATCTATTATCTACCTTTTTTAAAGTAGGTTTAAACTCTATCTTAATATCTTTTGCTCTATTAAATTCCTTATTAGAGTTATTTCTATGAGAGTTGTTCCCATCAAAGTTAAAATTATCTCCACCTCTAAATGAGAATGTATCTTCTTTTAAGCTCTTATATGCTTCGAATAGTGCTTTTGTATCGTTATCCATAAATATTCTCCATGAAACTCTCACATAAAGAATCAAATGATTTATAACTATCAGCCGTATATTCGTACTCTCTAGTTCCACCAGCTGTGTCAAACTTAGAGTATTCGACTCGGTTCGGGTCTTTTAAATCAGCTTCAACATCCTTTAATATATCTTCTTGTTTATCCCCTCTTTGCTCTCTAGCTGCAGCCTTAGCAATAATTTGTGGTAAGTTAAGATCGTCGTTTATCATTTTAGATAAATCGCTTATCGCTAATTCTAAAAATTCTGGATCTTCTAAAACTTCATAAAAGCGTTTACCTCGACTGGTTTCACGAACCATTAAATCATCGAACATTGTCATTAATTCAATTATAAGATTATCTCCAGTTGTATCATTTACATTTTGATTATTTAAATGTTTTTGGAGAAAGAAGAATATCTTATCATACAATTGGTTTGATATATTAGTGTTTCCTATTGCTTTATCAACTGCGTATCTAACACATTATCATTAATCCAACCATATACATCAAATCCTTCTTCGTCACCCCAATCATCCTCATCATCATATTCGTCATCATCATGGTCGTCGTCCGACGGTATTACTTTTAAAGGATTAATACCACTTGCCATACCTGATACCCCTATACCTAACTTCTTTAAGAAGTCTCTTCTAGTATCTTCTTCAAGGAACTGTAAGAATGTTTGCATATATATTATTTATTATCTATAGCTGTAATCGTTTGGTTCTATGAGAGGGGCTGCAAAGGTTGATAATGCGCCTTTATCATTTCTATACCATGTTGTTAAAGGATTACTTCTGAAAGGAGCTAAGAAGTCTCTTACCATAGTAGCATACTCTGGCTTTAGTCTACTATTCGCTTTACCTTTTATTTGTTTTACAACATTAAATTCCCCATCAGGTTCAGTAATACCTAATTGAATAGTAGCATGTAAGTCTCCATTTGGCCCAACTAATTGAAGTATTCTAGAATTCTTTAAAAGAGGCTCATACCCCCCAACACAATGATCCATCATATCCCCTGCTACTGTACAAGCATCTTTACTTATTAATTGATAAATCTTATAACCGTCATTATATGACTTTAAAAGCTTAACCTTATTAGGATCTTTAAAAATCTGTAAAGCCTTTTCTTTATTAGTATCCTTTAATGAAGCAAGGAATTTATCATAATCTCTACTAATCTTAATTAACCTATGCTCTACTGGAGCTTTTAAAAAATAATTAACTATATCATCTTTACTAGTTGCATAACCTACTCCAGACTTTTCAGCTGCTTCCCTACCTAGTCTAGTATCAGTAAGAAAATCCTCTACATGTTTAATATGTTGTGTAGCTGGGTCATTTAAACTAGCACTGTTCTTCTCATAAAGTAATTCTTCAAACAGTTCAATTAAAGCCTCAGCAAACCTAATATAAAATAAATCATATGATGGGTCACTTTTAAATGGTATCCATTCAAATACATCTTCCTTTAACTTAGAACCTTTAGACTTATTACCTCCTTCAAACATCCAGGCAGGTAAGTTTTTAGGATGTGTTAAACCTTCACTATTCTTTTCAAACCACCTTACTTCAGCTTCATCATCCTCCCATTTCCATCCTTGATTCTTATTATAAAGCTCATTTAATTCTCTACCTATGTTCTTAAAACGTGATGTTATTCTTCTTACATCCTTATAAGATAGATATTTTTTAATAGTATTATCAAGAGGTACGTCAGAGTCAATTACTTTAAGCAAAGCCTTTGTAACTAACTTTGCTATCGCATCATAAAAACCAAACGGTATAGTCTCAGTACGACCATACACAGAGTGAAGTCGAATAGCATGAAGTATATCTTGATACACCCTCTTTGCATTAATAACCTGGGTACCCTCTAATAATAAATCACTTACATCTAATTCTTGTACCTCTTCTATTACTGGGGTAGATGGTGTTGTATCAATAAGAGATAACTTAACTAGGTTATCATAAGTATTAAAACTTTTCATACATTATTATTTATATTGAATAGATACAATAATAAAATAAATTATATATATATGGCCAATAAAAAGATTCTGCTTATAGGAGATAATTGCATAGATGAGTTTATCTATACTAAGTGCACTAGATTTTGTCCAGAAGCACCAGTCCCAGTTTTGGATATCGAAGTTATAAAAGAGAATCCAGGTATGGCTGGTAATGTGAATGAGAATCTAAAGGCCTTTGGTTTAGGGGTAGAGTTTATACATAATGACAATTACAAAGAGGTTAAGAAGTCCCGTATAGTGGACAATGCTACTAATCATATGTTTCTGAGAGTAGATTACACAGACAACACAAATCCATAGATCTAAGAGTACTAACCAAACTAGATTTTAGTAATTATGAGGCTGTTGTAATATCTGATTACTGTAAAGGCTTTGTATCGGAGGCTGTTATAAAACTGATATCGAAGTTACACCCGTTAACGTTTCTGGACACAAAGAAGGTATTGGGTGAGTGGGCGGCGGCAATAACGTATATAAAGATCAACGAATCCGAATACAGGAACAATGTGCGGCATGGACTGCGGGAGGAACTTTTCGCGAATAATTTAATTGTTACGTTAGGTGCCAAGGGGTGTAGGTATAGAGGTAAGGTGTATGGGAGTACTGATGTTGAGGTGAAGGATGTATCGGGTGCCGGGGATTCGTTCTTATCTGGTCTTATATATAAATACTTAGAGACTAAAGATATTAACGTCTCTTTATACTATGCCAATTTGGTGGCGAGGACTGCTGTAGCAGAAAGAGGTGTTAGTATAGTTAGACCTGAAAACTTATCTAAATAGCATGCCTAGGATAATTAGAAAAACTACTAGAAAAACTACTAGAAGGTATCCGCTTAAAAGGTTCCCAATTAAAGATGTAAATTTTATATATGATGAGGAAAAGACCCATAGAGGGGATTGGGGTGAATTTAAAGTAGGTATCCATCATAACTTTATTGTAAAGTATAGGGGGAGGGAGATAGGGGATATGGCTGTCTTTGAGGTATCAAGAGGTAAATACAAAGGGTATGTATTTGTTAACTCCGTATATGTTAATCCTACATATAGAGGTAAGGGTGTAGGGAGATTATTATACACATCTGTATTAAGGAAATTTGGTAATATATGTACATATTTTCATGCTGCCTCCGATGATGCCCAGGCTGTATGGAAGTATCTAGGTAAACGTTACAGATATGAAGTTGAATTCTTCAAAGATATGTTATTCGTATTTAGGTATTAATAACATACACTAACTGCACCATTCTTGGGAATACCTGAGTGCTTGATAAAGGATTCCCTTCAACACTACTATCATACCCATTTACTACTGTTGTCTGTAAGGCAGGGTAAGTTGCATCATTGTTTTGTAGAGGTACATAGCTTAATGCTTGTAACATATTAATAGGTAACTTAGTCTCAGTATCTATTGTAGCACCATTAACTTTATGTACTAAAGATGCTGTTCTATTAAAGATTTGAGTACTTGAAAGAGGGTTACCGTTTACACTACTATCGTAACCATTTACTACTGTTGTTTGTAGAGCTGGGTAGGTTGCATCAGATGCATTAATAGCAACGTAATTAGTTACTTGACTTAATTGAATAGGGGCGGCATATGTTTGCTGCCAGTTTATAGTAGCTAAATTTTGTACTAAAGCAACATTTCTGTAATTAACTTGAGTACTAGATAATGGGGCACCATCTACACTACTATCATAACCATTTACTACTGTTGTTGAGATAGTAGGTAAACCGGCGGTTGCTGGAAAGTAATTACCTACTTGACCTAATTGAATAGGTAGAGGTTGGTTAACATCATATGTTATACCAGCTCCAAACTTAACAAACTGAATACATCTAGGATTAATTTGTACATGTTCTACTGCTCCCCCAAATGCATAAAAACCTTCTACTACAGTAGTAGATAGGGCAGGAAAGTTCGAATCATCGTTTTGTAATGGAGCATAGCTTGTGACCTGCGCTAATTGAAAGTTTTGACCTAACGTTTTATTTAATGTAATAGGTCCGTCTGATATGTTGTCAACGTCACAAACTAATTTAGCTGTTCTTGGAAACACTTGTACAGATGATAAGGCATTACCCTGACTATCATACCCGTCAACTACTGTAGTAGATAAAGCTGGGTAGTTAGAGTCTCTAATAACTACAAAATTCGTTACTTGATTTAACTGAATATTTTGTGGGCTATCAAGATTTAAATCTGATAAATTAATCGCTGCCATATAAATATTTATGTTAAATTATAAATACTATTATGAATACTAGCATCTTTGATGAAACTTTTAATAAGCTTATAACTGAAGCTATCGGATTAAATGAAGCCCCTATTGCGGGTATAGGAGATATGGGATCTTTTGAGCCTAGCTCTTCCCAGGCAACATACTCTATTACAGATGTAACTGGGGATGATGATGATAAAATTAAAGAAGTTATCGTTAAAACTGGTGAGTATATATTAGACTTCTTACAAGAACCTTCTCCTCTTTCGAGAAAAGAGTTCCAAGATAAAGTTGCAGAATTTATTAGAAAAGCTATTAATGATGTTTTTCCTGACTCAAAGAAAGCTTCTGGCGGTAAGCCTTATATGGCTAGAGATTATTATGCAGCTAGAGCGGTGATGAAAGCCTTTGAGGATCAAGGAGTTATAGATACTAAAGCAGATTTAAGTAAAATTCAAAAAGGAGATGTAGAGGAAGATGAATTACCTCAAGTAGCTTCTGATATTGTTGATGATATGTCAAGTGAAGTTGAGGATAAAATTCAGGATGATCTTGACGATACAAAAGAAAAAGCTGAAGAAATAGATACAGTTGAAGTAGATGATGAGGGAGATTCTGAAGAAGTAGAAATAACTACCACTGCTTCACTTGAAAAACCTGAAGCTGAACAAGAGTTTAATAATTTTAGTACTTATGACGTACAAGACGTACAAGACACTGAGTTAACTGACGATGAGTCAAATGCTCTCGATTATATTGAGCCTGAATCTACAGGTAAAGAAATTAAGAATAAGCTTGAAAGCTCTCTTAAATTTAGAGAAAGAAGAAATGAAATCATTCCTATATTAAATAGCTTAATAGCAAAGGGCGTTCTCACTAAGACAGAAGGTGAGGAAAGCGTAGATGCAGGAGAAAGTGACTATGAATCCGAAGAAGACTTTTTAAATAAGTATGGATTTAAAGCTGATCCTTATACTGGTTCAATAGATACATAATGACAATTCAAGAAATCATAAACTCTTATGTGGATGAGGGGAGAGAGATTGATGCTGACTTTATAATTGAGATTTACAGGCATTCAAAAGAAACTATGTCTGGGGAAGAATTAAAAGCAACTAAAAAAGATCTTAGAGAGTTAGTAAAAATCTATAAGAAGTCTATTGAAAATAACGAAAAGCTATACCCAGTACAAAAAGTAATAAAAAAATAGTAGATTTAACAAATAATATAGGTTATAATATTTATATACAGAAGGGAGCAATGGCACCTTCTACTCGCTAATCATAGTGATAGTGAGAAAACAAAACAAAAAATATGAAAATCAGAAAATATCAATTACCATTCAGCGGTCCTCGCGTTCGTGACGAGGTTGTAGGTTCATTAGACTCAGTATTCGATAAGATCTTTAATGATGCTTTTCCAGATTGGTCTAATTCTTTCGGAATAAATGCTTTTTCAGACTCATCTTATCCAAAGGTTGACATCTTAGATAACGATACATCTGTAAAAATCTTTGCTTCAGTACCAGGACTTGATAAAAAAGAGGTAAATGTTGAGATTACTCCACAAGATGGTGTAAATGTCTTAACAATTTCAGGTACAAAAAATACTAGAGAAGACGAAAACAATTCAAATTATATTCGAAAAGAACTAAAACGTTCAGCTTTTACTCGTTCTTTCACGTTAGGAGATAATCTCGACCCTGAACAAGTAAGCGCAAAGTTCAAGAATGGTATTCTCGAGCTTGAAATAACGAAGAAAGAAAAAGTTCTTCCACCAATTCGTAAAATCGAAATTAAATAAAGAAGTTTTTTATTAATTTCTTTCCTTTGCAGCGCCATTTCTAATAGAGATGGCGTTTTTCTTTTCATTTACTGGCGGGTAAGCAGTAGTTCTCTCATTAATACCGGTATTACTCTCACCTAAAATTCTTACATCATCTGCTGATGCCATAAGTTTTAACGGTACGTTTCTAAATTTATGAGAGTGGTTACCAACATTAACAGGGACTTTATGAGAAAAATACATTGAAAAGCTCGAACTACATCTACATCCTGGTAAAGATATGCGTCCTCTGTAAACTGTATTAGGTAGAACGAAGCCTTCAAGCATTACTTGCTCTGTTTCTTGAAATTCTATAGGGGCTGTTATATGCTGTAGAGTAACCTCTCCTTCAAAGTGAGAACTACCTGCGACTACAAGATTCTGCGAAACACCTAAATTACTGTCAACTAATACCTGTTCACCGTTAGTTTGTCTTAATGTAAGTATATCAGACTGAAGGAATAAGCGATCTTTAGACTGTATATTAATTTCTCCGTCAGAAGAAACATTAACTTGTTCTCCAGTTATATTTGTAATAGAACCAGCGATATCTACTGGGCCATAAGACTTAAGAGCGACACCACCAGATCCTACAAGAACATTCCAACGATTACATATATTAAGATTGTAAGTACCTCCTGGTAGATCTTCTACGTGAACGTACTCATAAATAGGAGATGCCTTCATGCTTGTATAAACACCCTCCTTAGCAACATTTACTGAATTATTTGTTATTTTACCTACTGCGTCTTTTCTTATATTAGGTAAATCATTCATAACCAAACCTATAGTTTCTGATTGGTGTTTAGAAATTTGAATTATTTTTGAACCACCTAATCCTAAACGCTTCTCAATTTCAGTAATTTCCGCAATCTTTGACTCTAATTTTAATTTTAAAAGATCTTCTTTATCTTCTTTATCCCAAGTACCATTCTGAGTACTAGGACTTATTCCTGTACCATTACACACTGGGCACGGCCCGCTACCGAGAAAATTCTTAGGTAAAGCATTAGGTTGAGTGAATATTGAACCTCTACCGTATCCAGTTACCGTAATATTATTACCTCTAAAACCGCTAGCTCTAACTTCTGAAAAACTTGAATCATTAACCATATTAAAAGAAGTTGTCCAGTTACCTCTCATAGGTATGGTTCTTGTATACCTAGCACTAGCGTTAACTTGTCTGTAAAAGAAGAAAGAATTTCTTCTTAACCAAATAGGTGCTCTATAATCAGCCGAGCAAACTGGACAAGGAGCAAACTTTCCTGATCTTGTTTGTAAAGGAGATGTATAATCAAAAAGATCGTTATAAGAAGTTATTACAGGAGTTCTTTTAATTTCAAACAATTGCTTTACAGCAGCAACCTCTTCTGCAATGTTTTTCCAGTCCTGCATTGCATCTTTATTAAAGTTACCTACCTTCTCAAAATGATCTCCTCTTACTATTTCATCTAAATCTCTTTGAGTAAATTCGTTCTTATAACCATTAGTTGTTTCAAAACAATCAGCTAATGTTAAAATCTGTCTGTTATTAGCATCAAATTGTACCGAGGAATCGTTATTAAGCTCTACGTATGAGCCGCTATAGCCAGTTAATCTTAAAGCTTCTTTATTATCAGTATTAACAACTTCAATAACACCACCTTTTTGATTTAAAACCATCTTACCTCTATAGGTCTCAACATCTGGAGAATAATCCTGAATATCATCCTCTCCCACGTTATTATAATCACCAGGATAATCTACAGGGAAATTCTTATCTCCTTCGTATACGCTCAACCAATCACTTGTTCCGAACATTGTCCCGAATATAACAGGGTACTGCGGATTACCATCTCTAAAGAATACCCATACATGCGCACCGACATCTGGAATTACAAACTGACCTTTAGCGCTATTTGAGTAAGTTTTAGGCTTATATAAATGAGTGTAAGGGTTAACTCTATTAGGATTACCTGTTGATCTTTCACCTATGTTAGAATTAATTGTTTTAGAAAATGCATCTGACTGTTGTAGTTCGTTTATTTGATAGATCTTACCGTATTTCTCTCCTGTACCATCGCTATTAAGCTGATATTTTGTACCGGTTGGTTCGCTAGGTATAGAAGTTTCTACTCTATTAGAGTCAGATATAGAAGCATCTTTATTAAAATTAACATATTTACCGGTTGTACCAGAAGAGACTGGCATAACTACCTCTGACCAAGGTAAGATACTTTTAAGATCTTCTACAAGACTAGGTGATAGATCTGTGGAAATATTACCACCCATAAATTTAAAATACTTGTCTTTATTATCTCTTTTTACAGTTTCATATATCGTAGGGGAGATATGAGGTACATAAACCTTAACTCTACCTCTTTTTTCGGGATCATTATTCTGTATAACAATACCGAGATAATTACCTAGATATTGAGGTATTTTTGTTCTTACTGGACTATCTTCTATAGAGTTACTGTATCTCATTACTTACAATCGTCAGGATTAGGGATTAATTTAGCGACATTACTATTAATCGCATTATTTATAGAGTCAACTGCCTTAGTAGCAGTTGTTCCAATAGGTATTAATACTGATTGAATCTTACCTGCTGTTTTAGCTATTGCCGAATCAACACTATCAATTGTACCACTCACAACTCCACCTATTTTATTTAAGGTTGTATCTAACTTACCTGTCGCTTCAGCTGTAGGATCAAGTAGCTTACCAGTTACTTTATCGAAGAAATCTGCCGGGGCTGTTATATCGAACCCGCCAGCTGCTTTTACTACTTTATTCTCAATACAGTCCATCACCTTTAATACCTGAGTATCTACGTAACTCGCCATATATCTGTTATTAGCAAAACCTTTTTTATTTCTAGGAGAAATACTATTACAAATATTATTAATTTCTTTATTAATTTCACCTTGAAGCTTTCCAGTCATAAAGTTTAAACTTTTAAAACTTTTTAGAGAGTCTAGGCTCTTGTTTAAAGATACCTGAAGTGTTATTCTTCTATTTAAAAGATCAACACCGAGTTTTAATTGCATACCTAATAAATCATTTAACTTTTTATTAATTCTTATATCAACACCACCAAAAGGAATATTAGGTAATTTATTAGTTAATGTTAAAATAGAATTCCTTAAACAATTTCTAATACCAAACTTAAGAGTACTCTTAAGTTGTAGTAAACCAGTTCTTAATTGTTGCCCTTGTCTACCTAAAGATGTCTTAAGAGACGTCTTAATAACACCAGCAGGGTTCTTAGCAAGATCATTTAAAGGTACGACAACGCTATTAACATTAGCATTTATAGGGGGTAAAGGAGGGCTAGCAATAAGCTGTCCAGTTTGCTTTGTTAAATCAGTAACTAAACCTAAAGAAGCTATTTGAGTTTGTTTAGGTATGCTACTTAGCTCTTTTCCTATATCAGCTTGTAAAGTTCTCTTACTAAACCTTACAATGTCAAAACTTGAACTATTTTTAGGCATTTAAAATATTTAGTTGATTTCATCTATTTTGACACTATTATTGAAGTATGATTAAAGTATCACACGAAGTACCGATCTCTTTATTGGATCAATCAGTATTGTTTAATGATTATGACTACTGTCTTGTACACCTTGTGGATCAGTACCCACAATACAAGGAGCACTACGTTAACGCAAGAAAACATAACAGAGATGTACTCCTTGATAATAGTATCTTTGAGCTCGGTCATTCGTTTGAGCCCGAAGCTTTTGTTGAGAAGGTTCATGAGTTAAAACCAACCTTTTATATTGTACCTGATGTACTTGAAGATGCTGAAGGTACTCAATCGAATTTTAGGGATTGGATGTCAAAGTATAGTTATGTACCGGGGGTAAGGATTGGTGTTGTACAAGGTAAGACGTGGACTGAGCTTGTATACTGTTATAAGTTTATGTCAAAGCATGCAGACTATATTGCTATCTCTTTTGACTATAGTTATTATGAAACAACTGGTTTCGGAGATAATAAACTAGAGCAATGGTGTACTGGTCGTCAACGATTTATTAATCAGCTAATTAGTGAAGGTATCTGGAATCATAATAAACCTCATCACTTGCTTGGAGCTTCTTTAGCTAAAGAGTTTAAGGCATATCACGGGATTAAGTCTATTAGATCTTGTGATACATCTAACCCTATTGTAGCAGGTCTAAAAGGTCTACGATATAATAGTGATTTAGGTTTAAATGAAAAGCCTTCTGTTAAGCTAGCTGATCTTATCGAATCAAAAGTCACTCAAGAGCAGGTTGTTGATATTCACTACAATGTTACTAAATTTAAAGAGATTCTCGGTAGGTACGAGAATCTCTAATATAGTTATAGTTAATGGCATAAGCCCCGTGAATAGCGGGGCTTTTTTTTATTATCCAAACTGTCTGAAGCTAATAGGTGCTCCTGCTTTTAAAGCAACTGAAGATAGTGCTGCAGCTAATGGTGTAGCAATATAAGGTAAAACACCATAACCTAATACTGTTGTTAATAAGCCTAAAGCTACTTTACCTCTCTTTTCATTACCCGGGGCAGAGAACCATCTCTTAACCTTTTCAAAATCAGCACCAAATGTACGTCTGCCGGTTTCCGGATTTCTCGCATCTGCTTTTTGAATAGATTGATGATTTTTAACAACGTCATTAGCAAATTTACTAACAAGAGCATTATTTGTTCTATCGTCAGTATCTACACCAAATGTTTCTAAAGCGTCAAATACTTTACCTGCAACTATATCAGGTCTTAATTTATTTTGCTGCGGAGCCTGGGCTGGGGAATCTTGAAAATTACTAGATGTATAATTAAACTGAGCATTCGGATCGTCTGTAAATGAACCTGATCCAGATTTACCTGCAGCAAATCTCCCAGTATTAATATCTCTGTTCTGATACATAGGTACTTGAAAACCAGTACCTAATTCAGCTTCAAGAATTACTGACTCGCTACCTTCAACATATTCGTTAAGTCTTGAAAGAGCATCCTCAAGTTTCTTTCTAATTAAATCACTTTCAATAACAAACTGTAATTCTCTTACATAACTTTCATATAGATCTCTGTATTGACCTAAGGTAAGCTCTGTACTTGCATTAACTTGTGAAGGGGCCTGGCCTGGAGAACCTGGAACTCCAGCTGCAGAGGCTGCTGGGTCATTTGCAACTGCTGTTGCTTGATCCTGTTGGCTTAGTTTCGCCATATCTGCTTTAGCTTCC
>Ga0099848_1001063_pt1 | contig 12825 bp, 15 predicted proteins | sample CB_VirMetaG_3_FD_78179 | JGI IMG/M metagenome (GOLD analysis project Ga0099848, IMG submission 78179) | Freshwater to marine saline gradient viral communities from Chesapeake Bay - CB_1508_1S Viral MetaG | ecosystem: Environmental > Aquatic > Marine > Coastal | place: USA: Chesapeake Bay... | reverse complement strand
TATTAAATGTAAAAAACATAAAGATCCGAATAATGTCGGCGAATCCGTTTTTTTTACGATTGGAGATTTCACTGGTGGAGGTATTTATGTAGAAAATAAATTATATAAAAATTGTAATGAATACATAACAATTTTTAACGGAGCGGAAAAAGAACACTATACAGAGGAATTTATAGGAAATAGATATTCATTTATTTTCTATAATGCTTATTTAGATAAATGTCCACCTGAATTTATTTATAAAGGAGAATTCTAAAATTCCATTTTCTGCCCCTATTTTTAAGTTTATCTCTTATGTGAATCTCTCTATGATTATTTCCTGAAATTAAGGGCAGAAATTGGAAGATTGGAATATTGGAATTAAAAAGAAACTAAATGTTTTTTCCTTCCTTTTTAATAGTAAAGCCGAGCCATATCGTTGCTTTGGTGTCCTTGATATCCTGTTCGTTGTTGGTATATATAACCTCCGTAATTCACTATTGGATTTGGATTTTGAAGAATGGTCTTATTCACTAATTCACTTTTTCCTCTATATATTCCTCGGAAAGGTTCGGAAACTCCTGAACCATATGCGACTTGTTTCTCTGGCTCTCTTTGAATTGTTTTATATACTTCTTCATCTATTTTCATATATTTCCCAGGAGGAATATACGAATATGTTGCTTGTGGTGTCATTAAACTTTGAGTTTGGTGAAATTGGTTATTCATTTATATTATAGTTTAAGATTTAAATTTAAATGATTTTTATAAATTGATAAATCAATCTCTTTCTCATATTTTTCATTAATCCATATATTTTTATTAATTGTATTTTGTTTATGAATTATACAGATCATTATTTTATAAATATCTAATAAAGAAATATATTTAATATTACAAAAGTTTAAACCTTCCCCAGAATTTTCCTCTTTAAAAAAATGATTTTCTGAATATTTTTTTGTATAGCACATCGTAGCCTCATTAATATAATTGATATATATACAAGATTGTAAATAAGTCTTTTCAAAATTATATAAAATCATATCACTCGAACCGCTTAATGATTTCCCAGAAGATATTAAATTAAAAACACTATTTGATATATAATCTGGATTGTAAAAATCGTCAGTATCAAAATGGATTAAATAATCGCCCGATGCTTTTGATTTTAAAAAGTTTCTTTTTTTTCCAATTGACATCCTCTCGACTTTAAAATATAAAATTGTGTACGGAAGATCTAAAATTATTCTTTCATGGTCATCTCCATCATCTGCGATTATTACCTCTTTAATTAAAGGATACGTTTGACTTTTAATATTTAAATTTATTAATTCATTAAATTGTTTTCTATTATAAGTAGGTATTAAAATGGATACGCTCATTTTAATATATACTTCGAAAAAATATAAATTTATTTCATTCTAAAAGGATTAATTAAGTTTTTTTTCCACTTTCCTTCTGCGTCTCTTGAATATTTTTTATAAAAAGCCATATCGCTGTTTCCTAAAACTTGCTGGACTCTATCTGGTCCTTGACCGATTATCCTCTCGATATAATTTAATCTATCTATTGTATCCCTATTTAAACTTCCAGTGGTCCGCCCTCTTCCTGGTGAAGGTTCTCTTTGTAATCTTGGTGCTTCCTCTGCTTGTTCAGGTGATGGTTTTGGTGATGATTCTGGTGATGGTTTTGGTGATGATTCTGGTGATGGTTCTGGTGGAATTCCTCCGCCTTCTGCTGGTTTAGGTTTTGTTTTTTTTCTAATTATTATACGCTCTTCCTCTGGTGGTTTTACTTGATAAGTTCCTGATATCGGAGTAAAGCCTGGATATGTTATAGGCTGTTGTCGAGGTTGTAATTGTTGGACTGGTTGAGGTGTATTTGTTTGATTAAACGATTGATTTAATGTCTGCGTTATTGTCTGTTGTTCTCCTTCTGCTTGGGCTATTGGCTCTATCATCGGTCTTAATTGAGGATCTTGGACTAATTCAGGAAGTGAAGAACCTGGACTTGGCGGAAGTGATCCTCTTGGACTTGCGGGAGGTGTATAAAACGATTGTGAAGGTGAAGGTGGTTCAATCGTTAAAGCAGGAGGACGAGGACGACGACCTCTAATAGGTTGAGTAGGTTGAATAGGTTCAGGCGGGATTAATTGTCTCTCGGTTTGTGGTGCTGTTTCTTGTATTCCTTCCGCTCTTGCTATCCCTGTTAGTGGTGATGTTTGATTTAAATATCTTGTTGGTTGCTCTCGTGACCTTAATAAATCTGTTATCATATTTAAACTTGGTTGAAGACTTTGTTGGACTGGAATTCCATAAGACTGAGGAATTGGTGCTGTTACTTGTTGTTGTTGTTTTGATTGAGTTTTTTTTGCTCGAGTTTTTTTTGATTTAATTACTCCCCCTAAATTAAGAATTACTTTTTGAGATACTTCCTGTTTTTGTTTCTGTTTTTGAATTGTTTTTTGTTTCGTTTTTTGTTTATTTTTTCCAGTCTTTTTTACTTTCTTCTTGTCAGTCATATAGATATGTATAATTTAATTTTCTGTAATATTTAAAAGATTAAAATTTTTAAAATATTCGTATTTATTACTATTTTTTAAAGACATATCGACAAATAAAAAATCATGTTTCGAAGTATAAACATATTCAATTAAACTATTAACATGTTTTTTGTTAAATGGAAATAATTCCGTGAAAATTGCCTCTTTTTCAATATTATTTTTTGGTAAAAAAGTGATAAAATGCGAAAGATTATTTCTTATGCCTGTTGGAATATCTTTAAATTTTTGGACTAAAATAAAAATTGATACGAAATTATGCCGTCTATTTTGAATTATTTGAGTTAATTTCTGTAATACGCCGTTTTTTTTAAGTTGACTACCTACATCATCTAAAATTAAACACGAATGTTTATCATCTTGTCTATTTTCTTCAAAAATTTCCTCTAATTCGTTTAGTGTTTGGAGAGTTAAAGAAGTATATTTTTGATTTTCTGGTAATTTACTAAAAGGATCCTTTTTCATCGAGGATTTTCCTATTGTTGGAGACACGACATAAATATTGTCAAAAACTTTTCTATATGATTGTCTTTTTCCTTTGTATTTCTTTTTTAACATCATTGAATATAAAGCCGTTGTTTTTCCGCTTCCCGAACTCCCAGATATAGCCATCATAAAACCTGAATAATTCGGGAGAGGATACGGAAGGTCTTCGGCTAATGGTTTATCTAAATTGTTCTTTGTGTTTTCAATTGATAAATTTTTATTTTTCTCCTCATCTATATCTAAAGTCATATATATATAAATTAAAATTTTAATTATACAAAATTAAATTTTGGTTTAGGTATTAATATTTTTTCTGGTTTCGTTTGGACTATTTGCTTTTTTTCTGGTTCAGTAATATAATTATTTGTTATATATTGTTTTACAACTTTTTTTTTCTCTTCTTTTTTTGGTTCTTTTTCCTTTTCCACTGGTTTCGAAACTTTTTTTTGTTTTGCTAACCGAGCTTTGGCGAGGTTTGCTAATCTCTTCTCTTTAATTTCCATTGCTTCTTTTTCGGTTTGAGCTTTTCGTACATATTTTCTTTTTGGTTTTGCTGGAGGTTCTTGGTCAGGTTTCCATGCTTCTTTAGGGAGGACCTTGTCCCCTTTGGGAGGTTTTACAATTTTTTTTTTTATTTCAATTGAACTTTCTGAATTTGAACTTTCAGAATCACTTTGAGAACTATTTGAACTAATATCCGCCATTTTATATAATTTCTTAATATTTTATTTTAATAATTTTAAATAAATTGTAATAATTTAAATAAATCAAAATAAAATATTATCTTATATTATAAAAAAAAATGTTGCATATTTCGAGGAATAAAAAACCTGTTTTAATTAATGAATTAACAGAAAAAGATAAAGGTGATTTTGTTGAAATGGATAATGAAACTTTACAAAAATTAATAAGTGGATTAAATACAAAAGATGAAGAATTGCCGAGCTGTTTTAGTTTCGAAAAAACATATGATGCTCAGTATTATGCCGAAAAGTTCCCTGGATTTGATGATTTCGTCTATGATATTCTTGAACAGGAAACAATAGAATTAAATAAACATTTACCGAATGAAGGACATTGGTATTTTCCTTTAACTGAGGGGGTTCCGCCCCCTAACGACGGGGGTGAAAGGGGGGAACTTTTCCCCCCTAACTGAAGGAGATGAGAAAAGTTCCCTTAGTGACATTAAAACTATTGTTTAATTTTTTAATTTTTTTCTGTTTTAAATAATACATTCTTTGATAAATTTTTATTTTAAATTCTTCATCGATTTTCTCCATGTATACTATATAATTAGATATTTATTTTGTGATTTTTCCGTTTTTTTTTCCTAAATAAAAGAAAAAGGATTAGAAGATTCTAAAATTCCATTTTCTGCCCCTATTTTTAAGTTTATCTCTTATGTGAATCTCTCTATGATTATTTCCTGAAATTAGGGGCAAAAAATGGAAGATTGGAAGATTGGAATTAAAAAGAAACTAAATGATTTTTTCCTTCTCTTTTAAAAGTGATAGAAAAAAATATTATTATATAATATAATGAGTTTTATTAATTCCATTACTGGAAATATTCCTCATAGTGAATTAATTATAACTGAATCCAATATAAGTGCTGATAATGCGAGTTTTACAAATATATCGGCTGTTAATGCCAGTTTTATAAATTTATCAACAACGACTTTCACTCCGATAAATATTAATTCTTCTCTTATAAATGTAAGTAATGCAAACGTATCAAATGGAAACATATCTATTCTAAATATATCTTTAGCAAACGTAAGCGACTTAATTATTAATGAGTTAGAATTAATTAATTTATCAGTCGATAATATAAGCAACGATACAATTGATACCGAAGTTATAAATATAAAATCAAATAATCAATTATTACCGAACGGACAATTAAGAAAATTAAATAATGATGTTTTATTTAATTTAGGAAATCCAACTGATCTAGGAACATTCTCTTTAAAACCAGACGGAGTTACAACAAAATTAAATTTTAATAATGGTTTATTAACTATAAATAATAGTATTCATACGAGTTATATACATGTGTCAAATATGTCATTAGACGGAACACTTGGAGGTAATACCTTAAATGTTGTTAATGTCAACTCGAATTATGTAAATGTGAATAATATAAGTAATGATTATATAAATACTAATACTATTGTGTGTGATGTCCTTGGAGCGTTTCAAGCGTTTAGTTCGACAACTGGAAGCATAGCGACATTAAACGGAAATACAGCGACTTATAATACAGGAGTTATAAGTGATATAAATTCTAGTACATTGGTCGTTTCAGATACTTCATTATTAACTGATCTAGAAGTTTTAGGAACAGCCGATATAAATACTTTAAATGTTATTGGAGCGAATGGTTTAACATCAACTAAAATACTCTGTAATAATATTAATGGTACATTAATAAATGTTTCAACTATAAATAATTCAACTAGTAATTCTAAAACGAGTAATATTTCAACTTTAAATGTAAGTAATATAAGTTCATCAAATATATCAACAATATTTAATATAACTTGTAATAATCTAAAAGGGAATATTCGGGATAATATTCAGGCAGGTCCAGGAATTTCATTAGTAACAGCGAGTAATATAACGACAATCACTAATACAGGATTAGTAACATCTCCATTAAATGTATCCGTAATCAATTCGTCATTTATAACAACAAAAACAATGAATTCATCAACAGATAATGTTTCTATATTAAATGCTTCGACAGGTAACATTATAACAACAAATACATCAAAAATTAATGTTTCTAATATAAGTTGTAATGATGAAATATCAGCGAATTTTTTAAATGCGATTGTTTCGATAGGTGCTCCCGTGATTTCCTCAGCCGATTTCATAGGCTCTCAGGGTTCTTTTGCGACCCTTAACGGAACAACGACAAACACGTCTACATTAAACGCCAGTAATATCGCCGTATACGATACTATAACAGCTTTAGATATTGTTGCGAGTGGTGGATTTTATGGAGATATATCCAATAACCTTTTAGCAGGTAATAACATCACTTTATCGACAACGGGAGGAATAACGACCATATCATCAACAGCGGGAGGCGTAACGGATCCTTTAAATTTATCAACTCTAAACGCTTCTCAAATTAATGCGAGTAATATATCAGTTGGCGATGAATTAAGTGCGAATTATTTAAATGCGATTGTTTCGATAGGTGCTCCCGTGATTTCCTCAGCCGATTTCATAGGCTCTCAGGGTTCTTTTGCGACCCTTAACGGAACAACGACAAACGCTTCTATAATTAATAGTTCTCAAATTAACGCAAGTAATGCTACTATTTCTAACACTTTAACAACAGAAACAATAAATAATAATGGATATATAACCTCGCCGAATGCTAACATTCAAACTATCGATACAGGACAAAATGGAACAATCACTTTAAGGTCAGGTTCAAATATTATGGATATTTATAGTAATAACGGACAATTTTATATTAATTCAGGTGATGGAAATGTCAATTTAGGAAGTGCTTATTCAGGTCTCGGTGGTCTCGGTTTAACAATGGACGCTACAACAAAAGATATTACAATACATAAAATATTAACAACCGCGACTATAAATAATAGTGGAACAATAACTTCAGCAATATTAAATGGTGATATAAGTGGTAATCTCGCAGCAGGAACAAATATAACTTTGATTACATCAGGAGGCATAACTACTATAGCATCTACACCGCCGACACTACCATATCTATGTGCTACTCTTTCGTCAAATTATGCCCCTGGAACTGGAAGCAGTTATACTTTAATTTATAATACAATTACAGCACTTAATGGTATATCATACAATACAGGAACAGGAATAGCAACAATACCTTCAACAGGTGTGTATTCAATATCAGCAAGTGTCAATATAGATGATATATCAATTAATGCTCGTATAAATACAAGATGTCGTGTGCGAGTAAATAATAATTGGATACAGGGCTATCCACAGGGGTATGGATACGCTCGTCTCTCAACAGAAGTTCCATACGCTACAGCGGTAGTTTCAGAGTGGATGTTCTTTTTTACTCAAAATGATACAATTGATGTTAGAGCAGATGTCGGTATTGGAACAAACACTAATTTTACAAGTGCTTTTACAGGATTACAATTTTTTAATGGATGCTCTTTAACAATCAAAAAAATTGATTAACGGGGGGTATATTATAAAAATTATAAAATATAAGAAAATGACTTATAAATTATAAGTAATTTTATTATAAAAATTATACACTTGAAGTATTATTTTCTTCATCAGGTTTCTTTGATAAATCAATTTCTTCTTCAATTTCAACATTTCTTTCAATCTCAATACAGCATATTTTTACTCTGGAGCATTTAGACCTATAACAAAAATGCGTCATAGTAGCTATAAAAGCAAACAACGCTGTATAAGCGGTAGTCCAAAATAATTCACTAAACATATTTAATATACATATAAAAAAATATTCTTGAGTTCAATATAATATATATATATACAAACATACAAACACAAGAATATATATAAAAATCACACAAAAATAAAATATTTTGTTAAAATATAATAATGCCCGTTCAATATCGCTCAGGCATACGGATATTCTCGTTTCGCTTCAGAGGTTTCTCTATCAACAGCGACTTTTCCAGAGTGGATAGGTCAATTAACATCAGGTGATTTAATTACGATGAGGGCAGAAATAGCAGTCGGGACGAATAATCAATTTAATAGTTCTTGGACAGGTTATCAAATAGTAAATGGTTCAACATTAACTATAAAAAAAGTTGGTTTATAAAAAAAGTTGGTTAAAATATTTAATTTAAATTTATTTTTTATTTTTTATTTAATTAAAATTGAATTAAAAATAAAAATTGAAAAAAAAATATTTATATATAATATATAAATGGAAAAAATAGAAAATATGATTAATATTAAAGATAATACTAAAAAAGTTTATTTAGGAATAATGAAAAGATTAATTAAGGAAGGTTATAAACCAGAACAAAAACAATTTCAAAAAATAAATAAAATAAAAAATTTTATTGAGAGTAAATTCGAAAAGCCGACAACCAGGTTGGATATGTTAAATGTTATTTTAATAACAACTGATGAAGAAAAATTAAAAGAACAAATTAAAACATATAGACAATCATTACAAAAAGATAAGACAGAGAAAAATATAAAAGTAATGAATGAAAAAGGCTTGAGTCTCCCGAGTAAAGAAGAATTCGAAAAAAAATTAAATGATTTATATGAAAACGAACAATATAAAGCGTTTGTAGTAAATTATTTAATGTTTAATTTTGGAGTCCGTAATGCTGATGTAAATGTTATTATAAAAAATAAAAATAAAGGTAAATTAATAATGAATATTGAAAGAAATTATTTATTAGTAAAACCGACAGAAGTAGAGTATGTAAGAAATAATTATAAAACTTTTAAAACATACGGAAAACAAAAACATTTTATAACAGATGAAAAATTTTTAAAAGCCGTTAATGAAATCGGAGAAGGGGATATTTTAGACCAGGAACAACAAATAGGGAATCAATTAAGAAAAATATTGATATTCAGAATGTCGGAAACCGATATTTTTAAAATGTTAATTGATGACGCTTATAAAAGTAGAGATACGCAAAAAATTAATGAGCTTTCTATATCTCGTGGCTCGTCAATCGGAACCATAAGCGAAAATTATAATGTAAATGCAACAGAACAAATTATAAGAGAATTATAAAAAAAAGTTAATTTTTAGACTCTATTTTTTTACAATCTATTTTTTTAGATTCTTTTTTTTTTAAAAAGTGTTATTTATTTTATATTATTATAATATAAAATGAATGCTCGATATGCCTTCCAGTCTTCTGCTTCACCTAATTTTAGAGTAGTAGATAATGCTATTTATTTCGAACCAGGACAAACAGATAATAGACCACCTTATGAAATAGTCGAGTTAATAGATGCTTGTGTAATAACTGCGACTGAAAGAAACCAAGTAATTTTAAAAACAGACTTACAGCCAAGTAATTATTTTTCTAATGATAATTTAAATATCTCTATGGGAATTCTCCATTACGCTTCTTCATATATTCAACCACCAGGAACGAATGATGTATTTAGATATGAATTAAGTGATAGTGAAAAACCAAAATACATAGTTTCTAATTTACAACCTTTTAAAGTTTTTTTAACTGGATTAGATGGATCGCCAGTTACTCCTGGGGAAGTAGTCGGTTACATGTTTATGTTTAAGATATCATATCCAGAACAAGGTTCTATTACAAAAAATTATGTCACACAAATTCCAAAATCACTTTAAACAGGGGGGACATTGTCCCCCCTAAACACTCGAAGTGTTATTTTCTTCTTCAGGTTTCTTACTCGCTAAGTCAATATCTTCTTCGACCTCGACATTTCTCTCTATTTCAATACAACAAACTTTAACTTTCGAACACTTACTTTTATAACAAAAATGAGTCATTCCTATAATAAAACCAAAAAAAGCTGTATATGCCGTTGTCCAGAATAACTCTGAATACATTAAATATATGTATATATTTTTTTTGTTATATTATATATAATGAATAAGGATAAAAAAATAAAAGAGGTCAGTAATCCATTAACGGCTCAAAAGAAATTAAATAAATATATAGGAAGACCAACAGAACTTTTATTATCAAGTAGAAAAGAAAAAAAATATATGGTTTATGACGGAAATAAATATATTCATTTCGGTGACATCAACTCAGAGGACTATACAAAACATAAAAACGAAAAGCGTCGGGCTTCCTATTTAGCAAGGGCGAAAGGTATAAAAGGGGATTGGAAAAAAAATAAATTTTCAGCGAATAATTTGGCAATTAATGTTTTATGGTGACATTTCCCGAATAAAAAGGAAGGAAAAAAATCATTTAGTTTCTTTTTAATTCGAATATTCCAATATTCCATTTTCTGCCCTTAATTTCAGGAAATAATCCTATATAGATTCACATAAGAGATAAACTTAAAATTAGGGGCGAAAAATGGAATATTGGAATTTCTTTTTTATAAAATATATGTTATATTATATAATGTCTTATTTGTTGGATACAAAAATCCCTTCTTCAACGATATTTTTAGATTCTTCAAAAGCAACCACAAGAAATCCATTTATATTTAATTTAAATACTCCTATTAGGTGTCCGACTTCTTTAAGAATGCTTATATCACTTCAAGAATTAACTATTCCAAATACATTTAATAATATAACAATTGAAAACAATAAAATCTCTTTTAGAATAGGAGAAGTAATAGCTCCGACGACGATTGAAATCCCTGTAGGAATATATAATGTATATACATTTAGAGATTATTTAAACTCAACTCAATTATTTAGTGATTTCGATATGACATGCGTGTACAATAAAAACAATTATAAATATTCGTTTGTTTCTATATTAGAGATTAGATTGATTAATACAGAAACTCATCCGACAACCTGCGGAGGTATTATAGGATTAGAGAAAACAAACAATAATAAATATGTTGATGTTGTATATCCAACTGGATATGCAACATATACTATTACTATGAGTGGCTCTGTGAATTTCAGTGGAACTCCATTCATATATTTGAAACTGACCAACATGCCTTTAACAAATATTAATTCTTATGGTGTAATTAATGACACTTTATCAAGAATACCTGTCAATAGTCCATTAGGTTATAAAATATTTTATAGACCAAGTGAAACAATAAAATTTTTAATAGGTTCTCAAGTTTTAACGAGTTTAACTTTAACTATTGAGGATACAAATAATAATTCAGTTGTTTCAAATTCGTCAGAGTTTCAAGCATTATTAAGGATTGATTACATTTATCCACCTGCTGATAAGGAAGACATAATGTCTGGGACATTAATATATGACATGAGTAATTTAAAATTACCAAATGAAGAACAAGAAAATCTCGTAGATGACATTTAAAAAAATTAATTTAAAATATAATATTATTTTATAAATGATGAAATTCGGCTCAAAATCGATGAGAAATTATGGTATAGGAATTAAACAAGGCATTCATCAAGGTGCGAAACTCGGTCAAAAATCCTCTCGTGGTGCTATCGCTCTTGCTCCTGTAATAGGATTAATAAATCCCGAAGCTGGTCTAGCAATGGAAGCTGGTGGAATGGTAGGTAAACGAGTGTCAAATGTTTTAGAGAAAGCAAGTCGTTAAATTAAGGTGAATATATAAAAATATTTAAAATTTTTAATTTTTAATATTTATATATAATATAAAAAAAATGGCAGAAGAAGTATTTTCAGAATCATTAGCTTACAATGATATCAAACGCCGAGCAATCGCATCAAGATCGTTTAGGGTCAAAATTCCATCAAGCAATTCTACCTCATTTCTCCAAAACCAAACTATAGTCATGCGATTACCTGGAAATCTCGCTGGACAATATTACGATTTTTCACAAATGTATTTAAAATTTAGAGTCAGCAATGACCTCGCCTGTGTTTTAGATAGAAATGGTGCTTATAATTTTATTCAAAGATTACAAATTTCTCAAGCTGGAGCACAAATCTGCGACATAAATAACTATAATGCTCTCGTCTGTGCGATGATAGACCATCAAGCATCACACGGCTGGAAAGCGTCAAGCGGTTCTCAATTAATAGGCGTACACGGCGATTCTTTAAGAGGTGAATCTCTCGGTGCTGGTGGCTCTAGAGTATTCTGTTTGCCTATCGTATGCTGTCCTTTATCGAATACGACTCCTCATCGTCTCATTCCTGCTTTCAGTTTAGCTGATATTGAAATGCGTTTTACTCTTAATTCAAATGTTAACGCTGTTCAAGCCTCCGCTGGGAATCCTGTATTAACTTATACCGAAGTTGAAATGGTGTGCGTAATGACCGAATTATCTCCAGGAGCTCAAGCTCAAATAGACCAAAATACTGGTGGCGTTTATAATATTCTAGCGAATTCATTTATGAACTCTCAAGCGACCAGAGAAGCGAATGCGACAAATTTAACCTGTAATTTAGGGTTTTCCGTGAGTTCATTAGAAAGAATCATTGTATTAAATAGAAGTAACGCTTCATTAAATTCTCAAACTCATTTCGAACAAAATAGAGGTGCTTTTGGATTAACTCAGTACTCCTTTTTAATCAATAGCGAAATGTATCCACAAAGACCAGTTGAGGTCGATGAAGATGGAGCCGAGCCATGGGCGGAACTCCTATTAAGCGACCATTCCTTAGTAGATTTTACCAAAGGTTGTGGTATTAATTCTGGTTTCACGGCTGTTGGAACTCTCGGCGTTGGAACAAGTGATTTATCAGGTGTAGCTCCAAATATAACTAAAATCGCTCCATACTCCGAAGATAATCCTGGGGGAACAACGGCGGGAGCATCTGCGGCCGCTGGAACTGGAGCGACGGCTTCAAATATCGGAACTTTTATGACTGGAACGGATTTCGAGAGTGCTGTAGCGACTGGAAAAAGTCATCGTATCTATTCTGGTATATCAACTTTGGCTTCTAATGTGCAATACAGAGGTGTTTACATAGCATTTGCTCAAGCATCTACATTAGATTTTTTCGCTGTGTTCACTGTGAGACTTATGTTAAATACAAGAGGTCTCGGTGTGTTTGAAATTAGTGTTTAAAGATTTCAACTTGTTGCGTTATTTTAAAAAGGAAGGAAAAGATTTTGTTTAAATTCGAATATTGTAATATTCCAATCTTCCAATTTCTGCCCTTAATTTGAGGAAATAATCATAGAGAGATTCAT
>Ga0099848_1001061_pt1 | contig 12830 bp, 7 predicted proteins | sample CB_VirMetaG_3_FD_78179 | JGI IMG/M metagenome (GOLD analysis project Ga0099848, IMG submission 78179) | Freshwater to marine saline gradient viral communities from Chesapeake Bay - CB_1508_1S Viral MetaG | ecosystem: Environmental > Aquatic > Marine > Coastal | place: USA: Chesapeake Bay... | reverse complement strand
ATCATCATTTCCTAATCCTTTTGAAACATCTACGGTTATAAAATAAAGATGATCTTCTGTACCTTTAGATTCATCTCCTTTTATTGGTTCCTCATAAATTATAAGACCTTCATTATTTCTAAATTTAGCCTTACCATAGCTTAAGACGCTTAATTTAGAAGCATCAATCAGAGTATTTGCGGAACCAATGAATGAACATTCAAATTCTGCATCAAACTGTCTTTCTGATGTATTTTTAATTTGTTGTTCTTTCCAAGCGTCATCTCGTAATGGACCACCTGGATATTGTGGAACTTCTCTCCAACCAACCTCAAAGGCATAATATTCATTTTGACCAGTTACTGCTGACTTCCAAAGTTGATAAAACATGTTCAATCCGCGAGGAGTTGAAATGATAATCATCTGTGTACTTTGACCAGCCGTGATTGTTGGATAAACAGACGAAAAGAATTCATCAGCTACTGTTGTTGGGACGAAGGCAAACTCGTCTAAGAAGATAATATTAAAGGAACCACCACGAATAGCAGAAGAAGATGTCGCAGCTGCTAATATTTTAGAACCATTTTCTAATTCAATTGAACCTTTGTTCCATTCCTTGATACCTTGTTGTAGCCATTGTGGTAAATGTTCGTATGCTTCTCGTATTCTTCCAAGAATATCTCTTGCTGTATTGAGCTTGTTTGCCAAAATAGCAACGCTCATGTTTTGATTGAATAAAACCTTGTGTAAAAGGTAGCAGCAGCCTACTGTGGTCGTTTTACCAGCCTGACGGCATACTTTACCTATTACGAAACGATTGTCACAGAGAGCCTGTACGAGCCTTTCTTGATAATCATAAAGATCAAATGGTGTAATACCTTTATCAAGAGTAACAACTTTCACATACTTTTTTGCAAAGTATACTGGATCATTCGCGCATTTAATATATTCGGATACTTGTTCTTCTGTGAACTCAATTTGAACCCCTGAGGGTTTTAGATTTGAATTACCAAGATATCCTGCTGCTTTTTTACTTGGGATCATTTTCTATAATCTTTTTCTGGGATCTTGACTGATTTATTAAATTCTGTAAGTCCGTGGTTGATCCGACATAAATCGAATTATTATTAATAACAGTATTTTTTTCTCTTTCTATATTTTCTGCTTTTTCGTGTACTGTGATTAAATCTTTATTCATATCAGTAACGGTTTTTAATAACAAAGCTGCAACTTCATAAGCTCTAGGAGAATCACTAGCACTGGCTACTTTCATGATACCATCCAATGCATCCATTCCATTTGATATCAATTCCTTTATATTAATTCTAGCATCATTAAAATCATGAGAAAGAACTTCTTCTCTTGTTCTTTTGATTTCTTTTTTGCTAGGTGCTTTATCTAAAGGAGCTTCTTGGCTAGTCGTTACATCTAAAGCCTTAGCGATATTTTCGAATGGATCTTTCATTTTTAATTCTCATAGTAAGTTATATCACCAGTTATAGAATCACCAGTGTATCCAAAATCATAAACTTTAAACTCACCCTCAGCAGTAAGACCATTGTAAATTCTAACATTTGCATCTTCTATAATCATAGAAGTGTTTCTTCTAATTTTTCCATAAAGATAAGTCTTCATGGTAAAGTTAAAGACTGTAGTTACTGATCTCCTACTCGAAAAATCACCTTCATAATCTTCTGATGTGCTTATATCGTTAAGAACGATTGGTACATCTATCGCTTGATTTAGAGTATTGAAATTTAAACAAACATTAAATTCTGGCTGAAAATATGGAGCAATCTGCTCCACGATCTGCAAATTGTCTTCTAATGATCTAGTAAAAGAATAAAGGTTTAAATTTATATTATATGGAACTTCCATATAAGAAACATCTCTATATGTCTCAGTAACCTTTTTCTTTTGGTGCATTCTATTTAATTTTCTAGTTGGATCGTAAATTATATTAATAATTTCGTATCCCATTCTAGGAAATGTAGCCTGCAAGTGAGTTTTATCCGTAACTCCAGTTTCTGTGGTCAATCTATAATAAAACTTCTCCTTTGGACCATAGACAATAGGGATCTTTATTTTATTAGTGATGTTGTCATTATCATCTTTTCTTATAATCGTGACTTGGTTGAATAAGCTACCAAAGGCAACTATATTCTTTCTCAAAGTCTCATTATAATATGCGTTATTCTCTCCAAACATCAGTATTGGCCCTCCGAGAATGGATCAGTTTCATCGAAGTTGAATAGAGAATCCTCCAAACGATCTCTTTCGAATGCAGCATTGTCTCCGTCGCTGCTTTCTCTGATTGGATCTGTTTGGACGATTGTGTTCGTAAGGGTTGTTCCGAAAGCAGTATATCCAGCAGAACTTGAAGCACCTTCAAGTGTCGCACCTACAATATAAGTTCCTAATTCGTCAAACACAAACAAGCTAGAATATGTAAATCCTTTCTTGAATTGTTGTACTGTTGCCGTGTATCCACTTTGTACAACATATTCACCTGGGAGATATGAACCATTATCTATACCAACTAGATCATATTTTCTAACAAATGATTGCCTATCTTTCGTGGCAGAATCAATTTCGGTAACACCAGTGTCAAACTCCTCATGTGAATAGCTGAAGGTTTCTAGAGTTAGTGTATAACAAGTTAAGGCTCCTAATTGGTAGAATGGAACCTCGTCCTCAAGTCTATTGATTTCAAATATTGTTCCAGAAAGAGGAAAATAAATTAAATCACCTTCTCTTGGTCTGAGAATTTCAGGTTCTCTTGTTTTTACTACCTCATTAAATCTTCTTTTTGCCAACTGAATAGTCATTCTATCGGTTATAATTACACCAAATTTTGTAATGACATCCATTTGTCCATCGAATGCAAATATATTTTGTATATACACTTCAATGCTGTATGCTTTTTTGAATCTAGATTGTATATCTTCTCCAAAGATTTGATCTTCCTTAAAGTATTCTCTTGGAATATAAAGGACATCCTGACCAGTCACCTTTATGGTTTCGACTGTTAGATCTTCTACTAGTTTTTGATCTAGTTTTGAAAATTTAAAGAATGGATTGACTGCCATTATTATCCTAAGAAAAATGATGCTGGTAATTCATAACTATTCAATACTTCTGCTTCAAATGCTGTGATCTCGTTAACTGCTTCCGCATATATTTGACCACCTTTCATTACAATACCACCTGGGAGCTGAACTCCATCATATTTTGCCATATTTGCTCCCCATTGTCTTTTAATTAAAGCAACCAAGTATTTTTTCAATAAACGATCATTAAATATTTTTTCGTAAATATTAGGATCAAGTGCAGCGTATGCTTCAAGAACAAGATAATCACCAGCTTTTAATTCCTTCCAATTGCAATCTATATGAATTCTATTTGTTACTTTGCTAAATCTAAGAGCTTTTTCTCCTTGGAAAAAGTCTTCAATTAGTTTTATGTATCTCTTAGTTGAATCATAAGATGCTAGCCCCATGGAACCACCGCCATTATAACCACGATTTATGCCGAAATAATCAACCAATGCTAATTGATATTTTAAATCAAACATATCAATATTAGCAAAATCACCAAATTGAAATAGCTTTACAACAGATACGATATCGCTACCGTTTGGTCTGCCGCTGGCTGTTCCATCCCAACCCAATATATTAGTTGTGCTGATATATTGATTAGTCACATCATCAGCTGTTAGTTGATATTTAAAAAATACTTTTTCTACTCCATCGAAATGGCGTTCAACGAAAAAGTCTAGAGCTTCATCCAAGCGGTCTTCACATTGTTCAGAATCAACATTGATCTCTATAACTGGATGACCAAGAGTTCTTAATGCGTATTCTATTATGGACTGTCTGGAATCTGGTCTTGACATTTTTGTCTCTATTTTTATTTATTCTTTGGATCTGGTACAGTTACTGGAATTTTTTGCAAATCATCATACTTAATATTATTTTCGATATAATATCTTCTAGTGATGGGTTCCACACCTTCAGAATCTTCTGATTTCTTGTAATTGCTAAATCCTGGCATTTGAAGTGGACAAGAAAGCTTTGGGTAATCTAATTTAGAGTATTCGTCCCCATCTGATACTAACCAGGTTCCCTTTCTATCTCCACATCCACATCCACCGCAATAAAACTTACCAGCAGTGACACTTGGTTTTAGATGCTCACATGGAGGAAGTTCTCCACCTTGTTTCATATTACCAAAACACGACATCACTCTTAATTGTTTTACTGGAAGGCTTACCTTATTGTTCTTAATTCCTCTTGAAGCAATGGCTGATGCAAAATTCTGCACCATGCTTACTTTATTCTGAATGGTATTTTCTTGCTTGATTTCTTCTGTACGAAATTTTTCATTATTTTTATTTTTGTTGCAATTGCAGCTCATGTTAAAATCACCTTTCTAAAGAATCTCAAATACGAATATCCAGTTGCAGGAGTTAGAACTAATTTACCAAAATTTGAACTACTTGCTAATTCTTGAGAATATAAAAATATATTGCCATTAAAATTATACTTATTTGTCTTTGCTGTCGTAATATCTTCAAAAAAGAATGATGATGATATTAATTTTGAATTAATTTCTAAAATATCAGACAAAGATGGATTTATTCTCATCGCATTAGCCAAAAATTGCAATTCAACTATACTTGGAATATAATAGTCAGCAAATCCTTTTCTTATCTTTCCTACAATACTATTTAGTAGAGATGTCTTCAAACCGTAAAAATCAGTTCTGTTTCCATAGCAATTATAAAAACCATCAGAAAGTGATGTTTGTGGTATGCTTGAATATACCTCACTTGTTTTCATATATCTTGTATAGTAACTATTAGGTTCAACAATTAAAGCCCATTTTCTGTATGAATCTCTTGGGCTTGTTTCGTTATAGTGTCTTACTTCTGGTGTTGTGAAGTTCAAGGAACCATATACTTTAGTTGAGGATGAATTTGGCATGAATTTGCCGATGTAGATTCCTCCATGAAATTCATCTCCAGGTGTTAAACCTAAAGCATTAAAAGAACTTTCGCTCATTATTTCTGGTTCTATCGCTCTTCCAGAAATAGTTGATGGAACCGTAGGTGCATAAATTGAATTACAGTAGACAAAGTCGGACTCTTCAATTTCTGGAGAAATCCAATACCCAGAACAGGTACTTCTTGTAGTTAGATCACAATCATAGCTGTAACCGCTTGTAGTTTCAGATAAAACAAAACATGCTCCAACATCATCAGTTGTAGTTGATGCAGCTCCTATAGCCATCTGTGTGTACAGAAAATTAGTCAAATTTGTTGTAGAGCAATTTGATGTTAAACAGGTATTTTCGCCATCATATACTGGTGTATTTTTAAGTTGACCGTCATTTAATGTTATACCCTTTAAGGAGCATTCTTTTTCAGAACAAACATTTTCACATGTTATTCCTAAAGGAAATCCAGAAGCATTATATGCAAAATAACAACATGATTGTGGAATTCTTGCATCTCTTCCATTGGGTTTAGTTGGAACAGTTGGATGAAAAACTCCACCAACTCTAGTACATTCACATTCTGTTACTGTAGATGTTCCCCAAATAATATTACCTTGTAATATGTCTGGATTATTAATTACTTGTATTTTTTGCTCAGGCGTTAGATAGGTGCAAGCAAAACAATTTCCAATTTCACCCCTATCTGGGCACACAATGTTTTCACCGACCAAAAAAGTTCCATTACTGGAAAAGCATTCATAAAATGTTGAGGATACACTAGTACCATTAGGATAGCAGCAAACACCGATTTGTTTTAAATCAGAGCCAAAGTCTTTTACGGATTTTACTCTTGATCTAAACTGTATACTCATGATTCTCCTTGCTCTGTGCAATTTTCGAGATTTGCTACGGAGGGATCACTTGGTTCTAATGATACACAAATATATTCAGTCTCTGAAATATATAGTTTTTTCAATATACTTCCAGTGAAATTTGTTCCACATTGATCTTCCCAGGATGCTCGTTGTCTCAGCCAAGGAGTATATGTTAGGTCATAAGGCTCATAATAACGAAATAAAGCAGTATAAACATTGAACTCTGCATTTGGGCTACTTATTTCCCAATATGGATTTAAATATTCTTTAACTGAAATTGGATCCCCTGTATTTGGATCCTTTAAACAAAAATTATTACAAATTGTAGAAGGAAAACAACCATTTGATAATGGACATTTTGTGATATCATCACAAGTAGTTTGGTTTGCAGCAAATCCGCTACCATCTCTTAATGCTTTAATTAAAGGAAAGAAAATAGTCGACTGAGTTCGGTTAAGAGCAGATCTAACATATCCAAATTCCGAAGGATTTAAATAAACTGTAAGTGTATTGTAAAGTGCATCACCAGTAGTACTATTATAATAATGGGCACAAATACCATATAACTGTGTTAATGATACTAGATATTGATTAAACCATGAACTGTCGTCCCAAAAATAGGTTCCTGTACAATTGTCCGCATCGGGTCTTTGCACATAAGCTTGATTAAATCCTTTACCAGTACAGCTATCTGGTAAATCACAAATTATAAAAGCAGCAAAAGTACCATTTGCTGAACATGTTATACAATTTGCACAGCCTGATGATTGTCCATTCCATCCACAAAGACTTAAATCTTGAACACAAGGTGCACTATAGGCAGGTCTGAAATTAGATATCATACTAGCAATGCATTGTTTTCCATTACATGGAGCTGTATTTGTACTTGAACCACATAATTGACATTCTTCTTCGTAATTATCTACTGTAAATCCACACCCAAGACCATTACAACCAATTTTTAACTTTAGTTTTGATTGTGTTGATTGAACCATACCATCATTTTCTGATGGTTTAATATCAGTGAATAAGACAAGACGAAGACAATCTTTCATCATCAGTCTTCTAGGTGTAGTTTTATCACCATCATTAGTATCCCCTAATCCATCATTCATGTAATCCTTTATATTCGGTATAGTTATACAGAAATTATATACACCATTTCCTTTATATTTCATACTTCCATAAGGAAATGTCATATTTTCTCCATCTTTTGGATTATTTAACGCAACAGATAAATTTTTAGTAAATGTTTCTGTTGAATAGTTTAAATTTATCAATTTTGTTGTTTCATCGTAGTCAGAGCTGGAGCAACTATCATCATAAATTTTATGTTCATCTGGATCCAATGGGTTATACTCAATATGTCCGCTGTCATATATTATACTAAATGGTCGTGTTTTATATAAATGAGCTTTAAGGTTTGCTGGTTGTGGTCCTGATGGACTACTACTGCTTTGAGTAACTTCATATCCTGGATTTTCAATATCAACTGTTAATGGATGTCCAGAATAGTTTAAATTAGGATCCATATATGGTATTCTAAATGTATCCTCATCATCAACAACAAAAAATTGATTTGAAAATGAATTTGATGTTCTTGCTAATTTTTTATAAAAAGAAGCAATGCTTCTAGTATTATTATTTGGATAAATATTATCAGTTGGAGTATTTCTAACATAATAACTGTAACCCATATTATAATAACCAGCTGCAATTCCTATTGCTCCATCATATAAGTTATTAATTTGTCCAAATGAAGAAAAAGAAAAAGAATTGCTATTATTTTGTGGGTTAAATGTATCTGGATATCTATTTGTTGTTGCATCTTGATCATAGATAGCACCATCATAAATCGTATCAATTACACCTTTCATTCTAGTTTTAAATGCGTCTATTGTATCAGTACCATTACCAGATCTAAATTGGAAATTTTCTAATATGTTATATAAATTTAAATTATTAATATTTGTCGATGGTTGACCTTCATGCATACTAAAAGTATGATTAACAATTGTATTAATTGAACCACCAGTTGGGGTTAAAGGATTAACATCTCCAGCAGTAAATTGTGTTCCCAAAGATGAAGCACCGCTAGTAAAATCATTTGATCTATAAGGATAACTTAAACTATATGTAAATCCATTTGTTGTATTGTATAAACCCAACCCTAAATTTAAATAATATTCGTTAAAATCGATTAAATCAGAGTTTTGATTTATTACAGGTCTTGGATCTTCAATTGGAAGGATATCATTAAAGGTGTACGGATTGTTTTGATTATCAAAGCAAATATTCTCTCTACAAGGTTGCTTTTTTAATCCATACAATGGATTATTTAATTCGTCTCTTAATTTTTTATAATTTGGTAGATATAATACATCTGGTGAATTTTCCTGTGGATTTGGGATTACAATATATTCACCGTTATAAAATGGATCACTATTACCATCAAAACTTTGTGTATTTTCTGCTTGATTGTCTTGAATTATATTATAGGAATTACCATTAGTATCTGTTAAACCTTCACTAGCAGCCATATTATGAGAGAAATTTTTAGGATAATGAGTTCTCAATAGATAAAATCTAAAATTTTCTGGATTACCTGTATCACATTGTATTTCTATACAAATTCTACCAGTTCCCTCTGGTAATGAAACATCATAATTTGGTTGTCCATTTTCGTTTATATAAATGTTTGGAATTGAATTTTGTGTGTCTGGATTAAAGGATTCTTTTGGAATTATCATATCCTTTACACCAATTCCAGTTCTAAAGAAAACTTTATCAGTAGTAGAATTACTTGTTAAACAATAAGAATTTACTCCTGGTGATAAAATTGAATCAACAACACTTGTCTGACTTATAGCAGTTGAAGATGTTTGACTTGGGCTTGGTAAAGTTACTGCTAACTGATCTTCTGTGAATATCCTAGACACTCCAGTTGAACATGATATTGATGGACCATTTCCATCACATGAAGACTCCTGATTTGTTGTTTCTTCACATTGGGAATCTGTACCACCTCCACATATATTTGGAGTTTCACATGATGATCCATTTCCCTTATAAGTGCCAGATGTTGCTTGACATTGTGATTGTGTTGTCTGAAAGCATTGTATAGTGCCATTTGCTGAAAAATCACCACAGCAGGCTCCAGTGGAATCTGGTGTATCTGGATCTTGAAACACACAATCACAATTTACTTCTTCGCAATTAAAATTCTGTCCTAAATAAATTCCATTCAATTCATCACATCTAGTTTTGGTAACTTCACTACAACCGCCATCTGGAGTGCAACATGCTCCTATTCCGACATTTTGTTCACAGCAATTTGCTTGTGAGCAAGGAATATTAGATGCGATTCCACCAAGAACTTGTTCGCATAGAATTTTAGTAAAGTTATCACCTAAGCAAACTCCGTCTTTGCAACAAGAAACATAACCACCTTCTTCGCAATTATTAGGACATAGTCTGTTTCCAAAATTTACATCATTTGGGTCATTTTCATATGCACCACATGTCAATCCTGCCCAGAAAACACCACCGAATGCTTCACACTCGGAAAGATTTGAATCTTCTATACAGCGACCGTTTGAACAACAGATTCCAACATCACCACAAGAATTCACGCAAGATTGTAAAGCTGAAAATGTTCCACTGAGTTGATCACAACGATCCTTGGAAACATAATCATCACAACCAATAGTTCCATCTGTTCTTGTATAGCAACAAGATCCAAAACTTTGAGTTACCACGCATGAGGCAGTATCTATATCAAAACCTCTAGCGGCTACTACAGCATTCCAACTCTCTCCCTGTGTAGTGGTTGTTAGATTTACAATCGATTTACCACAAGTTAAATAGTTTTCTCCACTTTCAAAGTAAACATTATCTGGGAAGTTCCAAATATTCTCATTTTGGAAAACTAAAGTAATCGAAGTTGATTCATTTTTATTGAATGTTCCAGTAATTCCAGCAATGCCGTTGGGAGATGCTATGTAGAACATACCAGCATGATCTGCATTTAAATACACTGGATCTTCTGTGCTTACTCTGGGTCCAACATATTGAATCTTGGATCTTGAATTTAATTTAGATTTGGTGTTTCCCTTAGTGTCATAAACTAAAGTTCCTTGTGTATAAACACCATCATAAGTTGTTCCAATAGTAGTACTTGAAATTTGATAAGGCGTTTTAAGGTATACTAAAGTATCAACATTCAAATTGGCAATATCAAGCTCCGATTCAACTTCTGATAAAGTAGTATTGAAGTAGATGAAATTTTCATCTTCTGTCATATAAAGTGAACCTATAGCAGAAAGACCCTTTATTGTTACATTTGAGGATGTGTAAGACGCATAAAGAGGTATTTCTTCTCCGCTGCTTACACCCATGATATAATAATCAGTGGTTGCTCCTCTAAAATTACCTGTTATGTTAGTAACAGTTCCATCAGATAAAGTTACCTGTAAACCAGTATCGGTTGCTACTGATGAAAGAATATAAATTCCGTAAGGTCCAGTGGCTCCTGTTGGACCAGTGTTTCCAGTATTACCTGTATCACCTGTTGGTCCTATTGGTCCTATTGGTCCTTCTGGTCCCTTATACGCATGTGTTCCTATAGTGCTACTTGACATGATATTTTATTTAATTATTTAGCATCCATCTGGACAAGATGAACATTGATTTAGATTATAACCCACAAAGGCAGAAATTATGCTATAATCTTCTGCACATGGAACCGTGACAATAGGTATTCTTCTTACTGGTCTAAGTCTTGCTGATTTTTGATCTCTTCCCATCGATTCAACAAAACCATTTGTAAAATTCTGGGTTAGCATATTTTCACCAGCACAGGTATTCATGCTTAAATCATACAGAGTGTCATCTGTCAAGAACGGCATATCTGTTTTTGTGAATCTAAATTTAGAATTATAATCTCCAGAAGGAGTCTCAAAAATTTCATAGAATTGTTTATTTAGATGATTATTTACATTCCACTTATGAAGAGCACACATGCTAGTCGAACTCCAATACTTATTGTTTGTAAATGTTTGTTCTCCAGCAAGTGCAAGTGCGGTGTTTAGTTCGACTATATTTCCGTAAATATAATTCAATTCAATTATGCTTGGAACATACCAATCGTTATATCCATTTAGACCAGATTCATTCAATATAGAAATTTGCTTCATGCAGCTGTCAGAATCTGTCATTGCATCCCAAACTAAAGCGTATTTGTTTTTGAATTCATTTTCATTATTTTCTACTAGGGATTCGGATGTTCCAGTGGGCCATTTTGAATTTTCATATACTGCATTGTTATAGAAACAGAATCTATCGAAAGCTTTTAAATCTTTACCAGATCCATTGTCTCTGAACCAGAAATATGTGTTTTGTTTTGATGTCTCATCATGAATTCTGGTGGTCAATAAACCGTCTATAAAGCAAGTAGAAATTGGTTCTTGATTATATCCAGATTGTGAATTATTTCTAACTCTGGCTTCTTTCATTCCCCAGGAAAGATTATAGGATTGACCAACTTCAACATCTTCTCCAGCTATAATCAATGCCCACAATACTGGAATACCAGTGCTTTCATAGAATTGATTTGCAAGATTTCTATAATAATCACTATTTGGCAATCCTAATCCTTCGAACAATCCAACAGTTGAAACTGTATCTAGACTATAGGACAATTTTCCATTAACTGTGTTGTATGCAGATGTTCCCTCAAACATCACATCATCGAACCAATTAACTTCAGATGATGTTGTTGGAGTTAATCTAACAGTACCTTCGTATGTTTGCATAACATAAGGTATTCCACCTTTAAATAAGCACTTCTCATTTAAATTACCAACTGTTAATTGTGGTGGATGTGTTCTATTAAAGTATTTTATATTTATAGTGGAAGATGGCAATGTGGTCGATCCAAATGTGATACCAGAATTACCATAGCAATTTTTATAAGGCCAGGTTAAATCGCTGCTAACAAAACCTCTAGGATAATATCTACATGGTAAACATTGACCTTCTGCTACTAATGGATTAGCAAAACCACTGCATGGAGAAGGTGCTCCGATGATTCCTACTAAGTATCCTCCAGCAATATTAGTTCCTATAGGTAAACATGGAAGATTTTCAACAGTTCTGCATGATGCGTCTGTATTAAAATAATCACCCTTAAAGTTTCCATCGCAGCAAGAACTAGTAGCACATTCAGTTCCTGGTCCTTGGAAAATACCATTCGAAGCATCGCAATCTTCTGGTAGAACATCATCTTGACATGATGTACCATCTGAAGAACAACAAGCACCTCTCATTGTATTTTTACAATCAGGATCACATTCACCATCACACTGACCAGCAGAAACAAAAAATGAATTTGGTATAGCATCACATTGAGCCATGGTGAAATTATTAAAGCATTTGCCATTCACACAGCATTTTCCAGTTTGCTCTGATGTTGGGCAAGAAGTCTCACATATAAAATAACCCTCTTCACCATTTGATGTATTGTTGCATATTTCATTTGGATGGAAAATGCCATTATATTTCAAACATAATTCAATAGAAGTGTTATAACATGTGCCGTTTACACAACAGGCTCCTTCTGCAAAACAATCTCCATTTTGATATCTGTCACTACATTTTGAAGTATTGAAACTTCCACCCATATCAAAACAATACTGTCTGGTCACATAATCTTGACACCGTATATCTGATGCATTTTGATTCAAAGTGCAGAAACAACACGAACCTATAGTTTCGCTATTAATTATTTGTGGTGTAAATTTGACTGTTCTATTGAATGTATTTGGTAAAAATACATAAGTTAAATCTGTAGCTCCAGTTGTTCCAACAAAAAGCTTTGGTGTTAGCTGCAATTCATTTGTATCATTATTGTAAATTTCTTGATATCTTTGAGAATTTACATTGTAACCAATATCTGGGGTGTAATCATAAACGGGAACT
>Ga0099848_1001060_pt1 | contig 12839 bp, 8 predicted proteins | sample CB_VirMetaG_3_FD_78179 | JGI IMG/M metagenome (GOLD analysis project Ga0099848, IMG submission 78179) | Freshwater to marine saline gradient viral communities from Chesapeake Bay - CB_1508_1S Viral MetaG | ecosystem: Environmental > Aquatic > Marine > Coastal | place: USA: Chesapeake Bay... | reverse complement strand
GATGAGAAGTATAGAGGCCAAGATGTGGGGATATCGACAGGATCAGGATAATTAGTTTGATCATCAAAATGATAAGAATCAAACTCACCTTGAATCATTAATATTGTTGGATCTATGTAAGCATAAGAACCAAATTGAGCCCTTAATGCAGAAACAGCAGAAGAAACATCTCTAGCTAAAGTTTTATAGAGACCAGAGCCTTGAACGTCGTAAACAGCAGTATTCTCGTCAGTCCAAGATAAAGCTTCAGCAGAGGCATTTAAACCACTGACCATGGCTGTAGAGTTTTTAGCGTTCTTAATTAAGAACACGTCATTACCACCTTCCTGCTGATAAAGTTTATCCATGAATGGTAATAACATATCATAGTGGAAGAACAGATTGTTACCATTAAAGACAGAATCGAATCTATATGCTGGCTCGGTAATGAAGTATCTCGACTGGTTGTAACCTCCATACAGAGGGTTCTCAAAGTTAACAGGATTATTGTCCAACCAACCTCCCGCACTAGAGGTTAAGCTTGATGGAGTCCAAATCTTCTTCCCTACTTGAACTTGCTTATACTCTGCTGGGACATCTGATCCTCCGATTGGCACAAAGTTTCCATCCATGTTACTTTGACCAAGAGCGATAATTAGTCTAACTGTTTTAGGTATATCACCTTCTAGATTCTTATAGAGCTTTTGTTGTATTGAGTAATTAAATTTAACTTCCGCATCTTCTAGAGGTTTTGAATAGAATTTAGTGCTTCCTAAATAGCCCTTAAGTCCACTATTAACTCCATTATACTCTCCTCCCATAAAGTTTCCGTAAGAAGCCATACCATCGGTATAACCTCCTCCTAAAATCCATGGGGTGAAGAACGTGTTGAGCTTAGGACCAGATTTTAGTGAGTTAGGTGCTAAAGGCCCTACCGTATTAGGGCCATACTCAAAACTATTACTCTTTTTAAATGTTGGAAGCTTGATAGAATGAGTTGGCTGAGTTCCAAATATTTTAGAGATTGCAGAAGCTGATAATAATTCTGAATCTAGGTAAAGAGACACTGTATCTTTTTCATAATTAAATGTTACAGCCAAATTACAGAACTCTTCTCCACAAGCAGATAAGGCTTTTCCAGAGTCAGTTGTCGCAGAGAAAGGAACAAACATCCCTGCCCACCCAGACCCAACTAAACAGCCATCTCTAGAGATTTCTGATGTTCTTCCAAAAGCTATAGAAGATATATCATAAGAAATTGTAGGCGCTAGGATAAATCCTCCTGACCTTGGATGTTGTAGAGATCCATCATTAGTTGGATCTTCGTTAGAGACCCATCTTCGATCTCTAGTAAAGCCCATGATTAATCCCTTGGTGTAATCACTACCTTCTGTATACTCTACTTGAGAAATGCTACCTCTGCGAGTCACACCAGAGAGGACGCCAGTATTCTCGCAAGCTAAAATTAATCTGTATAAGCTAGAGGTTGATAATTCATCATCCCAAGATTGAGCAAAATTTGTAATATGTGGAGCATAAACCCAAGTATCAAAAGATGCTCCTGATCTGTTATAAAGCCAGTCTTGGAATTCTGGGGTGTCTGGTAATTTGACATAGCTGCCTAGTGCTGAGGGGTTTACTCCACTGTTTCTAGTGATTCCCTGCATGTAAGCGGAGCCTAATCCGTATCCGTAGCCAAATGTTGCTGAGTCGTCTTCTCCAAAGACAAACTTAGCATTTGGTGCAACTAGTTGTGCGTTGTTATAATCATCAGTTGTAACACAATTTAACACAGAAAATTCAGTGCTAGAAGGTGTAGTTGTTTTGCTATTTAAGAAATTATAGACGGCAAAAAGCTCATCCTCTGTAACTACATCACTGATGGCTAACTCAACACTGCTCGAATTAGCCGCGTTTCTGGTATCTGTTACGATTGCTCCTAAGCCTACTTCCGGAACAAATAGATGGTCGATATTTTGTTGAGCTTCGTCAGCGTTTGATACAACAAATGTCGATGTGATAGGAAGAACTATTCCTGATACGCTGTCCTGCTCTAAAATAAGCTTTTTTTGTTTTGATAAAGCTAAAGAAATATTACAGTTTTGTAAGTATGAGAAATCATTAATAGGGACCTTACCTGGAACTGGTGATTCGCCTTTTCCAAAAATTAGGGGTGCCTTTACTGCTATTTCGATCTGCTTCTTTCTTCTGTTAACCTTGTCATTGTGATAAGCTACTTCACTAATAAGACTTTGTTTATAGTTCTCTATTATTGCTTCAGAAGCCCTAGATTCAACTAAAGTTTCTATTTGAGCATTAATATCAAGGACTCTTTTTTCTTTTTGTCCTTCTAATACTTTTAAGAAGTGATCTTTTTCGTAGTGATCTAAAAGATTATAACTATCGTCAATGATAGTTTCATCAAATATACTATTAACCCACTCATAGAAATTTCTAGAGCTAATCTGATCCCCCTTACCCCCCAAGTTCGGATCAAAGTTAAATTTCCATTTCTGTGCAGCGTCTATCTTGGCTTTCCTATCTGTCAACATTAACAGAACAGGCTCCACCCCCTCATCAGATTGAGTGTCATAGTATAAGCCATCAGTGCTTAAAATATATTTTCCTTTTCTAGATATCGGTGGACCAAAAACTAATCTAATAAGTTCAGGTCCCTCTTCCTCGTCTGTGTTCTCTATCTTAAAGTTAGTTCCACTAAGAATATTTGCAAAATCTGCCGAAAACTCCGGCTCTAAGTTCGGATCTAGTTCTCTTGCTACTAAGATACTGTTTATTGATCTTTGTAAGCGAGCAAACTCGTCACGCTTTTGTTTAGCTGTAGCTAGAGTATCTTTATATTGAGCTAATTTTTCTGCTACGGCACGTTGATACTGCTCTGCATTTAATCTGAGTCTTTGGTCAGCAGCTAATCCGCCTGTGAACTTTTTAGTGTTTAAATAACCATCTACACAGTTTTTTATTTGATTAAACTTAGCTTCTGCGTTTTGGAAGTTTTTATACAGTTGTGTTCCGAATCCTACTGCCTGTCCTATCGCATCAGTGAAGGCTGCTACGTCGTCTACGAAGCCTTTCTCGTCGCTCTCAGCGTCTAACTGAGAACTGTTAGAGCCGAAGCTAACCATGCCGGTTTCTGTGGAGAAGCTGACAATTCCGGTCTCGAAGGAGATCTCATTAAAGACTGCGGCTGTAAGTTTATTAGCTGTCTGTCTTCCTTGGTCAGCAGCTTTGTTGATATCCCGTAAGACTGGGCTAGGAATTAAACCTAAAACATCTTCGGTTAACTGTAGCATACACGCAGGCATTCCGAAAGAGGTCCCTAATGAACCAATTACGCCACGCCCTTGGCCGGTTAGCTCTGTAAAAGTGTCTAGATCAAAACTTGCCATTATTCCTCGTAATCGTTAAGTATGTCTGGTGCTGAGTCAGCAGGGCCTGCTGTTCCTGCTCCCCCTACAGGTGCAAGGTTTACTATGGGTCCGTCGAGCGCAGCGAAACCAGCAGTAAGATTAACTGTTGAGGCTGCTCCGGTCATAGTAGCTTGCGTCCCTGCTTTAATATTAATAGAGTCTCCAGCTTCTATATTTAGGTTAGAAGCTGCTTTAATATTTATATTATCTCCCTCTATGAATATTGAATCTGATGGAGCTTTTATGATAATTGAGCCATCTGAATTAATTTGAACAACGCCGTCAGATCCCTTAGTTCGAATCATAACTTTACTGGCGTTGCCTCTAGCAGTTAGGTTAATATCTTTCTTCTCAGAAGATATGTTAACATTTCCGAACTTGTTCGTCCCCTCTGCCTTACCTCCAGTAGATTTATTTTTTATATTTAGCTCAAATCCCTCAAAAACAATAGTATCAACTCCATGCTCGCTGAACTGCTGTAAAGGTCCTTGCGTCCGCAAGAGCATGTGCCTCTCTCCTAGATCACTATTATTGTGCTGCTTGCTTGCTAAAAAAAAGCCATCATGAAACTCGTTTTCAATACTAATTCTATTAACTAGTGGGGTATCCTCTAGAGATACTCTTTTTGTAGCTGTTCTTAGTTCTGCTTTATGGCTTTCTATATTTTTTTGATCATAGCTATAGGCGTGAGATAAAACTAAAGCATTTCCATAAGCATCACTAAGAATTACACGTTGAGGGGCTCCTGGTAGGAGTTGGTATACGTCACTAGGGATTGCTCCTGCCTCAGCAACTTCTGATATTGAGTCATCTCCTGATCTGAGGTCATTGTCATGGACGACACCCATGAAGTAATAAATATCAGCGGACTCTGATTGAGCAATTAGAACAGTCTGTCCTATGGATGGTATCGCAAAAAAGCCACCTTTTTGTCCATCTACAGGATTATGTAATGCTCCATAAGGACTAACATATTTGCAGTCTCTAGTTCCTATAAATGATAAAGAAGAGACAGTAATGTATCCCGATTCGAAGATATCAAAGTTAGAGGTGACTGATGCTTCTATAAGATTCATTATTAGATCTCCTTTATACTAGGAATCGAGAATAGTTTAAACTTACTATAGGACTTACTTGTATCTATCTTGTGATAAAAGCCTAATATATTATATGCTCCAGTTACGGAGTCTAAAGGATTTTTAGGTGTATTTACACCAACAAGTCCTGGTCTAGTAGCGAAGAGGATGCAAGGAATCTGCATGTAAGCTAACGTTGAGATAGGGAAGTAAGGCAACGTCTCAATTTCCACTTGAAAAGTTGCTTGGTCTATTACAGACATCTGATCAACAAAGAATTTTACTGGGTCGTTCTTGTATATTCCTTCTACGACCGATACCAAACCATGCTTTTCCCTAACAGTATTCTCAAATGCTTTTGCTTCGATGGCTAATAATTCATCATTTAGCCCCTGATCAGAATTAATAAGATTAAACTTCTGTTCGTCGGAAAGTTTACTATCTCTTAAGCTATTAACTATTTTATTGGTTTCCGCTGAGTTTGCCGCAGACTGTCCGGTAAATGTCTTACTAATTACATTTCTTAAAAGGTAGTCTCCGGATTTATCCTCAGCTAAATCTAGTAAAAGTTCTGCTCGCTCTTCATCAGAGGCTGCTGCTAGTTTACCAGAAAAGGCACTAGCTTTTTCTTGTAGTAGCTTATCTACAAGTTCTTGTTTTTCTCTTCTAAGAGCTTTAAGATCTTCTTCGACTCTCTTTGTAATCTTCCGGCTACCATTTCGAATAGCTTTTTCTGTCTCTTCGAGGTCAGTTAAGTCGTTTATAGCTGCTTCTATAAACTGATCAGTAAAACCGGCAGGATCTCTATATGTCGTTGTTTTAACACTTGCATACTCAGACAATAACGCATAACTTTGTGATAATAAATTTAAATAAGCTCTGTTATCATTTACAGTCATTGATATGACATTTGCATTTTGTGTATTATATCGGAATACCGGAAGATTTCTCTTTTTAATAATATTATTAAGTGCGGATGTTTTATCAGCTAATAACTTGGCTAGAGTTGTTTTGTTTACGGTTTGTGATCCATATAAATCAAATATTCTCTTGGTTCGAAGTTCTACGTGCTTCTTTACTGGTTCAGAAGTTTTAGAGAATATAGAAATTTTATCTTTTAAATCATACTCTTGCCCAAAAATATAATTAGATATTAATTCTTTAGGGCCTAAAATTATTAAAGGTTTAGTTGGAACAAACTGACTCTCCCCAAAATCTGCTTTAACTGCTTCATCTAAAGTCTCTAGTATTTTTAGATCATTTTCTCGTAGCATGACATAATCATTGCTATTAAAAATTTCCCCATAACCAGTTAATATAGACTCTAAGATATCATCAATCTCTTGCTTCTCTTTTCCTTTTTCTTTGCTAGTATTAAGCTGAACGCCCCAATTTTTTAGCTGTTTGTAGGTATTAAGAGCTAAATTTTTATCACTATTTTGTTGTATAGTTAATTGAGATTGTCCGGTGCCGGTATCAGAACTCTCAACTAATACCAAGTTTTCATTAAATGTAGCATAAAACTTTTCTAATACTTTTTTTAATACCTGTAATCTCCTTCTAAAGTTAAAAGGGATATATGATCTAGGCTTTTGATCAGCTAAAGCTAAAAGCTCTTTATAGATTTCTTCAATATCTAAAGTTGTTCCATTTAATCGTTTAGTCTCATCCTCAATAAATTTATAAGGGGGTTGATAATTTAATATGAATACATTAGTCGTATTAAATAATACTTGTAAAAATTTATCTGTTAAATTATCTAAAGTAGCTACGTAAAATGGAAAATTTTTAGTCCTAAAGGCTCTTCTAGCTTTAACTTCTGGAGATGAATTATTCACTCTTTTTGCTGGGAGTGGGTCTTCTCCATTTTTAGTGTTAAATAAGTCGGCCACTGCGATTAAGCCACTATCTAAAAGAGAGGGATTAATAAATCTCTTCAAAGACTTGTGTGAGAATTCATTAAGACCTGTATTAGAGACAAAACTAAGTTCTATAGTTCTAGCATCCTCAAAACTAGAGTAAGTCTCCGCACCAACTAATTGATAAGCGTGCATTGATGACCAGTAACGAAGATCATCACCTGAACCAAAGGCTATGTAAAAATTAGTAGTAGGAGCTATAAGCTCACCTTGAAAATCCTTCTGAGTGGCTTGTTCTAGTAAATTAGATGTGGCACTCCGAAGTAGTTTAGTCTCAAAAAACTCTGAGACTTCTAATAGTTGTAGTGTTAGCTTTGGACTACCATTCAACATAGCTTGATACTCCATGTTGATGAATCCAGAAGTTTTGTTCGTTAAAAAGAGGGAAGAGTTATCACCTTTATCTGCTAATCGAGCCAATACAGAAGCTATTGACGGGACTATTATGTCTGCGCCTTCTTTCGGGAACTGTTCCTGATTAAATAGCCTAACTACTTCTGGATTATCAGTAATTATTATGGCTGGTTCCGGGACTGGGCTCGTTGCGTTCATATCAATTATAATAGGTTAATTTGTGAGTCAACAGCGAAGTCCTCAAACACATCAAATCTATTTGAAGCCAAACAAATAAGCCACAATTTGTCCGGGTCCTCATAAAGTTGATTAGCTAGTAAATCAGGTCTATACTCTAAGCCATTTGGGATTTTAGTGTAGCTAGATTTTTCCTTAGCGTTGATACGTTCAACGAAAGCATCTGCCTTCTCAACCCCAACAGTGCTTCTTATTGTTTTGCCCTTATGGCTAAATACGTCTGAACCCATTGAATAATGTGACATTATAATTGCTCCTCCAATCTAGCAGTGTCTGCACCCTTACCATACACATTTTGAGCATTCGGTGAGGATAGTTTTGGCTCTCCTCTAGGATCAAGAGTTCCTGTAGAGAACAGAGATTCCCAAGTCTGGACATTATCATCGCTTGCGCCAAACATCTCAGGGCTATGTGAAGTGAAATCACCTAGCCTTACTTCTTCTAAATCAAGGGCCACTCTAACCCTATTAGGGATCAAAGTCTCGATATCATATCCAGCAGACTCTTCAATATTTAAATCATACTTACTCACTATACATGGAACGTCTTGGTATAATGGTCCAAAATTAAGTCTAATTATTGGTGCTCCTAAACCTTCTTGGCTACTACCTAGCACAGTTGATCTAATTAAATTAATATAGAATAAGTAAGTAGCTTTAACCTTATTTGCGGTAACAGAATTAGTTGGTGGGGCATTTTGGTTCAATAGATCCCTGATATAAGTGATAAATGGAGTTAGAGCAACTCCCGAAGCTCTAGGACTCCCCGCAGCTACATCATTAGCTATTCCTGCCTCGTTGCCTCTTAATTCTGCAAACTCACCTTGAAACATATTAACTGCTTCTGGTATTCTAACGGCGTCCTGTCCATAATAGGAATCGACCGCTTTATCCACTGCTTGTAGCTTTTCATAATCCTGCATTGAACTCTGCTGTCTCTCTGGAGAGAGGTAGTTATAATTAGCTTTCATTACAGGGAATTTAGGGACTTGGTTAAACATATAAGATTTATCTATCCAAGGCGTTTGCTTTAAAAAGTGCAATAAGTGGGGTAGAGTAATATTAAATGATAACTTAAAATTTCTAGAATCTGCTCCCAAGTATGAGTATAAATCACTATTACGACCTAGAAGTTTATAGGTTGCATGTCTAGCTTTTTTTGATTCAGTAATTAGAGGTGTTTCATAAAAAGGTAGTTTTACTTTTTTAGTTGAAGTTATACTCTTACTTACAGTCTGAGATTTTTCTGGGTAGATCAGCATAATATACCCACGATCTTCTAAGAATCTTTCAGAGAGTTTTACGCTTCCATACCTAGTCATTATGATCCATCTCCTCTATTGCCTCCATTGGCAAATGCGCTTGTCCTGTTTCTTTCGATCTTGTCAGTTTGTTCTTGCATCCCTGCTACTAATTGCTCTAGTAAAGCATTAGTCTTTTCTCGACTTGCTTCAGAACCAACACCCGTCATTTGAGATTCAAGATCTGTTCTAGTGCTCATTCTAGCTAATGTTGATAAAGAAGCACCAAACTTCCTGTTATATTCTTCAATATTATTCATGAAGTCTTGATTTTGCTTCTTTTTAATTTCTTCAGCAGATACTTTAGTGTTTTCTGACGTTTCTTCTGATGAGTCGCTTAAAAACATCAGCGTCCCCAGCACGGCTGTTAGTAGGAGAGCTATTCCGCCTATCACAGTGCCAGTAAGCACAGTAAAGAAGGTTTTAATTTTATCAAAAACTAGCATAGCTTTTTGCATAATTGATATACCAGTTAGTATACTTTTAGCTACTAATAATCCTTTGTATATACCAACTAAGAGAAGAGACATCTTAACAAAGGTATTCCCTAAAATAGAGAAGAAAAATTCTACAGCTTGAGCTAGGTAGGTAGCCATTAAGATTAAAGGATCTTTTAAGGTTGTTAATACACCATTAATAGTTTTTAAGGCGTCCTCCAATTTGGCTGTTTGTTGCGCTGATTTTTTCTGTTCTTCTAAAATCTCTATCAAAGATTCAGCTTGATTTGCTTGGGCTAAACTAAATCCAGTAACAGTTTGGAAGACTTCAGAACCAATAACAGCTTGTCCTCCCTTACCAACTAAATTCTCCCTGGTTCCGACTAAAGATTTCAATACTGAAATCATGTCGTCAACGCTTCCGCCACCTCCGAGAATCTTGTCCATCTCAGAGCTAACACCTAAAACTCCCATGCGGGCTAGAGATTCTCCACCCTGAGAAACTAAAGGAGTTAAGATACTTTGTAGTGCTCCAGGAGCAAATCGGTCAGTCATGGCGACCATGTTAGTAATTAAATCATTGGTTCCGCCACTTTGAGTTCTGTTTAAGATTGCTAAAGAGTCTCCAAAACTTTCTAAGGCTTTAACTAGGCTGCCTGTTGAAGTTGTGTATGTTTTTGCTGCATCTTGGATTGAAGTTGCTAGATCAGCCTGCTCAGAGTTAGTCAGGGATAGAGTTAATTTAAGAGTCCTCATTCCTCCTGCTAGCTGCTGTATATTTTCTCCAAGTAAATCAGCTCTACCTAAAAATCTTCCTAATCCTTCTGAATTACTCTCTAAACCATTCTCAACTAATGCCATGCGAGAGTTCAGGGCTGTCGCTGCTGGCATGTATCCCTGCACGGTTCTGCCTAACGTATCTGCCACAGAAAGAGAATTTCTTTGTGACTGAATTTGAATTTGTGCCGCATTATTAGTAGCATCGGTCAACGTATTTAAAGCCTGAACGTTTTGCTGTGCGGCTGCTGCTGGTGAGCTTGATTTAGGTTTTGCAGCGGCGTTAATTGGAACAGTTTTTTCAGTTCTTTTGTAGGTTCCTGCTGCCTTTGCATCCTCGATTGCAGAAGCCCTGAAAGCTGCCCTAGCTTCTCGACGTTCCCGCACAAGGCGTCTCTGTTCTTCTACTAGAGCGTCCCTATTAGGATCATCCATGGGGAGCCTTGCAAGCTCCATTGCGCTAGCCCTTACCTGCCTATTAAACATGTTTAGGGTATTATTAAGCCTTTCGGTCTTTGCAGTCATCTGATCGTCTTTTAAGGTGAACGATTCTTCAACTACTTTCCTAGTTCCTCTTATGTTAAGGGTGGACTCATCTATTGAGGCTGCTGATTCAGTCAAACTGGTTGACAAAGCCCCTACGCTTTCAGTTAATGCGTTAGCCATTCCGCCTACTGAGGCGTTCAAGCTCGTCGATAACGATGCTACATCGGTAGTTAATGAAGCAGCAATTTGACCTAAACCGTTAGTGGTAGGGTTTAGACTCAATGCCATAGTATCACGAACACTAAGGTTAATTCTATTGAGTTTTACTTGAATATCTGCTGCTTGATCTAAAGCATTTTTTAGTAGTCCAATAGCTTTTCGTGATTTATCCTGGTCTTCAGCTTCCTTCTTGGCTCGTGCTTTTTCCTCAGCTCTCTGTTTCTTAGAGTCTTCTCGTGCTTGTTTATCTTGGTCAGCTTTCTGTTGAGCCTGCTTTGTCTGCTCCTCAACAGACTGCTTGAGAGCATTTAGTGCGTCTAACAAAGCTTTTGTTTGTGGGTCCATGATTTTAGGTTACTTCTTTAGCTGAATAGCAACAATATTATCAACTTTAGACCAATTGTATGTTCTAAAGTTATTTTTTCCAAACAAGCTAAGAGCTACTTGATTTTTTACTTTCTGCTTAAATCCAGAGAAAAATCTGGACATGGCTCCCTCAAGTCTGGACGGTCCTCTTTGTGTCTTAGAGTATTTAGCACTTCTTTGGCTTCCTTGAAGATTTTTCAAAACAAGACCAACAACAAAACTTTCCGCATCTCCACTAAGTTTTAAACATGTTAGCAACATGTTAGATTTTCTGGATACATAATATCCTCTGTTTGATCTTTTAGTTGCAACTACGATGACTCCAACTTCCTCAGAGTCATAATCAAAGAAATAGACTTGACCTACCCTTATCTGACTCAAAGATTTGGGTATCTCTCTTTTCAGGGATTCCATCCCAAATTCTTGGATAGACTCCTCAAAATTTTCTACTTCTCCCTTCATTTTTCTGAAAAATTTTGCTATTAAATAGTATTTAAGCTTGGGTTAGGCTTGAGTAATGCCTACAGCCCTTGTTGTTTTAGGTATAGGTATGTATGATAATGACGTAAAGATAAGCTTAATTGAGTTCTATGATTTAATAGAATATACTTTAAGTTTTAAGTTTAGAGAGAAATGGAGAGATCTATTTTCTGAAAGAATGGTTAAGTTATTTCAACTTAAAATACTTCAAAGTATGAAGAATCAAAAGCCAATTAAGAAGATATCTTTACTTAATTATTTAACTAACAAAGGTCGATATAAAAAAGAAATTATTGAAGATTTCTTTGAGGCCATCGACCTAGAGCTATACAGACCCTTTATTTCTTAGATTTCTTCTCTTCATTAATACAATGAGTTACGGTATTGTGATCGTTGAATTTTGGGCAATAGCCATTCTTGTATTCACACCAATTGCAGAACTCATTCTCCATGGGCAAAAACTCGGCCTTTTTCATCTTTCGGACTCGCCAGACCTTGGCGATTTGCCTCTTCTTCCACTCGAAGATTTGGGATGCGGAGAACCTCACAGTCACCAAATTGTTAGTGAGAGGATAGTAATGAGCACAAGTAATTTTCCCAAATGGAACGTCATACAGCTTGTTAACTGCATAAGCGTATCCTCGTAATTGGTTGTCGTTAAAAAGTTCTACCTTGGTCTTCTCTCTTTTTGAGGTCTTGTAGTCTATGATGAGGTAGCCTCCTTCCGGCCCCTTAACGATGCGGTCAATAACAAATTCATACTGGATGCCCTCGGCTAGCTCGATCTTACTGTGAAGCTCACAAGAAACTGTCTCACCCTTGAGATTGCTGTTGAATCTGAGGAAGTTGTTGAGACACTTGTCAGTGTCCTTCTTCCGCTTAGGTGTAACGTGATACTCCTCCATCAGCGTGTTTGACAACCGATGCAAGTCCTCGACCTTGGTGTAGTTCACACCGTCTTCGAAAATCTTGTGGATGTAGCTACCGTAGTTCAAGGGTTCTTCATTTGCGCTCTTACCTTTGAGCCTCTCATTATATCTATAATGGAACTTCAGAAGGCACTGATCTATAATATCACTTTTGCTATTTGAGATTGTTGATAGGAACGTCATATGATTTCTCCCAGTCTAATTATAGAATTTTTGAAGAAAAACTTCGAGCCTAACCTCAAGTATGTCTCGGGTGGACGTGAAATAACTATCAACTCGATCTTTGCACCAGACTATAAAATGCACATGTCGGTCAACACCGACACTGGGCTTTGGCAATGCTTCAAGTCTGGGAAGCGTGGTAACTTTATTCAGCTTGTTGCATCCGTCGAAGGTTGCACATACGAGCGTGCGCGAGCGAATGTCATCTTTGATAGTATCAAGAGCATCCACGAGGAGGAGACTCCGCTTGAACCTGCACAGAAGATCTTCTACACAATTGACGAGTTCAAAGAAGAGTTCAACTGTCTTGAGCTTCATCACTTTGTAGATGCTCCTGAGACCTTCAAATACATTGGAGATGTCATCTTCGATCGCAAACTGGATCGGATTGCATTTGACGAGAACAGACCTTGGTTCGCATCTGTAGAAGGTCGCTATGCAGGAAGGATTCTGATCCCCTTCTATGCAGACAATCATATCTTCTACTTCCAAGGTCGCTCCTTCCTCCCATCCATGTCTCCGAAGTATCTCAATCACAGCGCCGTGAGAGCCTCTGAGATCCTCTATCCGTTCGATTGGTCCCAAGAGAGGGTGGTCGTCACGGAAGGCCCTGTGGACGCTGCTACGCTC
>Ga0099848_1001059_pt1 | contig 12840 bp, 6 predicted proteins | sample CB_VirMetaG_3_FD_78179 | JGI IMG/M metagenome (GOLD analysis project Ga0099848, IMG submission 78179) | Freshwater to marine saline gradient viral communities from Chesapeake Bay - CB_1508_1S Viral MetaG | ecosystem: Environmental > Aquatic > Marine > Coastal | place: USA: Chesapeake Bay... | reverse complement strand
CCTTAAACAACTCTGGGTTACTTGACTTTAGATTTAGCCAATATTTAGCTAGATACCATTTTGTTTCGCTATCAACCTTTGAATCAATAAATCTTTGATTATTTGCTTGTTGAAAAGACCTTACTCCAGTTGCAGTTGCTGACCCATAAACACCGTCTATTGCACTTGAATAATGTCCTGCTGCAGCAATAGTATACTGAATGTATTTTATGTATTCGTGAGATGAAGATGATGAGCTTTTTGTTCCAGTGCTGGTTGTTGGCGAAGGTGTGACATTGCCTGAAGGAGCAGTAACTGGAGAAATTGTTGGAGTGTTTAGTTTTTTTATTTGAACAAAATTATCATACTTATCTTTTTCAACAGAAGGTGTTGCTTGACCACTTTCTAGGGCTGGCTCTAATATTCCAGAACTAGTTCTTACGTATCCATATAACGCAGTGAATATCAATGATCCACTTTTTCCATACGCTTTTATTCCCTCGTCAACATCCGAGCCCGATGTACGAGTAACTGGAAATTGGGCGCTGGACCCAACCTTGGAGTTTACCATCTTACTTTTATACTGTGCGTATGTTTCTGTTTCAAAGTTTCTTGGACGCTTTGCAGTTCTTTCTACTATATCTATTTTTCCATTAGTGTATAGATACACTACTTTGTTGGATAAGTAGCCAAAATTATCCTCTCTAAACGTTGACCACGATTTGTGTAGTTTAAAAACATTTGGATCAGGAACTGTAGTTGTAGAACTGGTCGCACTGAATGTGGACACTGTTGAACTACTAGGGTTAGAGAAACCTGTTGCTCCTTGGGCCCATATTCTTGGATCGTTATGTATATCGATATCTCCGGTATATGGAAATACGTTAGATGTTTCGGCGGTTGTTTTTGATCTCATCAGATTAAAATCATCAATAGCAGAGCCAGAAGAAGATATCTTTAATGTTTGTATACCAGGTTCTCCTGCAACTGTTTCAGTTCTACTTCTTTTTATTGTTCCCATTAAGTCATACTGAGCTTGACCATTTAATTTAGTCTGAAGAATTGTAGGCTTATCAATTCCCTCATAGGAAACGTATGAAGATTTTAATCTAAAAGAATAAGAATGAAAACCAGATGATGGATTAATTGAGCTTAGCAATTGTCTCGAAGAACTGCTGTTGATTGGTCTTTCAACTAAAACATGTGGACCCATTCCCGACAGGGCAACAAGCGGCCTGGAATATTTACTAGTGTAGGCGTACAGTGGCGAGTTTGCCGTGTTGGGCTCTTCGGAAAACGAGTTGCTTACTGGTTGGCTTATTCTATAGAAAATACGATGAGGGTATATTAAAATCTAAGCCACCTAAATTTTCTATCCGTGTAGCGTCTTTTATCGATACATCTGGATTAGTTACTTCGATAAAAAATTCTATATCATTTACATTTATTTCTGACAATAAACTTATCTGACCAGAAGGAAGTTTTTTAGACATTTTTTCTTTAAAAAAATTAAAAATACTAACATCATTAGAAGAAGATGTTTTTGTCAGCATCTTTGCATATACTGACTCCGAGGAAGATATGGGAACAAATTCAAATTCTGATTTTTCAGAATCCAGTAGGGCATCACCATATATTACCCACGATGAATACCAGTCTGTAACCAAATTGGTTAATGAAGATACTGTAGAAGAAATAAGCTCTGCCCTTGCCTTGCAGTAAAGTGCATAGGAAACTGTATTGTAAAGAAGCTTAAACGGACCTTCTACGATAGAGGGAAGAATGTTTTCTTCTTCTATATTTCCTGCGTGCGTTTCGCCAATGTTGTCATCTATCGCAACTTCTGAACCAGATAGTGAATATACTTTATTGCAGTACTCCATTAAAGGGAATGTCGTTGCAATAACGTTTCCTTTCGACAAACTATCTACGGCAGGAGAGTATGCTATCGAAACACCAATCGGTTTTTGAGAGCTAGTTGACGAACCAACTTTAACAAACACATTGTTATCAACCGTGTTCGAAAAATATTTATAAGATTTTGCGGTTAGACTACTGGTAAGTCTGGAACCAAAAACGCCATAATGAGACTTTTCAAATATATTATCATTAATGTCCCATCCGCCGTTTTTATTAGAATCTATTAGGTAATTTGATGAGCTTAATGATGATGTCTCACCAGTTGCACTCTGGGACATAGATAACTGTGTGCCACAAAATAGCCTCTGAGCATCTGGGCAATTAGACATATCTAGGACCAAGGTGCCAAACTTATTTGTAATATAATCATTTATTTTTTGGGCCTGAAGAGGGGTTATCGAAGAATCTGGCGACCACAATATAATGTCATAATTTTGCAAATCTGATATGCTGACTGAATCTATATCAACAAGCCAATGGGCTGCATTATTTTCTGCTATATCGTCGGCCAAAGGATTAACAAAATCAAAATCTGAGAGATTAAACGGGGATACCTGAAGTCTGTACAGTGCGTAGGCGTTTGCGTTTTTTGTATTTTGCGAGTATAAAATACAGGCGTTTACGGTTCTATTTGCTCCAAAATTTACTTCTTTTAGATTTAAACTTCTATTTACTCTTCCAATTATTCTCCAGTTAAAAACTTCATAGTTTCTATAATCTTTAATAGCTTTACTTGGAGTTATAACCTGATAGCCATTTTGAAGTATAGTTGAAGGTATTGATGTATTTAAGAACTTATTGTCTAGCTTTTTAATTGAAAAGTTTTTTTCACCAAAATAATTTGGATCTATAACAAAAGACTCCTCTGGAACTTCCTTAAATAGCGGGACTGCGTTTAAGTTTTCCGTGTAACGCAATTGGTGATTGTGCCTTTTGCCTTTTTCATCAACTTCAAACTTATTGTAAATTAACTTAAAGCCACTTGGCCTAGGTGATGTTAGGAAGACTAGTATTTTATAAGGAACCTCTGTATCACCAACATTATAGTCAGTTTTAAAAGGTTCTAGCAGTATCTTGTACTTTGGTTTGCCAGTGTTTTCGTCAACATAATCATTGCCATACTGATCGATTACTTTAATGCCAAGTTCGTTTATCTTATCATTTTCTATGTAATCATTTAAAGATATCAAAGAAAATACTGACGGAAGAACAGTAAAATACCTACTCACATAATAATAATGTGCAAAGTTATCATTGCTTGCCTCTTCAATATTTATCAATTTTGAAGAAGTTATCTTATCTACAAACATATTGCTAATAGTTATATTGTTACTTGATATAACAGACGACCCATCTAATCTTCTTAAAATGCCAAACTCATCTGCCAACATTATTTCTGATGTTCTCGGTGAAGGAATTTTATTTTCTAAAATTGTTTCAGATAAATCAAAGATTGTAACATTATTCTGTGGAGAAATAGGATTAGTATTAAACCAGGCCAAAACTGCAGAATCTTTTGGAGCGTTCTGGCCAATTTTTATAGATTTCTCATTAGCCGAGTTGGTTAAGTTGACAAATTTTTTCATTATTCTTCCTCATGATCTGGATGAAGAGCACTTCTATCAGATATATAATTTGGCGTTGATCCAAGTATGCCCATTTGATATTGATCATATCTAGTCAACGGAACCCATCTTGGGGGTATCCAGTTCGGCGTTGCGTCGTTATAAATAATAGTATTTCCGTCATTGTGTTTATACACAAAATTAGGTGTTGCTATAATATTAGAATTGGGCTGTCGATTTGAAGTATAAATGTTTGGTAGGGGTACCGATAGTTCTTGGCTATACTGAATTGTATCATATGATTCATACCAATACACCACATCTCCAGATACGTTAACATCTTCTGAGGCTGAAATCTCCCCATCCTGCACTAGCTGCGAATTAATGTAATCAGTATCCGATATGTTTACCCTTGCAAACCAATAGCCGGGTGTTGCAACGTCTTGTGCTGTTGCAATATTTGGTATTGTAAAGCTTCCATTGGATAGAGTGTAGGCTACATAATCTGGTGTTGCGGCAAATAGATCCTTCAGGGTTCTAGCCTTATTCCATGATACGGGAACTATTTTTTGCCAGAGCTTGTCCTTCCAGAATATTTGACCCAACAAAGATATTGACTGATCAGATCCTGCATTGATTATCAATGCGGATGGGGCTGCTTTCAATCTAACAATTTTTGCATCTGGGATTGAAATCTCAAATGGGACAGATTGATTAAAGTTTTCAGACTGACTGTTGGGATCCCCATTTGGAGTTGCGGATCCAACTCCAGATACATAAATGTTTCCATTTTCATATAACTCTTCGCCGCTATACGCATAACGCACAATGGCGTTAGCGATGCCGTTATTGTTAGTTGTTACATACTCTGGCGTAGCTGCTACAAGATCTCCGTAAATACGGAACGTTTGACCTGGCTTAAAATTATTGTTTTGATCATAGGATGTAATCGTAACATACATTATGTCATCCAAAGAATTAGATATATTTGAAGGAGACAACTTTATTTCTGCTGTTTTAAAACTATATTCAGATTTACTCAAATATACATAACCTTCATCTATTGGAAGATCAGAAGAATTCATTTCTAATTCAATAGAATGTGACGTATCATTAAGCGATGATTCATATGTAATTGAATAAACCTCACTGGTATTTGGAGTAGAACTGAAATATATGACAGATTGATAACTGTCTTCCTCTGGCGCATACACGTTCTTATCAACATACCAACCATTAACTACATCATACGATACCGTATAGCTTCTACCATAAACAGCTGGAGTTGCGTCACTAAAGCAATCAAGCTTATTCGTTTCTGTAGATAAATTATCGAAAAGAGTGATGCCGGTGTATGCATCTTTTACAGAAACGTTTTCTACATTTTCATAAGACAAATATAATGAGTTGCTAATGTTTCCGTAAATGTTTTCAATATTCGAAAAACCGACTAAACCAGGAGTTGCGGAATCTTCTATGGCAATATTTCTATAGTTACTTTCTCCAACAGAAACTATAAAGGGAGCACCTGACCTTGGATACTGGCTTAATTTTAAGGAGAAAAACTGACCAGTTGCAGAATCAACGACTGGGTTGCTATAAATATAATACTCTTCATTATCGACATAAATCCAACCAGTATGAATTGCTGGATTATTTTGCACTACTGCTTCAATATCTTTTTTAACCCTAATGCCAACTTCAGTCTCACCATTTTGCAGAAATGCATAGTTTACATCTTGTATTAGAGAGTTTTTGTCATTTACAAATGGTTCAACATAATTAGTGTCGGCAATAAATTGTATGTCTTTAATTGTATAATCTATATTTGAATCTAAACCAAATGAATCTTTTGACAAATAGATGTTTTGCAAGAAGTCGTCGGAATTAAAAAATGTATTAGGGACTTGCTCATCGTTTGTATAGACATTGTCAAGCGAATCTATGTAACCGGTAAATAAATCTGGAGTAGTCTGGGCTGAAAGTGTAGAATATCGCGTATAGTATATTGGATAAAAGCTATTTGTTGCAGATTCTACATACAGATGATCTGGAGTAGCAGAGTAGTTTATGGTTGCAGAATCAAAGTATGAACCAGAAGACAATTGATTTTCTGAACTGTCATAAGATGAATATATTATATTGGGAGATGACGGAACAAAATAGGGTTCACTATCATATGGATTTACCATAATGCCGCCGTGCGTATCAGATATAACTGAGTCTCCATTAAAATAGGTTAAACCAGTAGGCTTTACGCTATTTATGTATAAATATTGTGGAGTTGAATCAGATGGAAAGATTAATCTGTCAATTAAACCATTAATACTAACACTATGACCCTGAAGACCACTGGAACTCAAGTCATTATTGTCATTGAGGTAAAAAGATGATCTTATCGCGGGAGTATTGAATGTCTCTGATTTAGTTGCATAGACATTGGACCCTATATATATGTTAGCTTCCGTATAATTGATATTTGACGAAGAAAGCTGAACATAGTTAGGATATTCAGGATTAACGTGATAGTTTAAATTGGGACTAGACTGACTAAATGCCACCCTATAATTGGCTGTTGCTAATGATAGGTCATAATCCTGCGATATATAATTCCACCCACCATTTGAGAAAACAATTTTTACAGAACTAACATCTTCAAAGTTTACAGTGTTAACACTTGGAGAGCTAGATTGATTATAGTATAAATTGTTATAAGTTTTATCTCTAAACTGAAGATCGGACAGAGTATATCCATCATCGTTAAATATTTTAATTAAATTGTACTCTGGGCTGGAAGGATGATTTTCTGAGAACCTATTTCCAACATAAAAATCTTCTCTATCAAGATAACTTAGATTAGTATAAAGAGTCGTTGGAGTTGTATACTGATCATGCGTGTTAAGCTCCACCTCATAAGTGAAGCCTACTCCAACATATGATCCATTAGACTCATTTATTCTACCCGCTAAGAAATCCGGAACATTTTTTAGATAAGATAAATACCACGAATAGTCCATTTTAATTGGAGTGTAGATGTCCTCTGTTCCATCTTCGTATACTCCAGAAATTGTAGAATAACCAGAGAAAGAAATAGTAGACTTTTCATCTGCTTCTAAGATTAGTTTGCCGTCTGCGTAGTCACCGACACCTGGCTGATAATAGTCTGGAGATGTGCTGGTCTCAACATCATATATAGCTGGGATATAGGATATGCCATCGCCTTCTATGCCACTGTAGTCCCAGTAGCCCTCATTCCACCTAACGTAGCCTAAATTAGATGGATATCTTTCGTTTAGACTTTCTACCAAATCCAAAAAAGGCTTTAAAGGTTTACCTGAAGCCGTAAACCACGGAGTAGTTTTTTCCATATCGGAAATTTCAATAACATCTGGTGTTGCACCTGGGTAGTCAGAATCTGGCTCTAAACCATACGCCTTCCATATGTCAAGCTCTCTTCTAACCGTTCTTTTGAATCCATCTATATTAGACGCGGGAACATTTTTGCTAACATCTAGTATCCTCTTCCTGTATCTTTCATTGGATTCCAAGAATAGCCTGGGCAGGCCTACTCTTGCTCCAAATTCATCAAAGTTATTGGGGATATGAAGTGGATACTGATCATGTTCGTTTCCATTTATCTTAATAGATTCAAACTCGCGGAGTGTTATAATCTGCTTGTTTATCTGACTGTAATAATAAATATAATCAGTTGACTTAGATCTATATAATGTACTTAGACTATCTGCCTGTATTAATTGAACATCATCACCTAATACTTTAAGAATGTTTACGGGAACATCGTAACAAACGTAAGCCCAGGCGAGCATGTTCGCGTCTGCGCTGGCAATGTAATGATTTATATCATATATATTAAGCTCATTGTCGAAATTGTCCAAGGACTCCTGAGTTAAAGCTGTAAGGACTTTTCCTCCGACTGAGTCAGGCACGTAGAGAGATGGCGTAGCTGGTTCTTCTGAATCAGAAAAAAGATCTGTCCATGTCGGAAATCTTTTTAATATATTTCTTGTTCGCTCGGATATTACAGCTGGAACAGGATCATGTATTCCTATTTCAAGATAGAAAAGAAGTCCTATATCATTTAAGTTTAGACTCTCTGCAAATATTTCGAGCTCTACTTTAATCCACGGTTTAGAATCTCTAATAAATATAACATTTGAATCAAAAGAAAGAGTAGACTTTAACCATGGGCCTTCTTCGGAATCAGATTCATATATTTGAATATTAAATGTAGGAACCTCTATTCCAGGCAGGTTTGTAAACGCATGCCTGTAGGCTAAGATATCTGTTTTTGAAGTCGTATCGACAAATCTCAGTAATGACGGGGTCGCTTCATCGTATGCTATTTCTCCAACATCAGTGACATAGACTGTGTTGTTTAATAATGGGGTTGATAACTCTTCCGCATAGGATGGTGAGGTAAGCTCTAGTCCAACATATGTATTGTCGCCTATTGTATTTAGGCCGTACCTGGATCTTGTATAGGAATAGTTGGTGTAAGAATTATTTTTATATAGGTTTATAGCATTACTTGTCCATAAGTTGTCGACCTTATTAAAGTCACCACTTTTTAAAAGTAACAAATACTGCTTCATTAACAATCCTTAAATTATAATTAATAATTTGATGCACCCATTATAACAGAGTCTACATTTATACCGCCTGCAACTGGATACTTTTTAACTGTGTCCAACGAAAAATCAACTAAAGCTAACTCTGTTCCATCGGCGCTCATAGACTTTATGTAACAATTCTTAATGTAGTCAGAAGATGCCTTAACCTGTCTCTCAATTTCTGCTATTGAAATAGTGTCTCCAATTGTCAAAGAATTTAAATACCTCTTGACAAACAGGGATGCCTGATTCCTAATTCCAGAAGCTAAAGTACTACTTACGCCCATTGACAAGGCTACGGTTATATCCAGGTTTATAGAAACTCTTTCTGCTATTCTAACATTAAACCTTACACCTATTGGCTTAACTGAGTTTATTGCCAGCATGACTCTTTGGGGCAGGTTGGCCATATCTGATGCAGTTTCTGGAACAATTATAACATCACATGAACCAACACCGTAGGTACCCTCCCTAATTCTGACGTCCCTAACTCCTTTTACTGCTAGTGCAGCAAACCTTACTGACTCCACCGTACCTGGAGACTTAGCTTTCATTGAAGCTATAATTCTCCTTCTAAAATTAGTATCAGATTCGGCTCCTGTATTGGAATATACTTCCTTTGGATTTGAGCAAAATAATATAACCCCAGCCGGAGCGAAAGCGTTGTGCTTAGTTAGTGTAGCTACCGGTGCTACGTATGCGTTGTCGGTGAAGTTTGGCTCAACCCTACCGTATGCTCTGGTCGATCCAGTTCCAATAATAACGTCTCCAGCCAATTTATATGTATACTGTTTAGTTATAAAATTGGATACATCATTATAAACCAATGTTCCAGAAGGAACTGTTACATCAGAACTATGCGGTTTATCAATAAAGAATTGAATATTAAAAGATTCCCGATCCTGCGTTGAATAATCGCTTATATTTCTTCTGGTAATTCCGTACAAATCTGCAATCAAGTCAAGATTTTTGCCAGATGCTGTCATCAAATCGCCTTGAGTAATATTGAACCTCAGGGCTTCGTATAGGTCTGATATTTCACTAGTAAAGGCTTCGGCAAAAGCTCTAGCTATTGAGCCTGGATATATTGCTGAGACTCCTGCGTTTTTTTGTAGTGAGTTTAGAACATTAACAAGTATGTCTGCTTTATTTTTTATTCCATAGATGGGCATGTTATGCTCCTAGCGTCTGACTGATTGAAAGTATGATTGGCTCATTAATATCCGATATTATGTGTATATCAAATCTTATAACATCCCTACTTGTTGGAACAGCCTTTATTTCTATACCCCTACCTTTAAATAGGCCCTCTTTTTGAATTCCTGCCATGATTAAAGCCTTTCCGTACTCTGCGGTTTCCCTTGTTTGAGGAAGTCCATACAGTTTAGAGAGATCAATTCCCAATTGAGGATACACATAGAAGTCCCCAGGCTCAGTCATCATCCTTAGATAAATTTGCTGGACGTCCTCATGCATTGAGGATGGTGCCAAGGATATATCCTTATTGCCATCTAGCATGATGTCACCATTTAAAGTAAAGTATAAATCACTCATTGGTTTCCTTTGAGGCCAAAACGTGCGCTTGCTCAAAAGTGCTTCCCGCTTTAATATATTCAATCATTAGCAGGATATGCTCTTTTGAGTGGTCTGTTCGATATATTTCAAGCAGAGATATCTGTTCGTCTGTCAAGCCATCTAGGCTATAATCCGACTGATAAATCTGCTGAACATGCTGTTCTTTTTGAGAAAAACCATATTCACCAACTATAGTAATGGGCTTTTGCTCTTCTTGATCTCTATAAAGGTCTGCATTATTAAGATAATAGGCTACGCCGTTTGTTGCCGAGTGGATATTTTTATGGTTAATTTTTACCAAAGTTGGCTCTATATAAGACGAGGCGCAGTAATTAAAGTTATAACTATTCCATCTCAGACCATCTTCTTTAGTAAAGAACCTAACGGAATCAGAAAAAAATGAGATTGACTTTGATTTTGCACTAAGCACAATGCCAACACCGGGGGCAACAAATATTTCAATATCTCCACGATCATTTAACCTAATAAAGCTAGAAAGATCAGGATGAGTTAACCCCACTTCTCTGTCAGAGAATTCTTTTCTTTTTTTAATTTCATTACCTATCGGAATAGTATTATTTTGATAATTATCCCTATCTATAGACTCTTTGCTCATCAAGACACCATAAAATTAGCTATTCCAGTATTTACACTATTGTAATACCTGTAATTTAAACCATTTCCTGCATCGTTATAGTAGTTAATAATGTAAGGTTTTGCCTCATTGTTATCCCTGAATCCAATTAAGCACCTATTCCCTGGAGTAGGGGCTACTGACTGAACTCCATTTGTTACTGGACAAAGGACATTGTTTATTACATTTCCTATATTTTGAGAATACTGATCTTCAAGCACTACTACTGCAGTGTTTTGATGCCTATCATAGTTAACTATTACACCTGGCCTAGTCCTGGCCTTTTGCATGTCAGAAAGACTTATCTGGTCTTGTATTTTTTTATCAAACTTTGGATAATTAACCGGCATTGCGTTCTCCTAATCTATTGGGTATTTGAGAAACTTACTTCCCAAATACTTCTCCGTCTATCCATCTATCTATATATTTTCCAGAGTAATTCGCTACAATTGGCAGAAATACAGAAGGATCATTCTTATAAACATCTCTAAGCCATGTCTTGAGTCTATCTGCTGACTTACCCGTTTTTCTAGTGTATACATCTGCAGCGTCTTCGAAGCGAACACCCCCAGTCATCCAACCATACTTCATATATCCATCGCCCCATGGCTGAAATTGATATCCGTCAAGTGGCGCTCCAAACTGCGGTATCTTGTTTGTGCGACAGGTATATGCCATCCAGGCTTGATTTCTTGGAATCCAGGCGCGTCTATCTACCAGTGCTCGCATTGTATGCATTGCTGCCTTTTCGTTTCCATTATTTTCAGCAACTAGTTTGGTATATTTTTCATATATGATTTTATTATAGGTATCTTCTGTTGGTCTTGTTTCTCCAGGAAAAACTGAATCCCAATTTGCTGTTGCTAGGGCCCAACCTTTTATTGATTGCTTTCCAGTTGAATCTGTCAACTCATAAAGCTTAGTTCCGTGAGCCAAACCGTTACTTTTTCCTGTTTTTATAGTACCATTTTCACTAATTGAAAACCATCCAGAACCCATATTAACCTGAAATAGACCAATAGAAATATAATCAGAACGACCAATATAAAAACCTGATGGCTTATATCTACTTTCTCTAAATGCAATGGCAGACAGTATTGCTGCTACCTCTTGCGTACACCAAGTCTGCGTCAATACATCGAAAACTCCATCTATTTCTATACTATCATTTAGCCTATCGTAATAGTTCGCATCTAAGATACTTGCTGAAACAGGTGGTGCTATTGTTCCAGAACCAATTCCTCTTTCGAGCGAGTCTGCGGATCCAGAACCACCATTTGGCCCTGATGATGTATTGGTGCCCGCTATGGTCATTGCTCCGCCTGGACCAACATATCTTCCACCCCTCATTCCGCTAAAACTAAGATGTATATGATCCCTGTGATCTGAGTCGGCATAGAAGTTAACGTATTGAAGGTGCGGACGATTAACTTTAACTGCAGCTGTAACTGGTTCTAGTCCATCAACAATTCCCAAATCTAATCTATCACTAACGACTATCTGATCAGGAAGTAAGTACTGCGGAACTTCAGATAAAGCTTCCAAAAGTAAGTCTAAAGCTGACTGATAAACGCTAACATGATTTCCTGAACCAGCAGTTTGCTGAACGTTATATGGCTCCTGGTTTGTTCTTCCAACTTTTCTAATATCTATAGCCCTACCAAAAGTGTGATCTCCTGGAACAAACATGTTAGACTTGATGTATTGTGGCTGATTAGGATCTCTGCCCGCTCCAAATCCTCCAGTTATATAATAATTTTTTTCATGCAGGAGGATCAGGAGTTCCACTAAGGAAGCGGATAGAAAGGCGTTAGGGACTCCCACTGGTGGAGACTGCAGTATTAATTCATCACTAAGTATTCTTTGACTTGAGTCAACCTTTGCATCGGGGAAATATGAGGAGGAGCCATTGTATACGCTTCTTGAATCTGCGGCCCAACTGTTTGGTATATCAAATCTAAATCCACCCATACTTGATACGTCTTCTATCTGTGAAGTGTATTTCGATCTTAATAAGTTTAACCTTTCTTGAAACCAACTTTTTTCCTCTTCACTTAATTCAGATATTAATGCTACATCTCTTCTGCCTGCGCTCTGCATTTCTCCGATTCCAGGAGAACTAGAGCCTCCAGTTCCCCTATTGTTATCGGAAGGATCTTCGGCTTCAGTCGCTGCCATCATAGTGTTTCTCATTACTTGAAGAGAATTTTCCACAAATGTATTACCAAGATTTTTTCCCGCTATACTTTTTGACAATATTTTATTCCAAGCAGCTGCTCCAGTTAGGGTAGCGTTATTGCTACCTGTTGGATTACCGTCATCATCAACACTAAAATCTGTTGCCTCGGGATTAGATATTGTTATGGTTGCATTTTCCGGTGTTCCAGCCATAGCTGCCGCTGCTCCACCTGTAATTAATCCATTTAAAGATCCAGATATACTCGCATTAAGAGCGGCTATTGGATACTTTTTGCTTCTATTTAAAACGTCTCCGGCAATTACGCCAGTAACATCAAATGAACTAAGTGTTCTACCT
>Ga0099848_1001058_pt1 | contig 12841 bp, 20 predicted proteins | sample CB_VirMetaG_3_FD_78179 | JGI IMG/M metagenome (GOLD analysis project Ga0099848, IMG submission 78179) | Freshwater to marine saline gradient viral communities from Chesapeake Bay - CB_1508_1S Viral MetaG | ecosystem: Environmental > Aquatic > Marine > Coastal | place: USA: Chesapeake Bay... | reverse complement strand
TCGAATTAGGTCTTTTACTCGTCTGGATTGATTTCGTGTTTGTGTTCCACGAATCAGAGTATCTACTGGTGCCACTCCTCTTTCGTCACCATAGAACTGACCTACAATTTTTCCCTTTGCTTCATTCAGATATTGTTTGAATGATTTCATAAGTCATAGTCTACTTTCTGAAACTTCGCGCCTTCCGGCAATTTTTTTACAAAATCATGGACCGCTTTGCGAATATTCTCTTTGCTCGTCACTCGCTCTGAAACCTCACCTTTCTCTGGGTGGGTATAAGTGACAGTAGCAGACCATTCTTGTTCTTCATTCAGAAACTGTGAAAATGTCATGATGTTTCTCTCTTCCTTCATATGTTTAAAGTATTCAACTTGACGAAGCCGTTTCACAGCACCAGCGCGAGTCGGAGAACAACCTAGGTTTCTACCCTTCTTACTTGTAACGCAATACTGTGAGCCACGCTTTACGATCATTTTCTTTTCTTTTTTCCATGTACTGTGAGAGTGATATCTCTAGTAGCATCTGAATACGGTTCTCCATAAACAATATTATCGTGCTCTCTTGGATTATAATTATCCATGCTACTTAGATCAATTGTCTTTCGTTCAAAATCATCTGGATGTGGAAGATCTTCTACAGTTTTCATTTGTGCCTGCACTTTTTTATTCATTCCAAGTTCTCTTAATTTTCTTTTTGCTTCTCCCACAGTTGACCATCCACCCCCATCTTCAATTTCCAAATATATGCCTTCATAATCGCCATGTTGTTTCACATTTAATCTCAAGTTTGGATGCTCCGGATGGGAAAAATACTCAGCAGTTTGACTACCACCCAACTTACTTGATATTCCAATTCTAACTGGTCGCAACTTGGCTAATCGCGTCCAGATAGATCTTCCACCTTTTGTTTGTTGTTCTCCACTTTCTACTGTGCCAATTTTATCTGCGATCATAGCATAGACTTTAGGTACTAGATTTTTCACTAGTGCCTTTTTTCCACGGTGCGCCGCAGTCATTGTAGGAAAGTCAATACGAATTGGTGAATTTCTTCCACCCCTTCTAATGTCAAACTGACCAACCTGTTTTCCACCATGTCGCACCGACACCATTTCGCCCGAGAGATCATCGTGGTGGTGAACTTCATATGGTCCTATGTTTCCCAATTTTGTACTTTTTGATCTTGGTATTTTCGGAGAGACTGTATGCTGTCTTGCACTACCACCATCTTGGTACTCTGGCATGTCCTCCGCAAGAAGATATTGTTTGAATCTTAGCATTAGTACTTTTTCTTCTGTTGGTTGCCACTCATTGGCTTGGGTGGTGGAGGCAGTTCTGGTTTGAATGCAGGAACTTCAGATGCACTTCTTCCCATTGCTTCTGCTGCACCAGCCACTTGAGAACGAACAATATGTCCGTGCAGGTTTCGAAGTTTTCTTGACATCCATGCATTATTCAAACCAACAGGAGGTTTGCCAGACAAGGATCTGCTAAACGAAACCGCATCTTCTGCTCTGTTCATAAGAACAGGATTTGCTCTAATGCGTTCCATTCCTCCTTGTTTTACTCTTGAAGCAAGATCTCCAAGATCATTCCACTTTTGAATGTCCTTTGCCACAGGAAAGAGATCTTTATGTGTGGTTCTCAGAGGATCATTAAACACATTTTTGGCTTGCTTGATTTTGTCTATGTTATGAGCAATGTCTTGTGCTTTCATTGATTGACCACCAATATCCGCAGTCATTGCTCTCGCAAACAGACGACCTTCTGCACCACTAATAGCATTTTGAACATTCGGTGACCATCGGCGTTTCGACTGAGCCAATCTCATCGCTCTTCTGGCTTTTACTTCTAATAAAAATTCTTTGGATAATCTCATGGTAAATTTATTTATAGGGACTCCAATCTAGGGGTCCCCTACTGGGAGTCTCAGGGGTAGGGGAGGTAGGGGTAGGAGTCCCTTAAAAGAATTCTTACGGGGGAATCATAGGGGTAGGAGTCCCATGCTAGGAGTCCCTTAAAGGATTTTTAGGGGGGAGTCTCAGGGTAGGGGAGGTAGGAGTCCCAAAGGAGGATTCCGGGTAGGGGAGGTAATTAAGAATTCTTTGAGGGGGGCTTTGCTAGCAAGAGGCTCCAACGGGAGTCCCATCGCTCCCTATACTGTTCGGACAACCCTAATGCATAGGACAATTCAATGCATAAGGACAATGCATTACTGGTAGTATCTACTTCCTCGCTCTGGTTTCCCCATGAATCCAAGTGGCTTTCCCGCTTGCATTCGAGTGGCATTTCCAGTACAATCTAAGCACCAAACGAAAGGACTACTGCTATGACTATCGCTCTCGCTCAACTCGCTCCCATTCACACGCCTTGCACGACCACTACGGACATCGATCCGATTCATGACGGCTACGCACACACGATGGCAGACCATCACCTGTCACGGGCTTCGTGGGCTACGCTCGATGCTCTCACTGGCGGCTTGTCGCTGCCATCGAAGATGCCTGGTCATTCGTTCTCGATCAGCGCGAAGCGTTGCAAGGTCGGCGCTGCGCTTCGCAAGGTCGCTGGCTCTACTTGCAGCAAGTGCTACGCTCTGAAGGGTCGGTATGTCTTTCCGAATGTGGCTGCTGCAATGGAGCGCCGGTATCAAGCCATGCGCGCCAATCCCACCGCATGGGCAGCCGGAATGATCGCCAGCATTCGAAAGACTGGCGACAAGCACTTTCGCTGGCACGACAGCGGAGACTTGCAGGGTATGAATCACCTGTTTGCCATCGTTGTCATTGCGGAAGCCACTCCGTGGGTGCAGCACTGGCTGCCGACTCGGGAGTATGCGCTGGTGCGTGAGTATCTGCGCCAGTATGGTTCGTTTCCCGTCAACCTCACGGTGCGTGTGTCTGCGCCCATGATCGGTTCAGTCGCCAGTGAGTGGGAGAATAGCAGCAGCGTCGATGCTGCGCGCACTCCCATGACTGCGTGGGTCGATTGCCCTGCGTCGAAGCAGGGAAACAAGTGCATGGACTGCCGCGCTTGTTGGGATAAGGATGTCGAAGTCGTCAACTACAAGAAGCACTAACTCTAACGAAAGGACTCATATCATGAGCAACACCAACAGCACCAAGACCAAGACGCACACGATCATCGTTCTGCCAGATGGCGAGACTTGGAACACCATCAGCGGATGCAGCGTCGTCGTGATCGATGAAGCGCAGTTTCAGGATCTCTGCGAGGATCGCATCGATGCGGGCGACCTGAAGCCCATCGTGGAGATCGCCCTGAACGACATGACTCCCCCGAATGACTGAGGAACACACAATGAAGAACAGCGAACAGTTTGCCAAAGACTTGAATGCATTCGCGGAGAAGCATGGATGCGAGATCGCAGCGGACAACTACGGGCAGATTCTGATCTACACCGGAAGGATGCTGGACGCTGAAGGGAATCCGATTCCGTTCCGTGATCCCGAACGCGCCCGTGACGGATTCAACAAGGACTAAGAAAGGACTCATACCATGAGCAACACCAACAACGCTACTGCCAATCACGAACCCGGAGGCGATTATGTCTTCTACACTCCTCCCACCACTCCCGATGGTGATCGGGACTACCGCGCTGAGATCACCGGGTGGAAGGATCAGCACAAGCGGCGCGAAACGCTGTACCGCTACCCCATCGATGCGCTGAACATCATCGACAATCTACTCGATGCGCTCGATGCTGCGCGGAAGGAGCGCGACGAAGGGCGCGCACCCGGAGCATGGAAGTACATCGGATCACCCAATGATCGCATCCCATGAGGTGCGATTGTTGATAGTATTATTATCGGACTCAAATTTTTTTTGTTTTCTACCTAGTTTTCCCCCTTGCGCCGCACCCCCAAGTAGAGTACAATCAGAGGACTATGGCTACCACCATGTTTCATCCTACCTATCGTCCGTTCAAGTCCACGCGCCATCCGATCATGGGCGTGATCGATCACTACATCACCAAGAAGCCATTCCATGAAGACGGAAGGGGCGCGCAGGCTGCCTTCCTCCGCAACAACGCTCGCCCGAATCGTGCGCGTGAGTACGGCATCAAGTTGTTCCCGACTGCCAGCCAAGCGTTCGCCGCGTATCAGCGGCAGAAGATCGCCGCGGCTGCTGGCGCCGCTCCCCCCGTGCGCCGCATGGTGCGCTTCGTCGCTCCCGGCATTCGCTACGATTGGGAGCAGGACCGGTATGTCCGCGTGGCTTGCATGACATACTGGGGGTATCAGACTTCCCTCGCGTATGGTATCGGCACCACTAGAGGCGTGTCGATGGAAGCGGAAGACCTTTGCGATCATCGGCTCATCACCGAAAGCGGTGTTCGTCGCCTGTTCCTCACGCTGAAGCACCTCAGCATCGCCGGTACGCAGCGCGACCATGAACCCATCGGTGCCGTTCGTCGCAAGTCGATTCGCATGACACACGACTTGCACGAAGACAATGTTGGTTTCTGGCGCAAGCGTCCCGTGTGCATCGACTTCGGGCACCACATCATCATGGAGGCGTAATGACTGCGTTTCTTCTCACAGTTTGGCAGTATTGTTTGTTCGGGTTTCTCATCGTAGCGATTCTCTTCGCTCTCTTCGTTCTCATTGTTCTTCTCTCGGAGGTCCTATCGTGAAGATTTTCATCGTCAAGATCGACAACGGCGAATCCACCGTTTGCCATGCGTTCAACAATCCCGCTCATGCTGATGAGTTCTACGACAAGATGAGCGTTCATTACAGTCTGATCGACGGCGAGACCTGGGTCTTCGCACCGGAAGAAACGGTCGTGCAGGACAGCGTTTCGGTTGCTCTCCTGAACGAGTTGGATGGTGAGCCATTGCAGACGGATGAGGCTGGTGGGTATTGCGACGACTGTGGCGATAGGGTGTTCATGAACTCGCGCTACAATGTTCCGATTCTGCCGGTAGACATCACCTCTGCAAATGCCGGCGAGTCGGCTGTTCTGTGTCGGAAGTGTTGGGAAACCAATATTTGCAGATGGAAGGAAACCGATTGAAGATTCGTGCTGGCAAGTTCGTGCATGACGCTTTCCGTGAAGGAGAGCGCCTGCGTCCCAAGACATGGGGAAAGAAGGATCGCAATCCCCGCGCCGACCGTCGGCGTATCAAGCGAGCCATTCACAGAGGAGATTTCGAATGAGCATGAACCGTATGTCCCGCGTCATTACCTTTCGCCTGCCGACTGCGCCCGGCTGGAAGGTACAGTTCAACATGAACGACCAGTACTTTACGCTGATGTGCTGGAGCGAAGTCATCGATCACTGGCAGGCTGAGCCGCGGGTCTGGCGCGGCGCCCGGAGCGAGTTGACCATGAGCGAGATCGAGTACGAAGCGGAGAACAAGCTGCGTCTTGAATCGATGGCGTGGAACCACGATCTGGCTGCCGATGCCCTTGACGGATTCACCGACCATGATCCCACCCCCTGAACCCCAACAGAAAGCCACAATAATGAAGAACATCGTCTTGCGTCAACTGATGAAGGTTGCTACAATCATGGGGTACAAGTGGGAAACGATTCCCACGAAGGAAACTCCAACAAAGGAAACCGAAATGCCCATGACTATGGAAGACAAGATCGTGAACACTTTCCGCGACTACACTCGTCGCCTCGCCTCTGATGTTAGCCGCAGCACTCAAAGCGAACAGCGTGAGATCTTCTCCCGCGCTCGTACCGTTCGCCAGATCGCCCGCGAGGCCGGACTGCTGAACCGTCTTGATCGTGCCTGCGCTCACGACAGCGCCACCGTGAAGGTTTTTGAGAACAACGACTACAACTGGTCGCGGTTCAGCAACGCCTAATCCATTCTCTCCCGTGTGTTTGGGGAGGGGGCCTTAGTTGCCCTCTCCCCGGACTGGGTGTTCTTCAAGTGTCATTAGATCAAAAGGACTTTGACATGGCAAACGGAAAGTACTGGCGAGATGATCCGTTCTACTTCACCGCAATCAACCTTGACAGGGACATGCCCGAGTATGATCCCGACGAGGATGAGGACGAGGAGTACGAAGAGGACCTGGACGAGGAGTACGAAGACGACGACGATTGGGAAGACCTAGAGGATGACGCGCATGTCGGTGGTAGCCATCGCTCCTCCTCTGGCAACGATGATTGGTCCGGTTACTATGAAGACTTGGACTAAATACGCCGTGGGATGAGAGCGATCTCTCCCTCCCAATCAGAACCAACCTAGTGCATCTAGGCAGTCAAGCCCCCCGACTGAGAAGTGGGGGTTTTTTATTTTTTGATGTTGATAGTATTATTATCGGACTTGCCGTTATCGGACATGCGCCGTTCGCTTAGGTTTTAGGGGCTTGACAGCGGTCCCCGGATCCGGTACAATCTACGCACTATGGCTACCGCTCTTTCTACCAAGCAGTCCGCGTTCATTTCCGCCCTCGCCTCCATCACCACGGCTACGCCCGTGAAGCGCGCCGACCTCGTCGCCGCGGCTTCCAAGTGTGGCATGGCTTGCCCGCCGGCGTGGATCGTCAAGGATTCCGCCCGCAGCGCAGGGCGTGGTCTGTTCCATGTCCCGGAGGTCAACGGCACTTCGATGCCCTCCGCCTCTCCGACTGTCGTGGCTGCGCCGTCTGCTCCCGTCATCGCGCAGACGGTTCGTGGTGCTGCTGCGCCGGTGCAGTCCGTCGATACGGCTCGCGTCCTCGGAATGACGGGTGGCGACCGCACTACGCTCGTCCCCGACAAGATCGACACCTATGTTCCGTGGGGACACTTCTCGTCCATCGAATCCATCGTGAAGTCCACGCTCTTCTCGCCCATGTTCATCACGGGTCTGTCGGGCAACGGCAAGACCACGATGGTGGAGCAGGTCTGCGCCAAGTTGAAGCGCGAGTGCTTCCGCGTCAACATCACCGCAGAGACTGACGAGAGCGATCTGCTCGGGTCGTTCGGGCTGGTTGACGGCAACACCGTGTGGCAGGATGGCCCTGTCGTGCTGGCCCTCAAGCGTGGTGCGATCCTGCTGCTTGACGAGATCGATCTCGGCACGGAGAAGATCATGTGCCTTCAGTCCGTGCTTGAGGGTAAGGGTGTGATGATCAAGAAGATCGGCCAGTTCGTGCATCCTGCCAATGGGTTCAATGTCGTTGCGACTGCGAACACCAAGGGCAAGGGCGACGACAACGGCCGCTTCGCCGGCACTCGCATTCTCAATGAAGCGTTCCTTGACCGCTTCGACTTCACCTACGAGCAAGCGTATGCTCCCAAGGCGACGGAGCGCAAGATCCTCATCAAGAAGATGGGCAAGTTCGGCAAGGTTGACGAGGAGTTCGCGGACAACCTCGTTCGGTGGGCGGAGATCATCCGTTCCTCGTTCGATGACAATGCGATTGACGAGATCATCACCACGCGCCGCCTGGAGGGCGTCTGCAAGGCATATGCGATCTTCGGCGACCGCATGGAAGCGATCAAGATGTGCGTTTCCCGGTTCGATGAACTGACTCGTCAGGGTATGCTCGATGCGTACACCAAGATCGACGCTCAGGTGCAGTCAGTCGATTCCAGCCAGACGGCGGAAGAGGCGCAGGGTCCGCAGCCCTACGATGCTTCCAAGGCGTACACTTCGGATGTCATCAACAACGCAAAGACTCTTTGGCTGATGGCAGCCAAGTACGAGGATCGGCTCACCGTCAAGAACGCCGGAGCGTTGTGGGATCCGGCAGTCAAGAAGTGGTGCATCCTTCCCGGCAACTTCTGGTCGAATCCCACGATGTGGAACCAGTTCGAACCGCGTCCGGTTGACAACAACAACCGCGTCATCGACCCGGTGACTGTCTAATGGCAGCCGCATCAGCAGAAATCCTTCGGGATTTTTGTTGATAGTACTCCCCCTACCCACTACAATACAATCATGGCTAAGCACAGCGCATCAACTCTCTCCGATGGACTCAACGCTCTCTACGCCTGCTCTGAGATCGGGTATGAGGATCCCGAAGCACTCAGGACTGCTGCCGGACTTCTGATCATGCTGACATCGTTCGATCCGGCCGCTTACACCGATGACGAAGTGTTCTTCATTCGGGAACAAGTCGGAATCGCAAATCAGTACGCAACTAACTTCAAGAACACGCAATGAACAACACCAACACCATCACTCCCATGAACGGCAATTTCTACAACGCTCTCAAGACTCATCAGAAGGAATTCATTCGCATGGTAGCGAACTGGTGGATCTCTGCGGCTGGAGCCGCATCTCCGCCTGATTCGTTCTCTCGGGTGACTCTTCGAACCATTGCAATCAGCAACGGGTTCAAGTGGGCGCCCGCTTGGATCGTGAAGGACAAGAACCGAAAGAAGGACCGAGGTTACTACATGGTTCCTGAAGTGGCTGACTACATTCTCTCCGTGATGCCTAACGAGAAGTCAGCACAGGATGCGTCTGCGACCAGCGCAGAGATGGAGCCGGTGGCAGTCTAAAGGCGCCACGCAGGTCATCTCCCATCGTTTCCGGGGGCGAGTCTTCGCAGGACTCGCCCCCTATACTTTGGCATACATTGGCAGCCGGAATATTGTTGATAGTACAGTTATCGGACTTATCATCGTTTTCTAGTTGGATTTGGGGGGCTTGACACCAGCCCCCGGATCCTGTACAATCTACGATATGGCAAAGTCTCCTACTACCACCGTTCTCACGCACAACCACGGCGCCGCGTCTGTCATGGCGCGCATTCTCTCCTCGGAGAACATCTCCGTTGTTGTGGATCGCAAGGCTCGCACCGCGTCCTTCGATCTTCGCAATCGTACTCTGTACCTCCCGGAGTGGGAGTCGATGACTCGCAGCGTCTACGATATGCTGATCGGGCATGAGATCTCCCACGCTCTGCACACTCCGTGCGATGGTTGGCGCAGCAGCATCGACAAGATCAGCGGCACGACTGATGCAAGCAGCCGTGCGTGGCAGACTGCCTCGCTCTACCTCAATGTGGTGGAGGACGCCCGCATCGAGCGCCTGATCAAGGACAAGTTCCCGGGCTTCAAGCGCGACTTCGTGAACGCTTACAACGAACTCTCCGCCAAGAACTTCTTCGGCGTGAAGAATGTCGATCTCAACACGCTGACTCTCGCGGATCGCATCAACCTGTACTACAAGCTCGGCACCATCGGATCCGTTGGCATTCGGTTCACGGCTGCCGAGCAGGACTTCATCACCCGCATCGATGCTTGTTCGTCGTTCGAGGACGCTGCACAGATCGCTGAGGATCTGTTCCGGTTCTGCGCCGAGGAGCAAGACAAGAGCAATCCCAACGAGCAGGGCGAGTCTAGCGACACGGGCAAGGAGGGCGATGGTTCGGATCAGCAGACTCCCGACCAGAAGAACGCGCCCACGATGGGTTCTGAGGATGACGACCAGGGCGGCTCCTCCGATCAGGGGCAGGATCAGTCCGATGCTGAGGGTTCGGAGCAGAACAGCCCGACTGGTTCGCAGGATCCGCAGGATCAGTCCGATTCCGATTCCAAGACTGGTCAGCGCACTTCGGGACAGGCTACCGCCAATGTTCCCACTCCGATCACGCAGGAGAACTTCAACAAGAACTTGGAGCGTACTGTTGCCGACAACAGCAACAAGTACATCGGTTCGGATGTGACTGCACCGACTCGCCTGGTTCACCCGGATCTCAGCAAGGTCGTGGTTCCGTTCAACGATGTTCTCGCGCAAGCCAAGATCGACTTCCCGTACATCTTCACGGGTCCTTCGGCTGCTGGCGATGCGGAGTCCATGGAGAAGATTCGCAAGGATCAGGATGAGTACGAGCGCAACAGCAAGCGGTCCGTCGATCTGCTGCTGAAGCAGTTCGAACTCCGCAAGGCTGCTCAGATCTCCAAGCGCGCTTCGATTGCGCGTACTGGTATCCTTGACATGACGCGCATTCCCTCGTACAAGTTCAGCGAGGATCTGTTCCGCCGCAACACCCGCCTGCCTGAGGGCAAGAACCACGGGCTGGTGATGTTCGTGGATTGGTCGTCCTCCATGATGCACACTCTGCTTCCCGTGCTTGAGCAGTGCTTCGTGCTCGTTGAGTTCTGCCGTCGTGCTGGCATTCCGTTTGATGTCTATGCGTTCTCCACCTAAAAGTTCGCGGGAGGTGACACCTACGACGGTGCCATTCCACAGCCCGGTGAAAAGTCGGTTTGGAATGGTGAGGTGAACATCTCCGGGTATAACAACGGAAAGAACGATCCCACCACCGGATCGGTTGCTCCGTGCGTCCAGTCGAACTTCTCGCTCATCAACCTGTTCTCGTCCAAGTCTCGCAAGAGCGATCTCAAGTCGATGATGCAAGTCTGTCGTGCCATCGCCGGGCGTTACGATTACATGGGCAGCGGCCGCATGATCAAGCCGCGTTGGGATCTCGGTGGTACGGCTCTTGACGAAACCATCGTTGCTGCGATGACGATTGTTCCCAAGTTCCGCGAGTCGAATCGGCTGGACATCGTGCATACCGTGTTCCTGACTGACGGTGACACCTCGCTTCCGTACACCAACAGCGACTCCGGCACCATCATCGATCCCAAGACTCGCGCAATCTATTCCTTCAAGGGCGGCGAGTGCTCGTACCGCGGAATGAGCACGGACACTCTGCTGACTGCGTTCCGTGACATCACGGGATCCCGTGCCATCGGTATGTTCCTCACCACTCGCGTGAGCGGCAACTCCAACTGGTTCCAAAGCCGCTTCAACAAGCAGCTTCAGTTGTCGGAGATCATCACCACGAATCAGCACAAGCAGGCTTCGTACCAGCCGTCGAAGTCTCTGTTGGATATGCGCGCCCGTCAGCACGCCGCCAAGGAGCTTCAGTCGGAACTGATGACTCAGTTCAAGCAGGAGAACCTGCTGATCGCTGATACTGGAGCGACTGGGTACGATGAGTTCTTCATCATTCGTTCCGATGTTCGCATCGAGAAGGATTCCTCTCTTGACAAGGTTTCTGCCGGTTCCACCCAGGCTGCGCTCAAGAAGGCGTTCACCAAGTCGTTCAACAACACCAACAAGTCTCGCGTCCTCGTCAACCGTTTCATCGAACTCATCGCCCGATAAGGAGAACCCATGTCACTTCCCTCTGAAGAATACAACGCAATCTGTTCCGTCACTCGCTTCATGCACGACCTAATGGATCCCAAGAGAACACCGGGTGTCCCCAAGTGGATTCGCGTCGAAGCTCGGCGCCGCGCGAAGCACCTGCCACTCTCTGTGGTGCTGATGGAGCGGTATCGGGAAGCGATCAGTAAGGAACCCGGCTTCGAAGGCCTGGCACCCATCGACTAATCTTCCGAAAGAGCCTTTGCCCATACGGGCCAGTCAGGATACATATCTTGACTGGCTCGTTTTCGTTTGCTAAACTTGTTGATAGTAGGAGCACTCTATGAAGGAATCCGAATTCATCCATCTCGTTCAAGATGATATTGCCGAACGAAATATTACATTACGATTTGGAAAAGGAAAGCAAGTAAACGCCCACGGTGTTCGCGCTGATGGTTACTTCTCTGAAGAGGAGAAAGTCCTCGCTGTAGCACGAAAGTCTTCACAATGGTTCGGTGTTCTCGTTCATGAGTATGCCCACTACCGTCAATGGGTCGAAGGATATGATTACTACATCAAGTCGGATTCCGCTCTAGCCATCATTGACAGGTGGTTCGCCGGAGAGCCTTGTGCCGAAAGAAAACTCTCGACAGCGTTTCGAGTAGTCCGTACAATGGAACGCGATGCCGAACGCCGAACCGCCGAAATGATTCAACGCTACTCTCTTCCAGTAAACCTGGATCTGTACATTCGTCGCGCAAACTGCTACATCTATGCCTATTTCATCATGGAACAGAAGCGCAAGTTCTGGGCATTCAAAAAGAATCCATTTCGCAGCCGAACGGTCCTCTCCCTCATGCGATCCGACTTCCGCGCACGCCCACACAAATCCCTACCGCCAGCAGTAGAAGCAGCACTCATTGCGCTGATCTAAAACGGTTGATAGTAATTGTTGATAGTATTATTATCGGACTTGCATATTATTGCAATGCATAGCATATTATTGCATTGAATAAATAGATGTATAGGAGTATTCATTATGCCAATGTATAACTATTCGTGTTCTAACTGTAACAAACTCTGGGAAGAAAAGCATACCATTGCCGAACGGGAATCCCCATGTTCGAAACCATGTCCCCATTGCCGAAAGAAAAAGGTATTCAAGACAATGGAAGGATGCTTACCAGGTCTAGGTGCTGATGCTACCCTCACTCCAAACAAAGCATCTGGGGGACGCTGGAACGAACTCATGTCAAAGATCAAGTCTGGTACGCCGAAACGACTTCACAAGAACATAGAAGGTTCTGGTGGTGCTGGCCAGCGTTGGCGTGGTTGATTCTGGGGCAGTCTAGGGCACCTAAAACACTTACGGCTGATTGAGAGATATTCAATTGGCGAGGCTTGGCGGTTCTCTGAGAGGTTTTGTGATAGGCTCAGAAAGCATACAGCTGGTGTCTGGAAACCTGTGAGATATTGGTGGCTTGGCGGTATTTGGCGGCATTCGGAATAGAATGCCACTTTACCCCCACTTCCCCCCACATTCTCCCACACATTTTTACCAACCCCCCACACTCCCTGTCATTTTGACAGTTTTCGTACACACTCTATTCTACTTCCGTGTCTGCCAGTGCCGAACGGGTGTCTCTACTCTGTAACCACCAAAGAAAAACCCCCCTAGATGCTCTCTAGAGGGGGCTATTCAATTTGTTTTTTGTCTGTCTTATTTCACCGGACGATTGACTCTTCCTTTTTTATGGATTCCCTCTTC
>Ga0099848_1001057_pt1 | contig 12842 bp, 15 predicted proteins | sample CB_VirMetaG_3_FD_78179 | JGI IMG/M metagenome (GOLD analysis project Ga0099848, IMG submission 78179) | Freshwater to marine saline gradient viral communities from Chesapeake Bay - CB_1508_1S Viral MetaG | ecosystem: Environmental > Aquatic > Marine > Coastal | place: USA: Chesapeake Bay... | reverse complement strand
GTTGATAATATCCAAAGCATGTTTTTAGGTTGCGTTGATTATCGTGAAATTAATCTTGCTGACCAAGATTTTGTTTTGTGTCATTATCCCCTCTCAAGTTGGAATAAAATCAATAGGGGCGTTATCCATCTTCATGGTCATTCACATTTACCAAAAACACATAAATTTGGTCGTGGTAAGAAGATGGATTGTGGTTTGGATGGTAATGATTTAAACCCATATCATATTGGTGAGGTAATTCAATTAATGAAGAATCGACCAATTATTTCAGATATGGACATTGACCATCATTTGGATCGAGTTAAAGGTGTTATAGGTTAATTTTATTTTTCTAATAAAGAAATCCCTCAGAAAAAAATCTGGGGGATTTTAGTTATTTTAATATTTTTTTGATATTTATTTAATGATGTCAAACATCGCTTAACCAAAATAACCAAAAATGAAAAAAACATTATCATCTATAGGAGACTGGTTTAAACAACTATTATCTGATGAAAGGGGAGTTGTTTCATCAAAAAGACTAGTTGGTATAATTTGTGCTATGGTCTTGTGTATTTCATTATATAATAACGCATTTACCTCTGCTGATATGCAACCATCTGATAGCTTAGTTGATGCTGTTGCGTTGTTAGCTTTTGGATGTCTAGGACTAACATCTTTAGATAAATTTGTTTCTGCAAGACAAATAAAAAAAAATAAAGAAAATGAAAATGAATAAAACATTATATTTAACTATTGCATTAGTATTAATTCTTCTATGTTTTTCATACTCTTTTTTAAAGGTATCGAATGAAAAAAATGAGTTAATTACATTAATTAATGATTTAAAAAATGAAAACAAAAAATTAAAACTAGATTTAATAAAAAAATCGGAAAATAATATAATTGATTCCTTAATATTTAAAATAAATAAATCTGATTCGATTATAAAAATTAAAGAAAAAAATATTAATAATCTCGAAATTCAATTGAAAAATGAAAAACTTAATAATATCACTAATCCTCATAATACAACCAATTATAGCTTCAGCGCAGTTTCCAGTACAAAAAATAATTAATGATGATACATTAGTTGTTTTAACAAAAAAACAAGCTGACGAGTTAAATAATTACATTCAAAAAAAGAACGAGTCTTTTGATAGTTTATTAACAAAATATGAAAGATTAAAGAAAAATCATGTATCTTTAATTGAGGAATATATAACTTGCAAGACCACAACCAAAAAAACATTACTTCAAAACGATTCTTTATTAAAAATTTTAGGAACAAATATGGCTCTATTATATAGAGAAAATGATTCTAGTACGGTTAAATTTGTTGATTTAAAATATTATACTGTAGATGTTTTTAAAACTGGTACAATATTTTTAACTTCTATGACACAAAAAGAAAGAGAAAAATTAAATGTTCATTTAGCTCTATATCCAGAATGGAAGTTTATTAATATAAAAAATGAAATGAATTACGAATTTGGTCAATTTATTGGTGAAATTGATGTTTTAAATAATGGCGAAATTAATTTATACCGATTAGACTGATTCCGCACTTCTACTAAAAGTTATATCTTTAACTATCGGAGTTAATCTTTTAATGATGTGATGGGTAAAATATTCTGAAGACGCTAAAAATTTGGGATTAATAGATTCTGTTAATCCAATAAGACCAAAAACATTTACTCTAGGGTCTTCAAGAACGTCAATTTTATTAATAATTAATTTATTAACACCATTAATTTTAATCGCCATTTCAAGTTCATTAAGATTTAACCAATTTACTTGTCTTGGACGACCGGTTGTTGCACCATATTCATTACCAACTTCACGAATTTTTTTGAAAATCTCATAATCACTTTCAAATTCTTTAGCGCCAACATATGTTTCATATGCTTTAGAAATACCATATACATCACGAATTTTTTGAGGTGGAACACCATTTAAGCAAACGCTACCCGCTGTGCAATGAGAGCTTGTAACATAAGGATATTCTCCCCAATCAATATCTAATTTAAATCCTTGCGCTCCCTCAAATAAAAGTGTACACACCTCTTCACCATGAAATTCTTCATATATATCGATTAAATATGGTTGTAACGCTGGACCCCCATTTTCAGCACGTAATCCTGTTCTAGCGTACTTATCACGGTACGCAGGACCATTTCCTGTTCTAGTGGTACCAATTTTAGTATCTTTACCATCTTCAGCTAAATGGTCTTCAGTGATAATATGAACTCTTTTATCCACTTTGATTAGTGAAGTATCATAACCCATATCTTTTAATTCTTGAACTTCCTTAAGAAATTTTTGTGGGTCAATTACACAACCCGGTCCAATAATACTTTTAATACCGTGCAAAACACCACAAGGTATTAAATGTGTTACAATTTTTTTTCCGTCTTTATAAATTGTATGACCAGCATTATGTCCACCATTATAGCGAACAACATGGGTATATTGGTTTTTTTTACTCGCTAAAAAGTTTGTAACTTTTCCTTTACCGGTGTCACCAGATTGGAGATCAACGATTACATCAGCATATTGAATCATAAAAGTTTTGGGGGATTATCTCCCTTGACCTTTATATTCTTTTGGTTTGGGGGAGCGTTTATTATATTTTTTCTTTGCAACACCTTTTTTCTTTTTTCCGAATGAATCGGGTTTTGTTGATTGTCCAGATTTTCCTTTCGCCATTTTAGGTCCAATATTGTGATTTATTTTTACAATAAATACACAATATTGGACTTTTTATGGGTTTCTATTTACTTTTAATTTTTTACTTCTTCAAACACAACATCTTCTGTGTTTTGAGTTTGTTCAGATTGTTGTGTGGACTGATACATTTCCATACTAACATCCGCCCAAGTTTTGTTCATATTCTCAATCGATTGTTTGATTTTATCAATATCTTTTGATTCATGCGCAGCTTTTAATTCAGTTAACGAATCGACTAGTTTTGATTTATTTGTCTCTGAAAGTTTCTCATCAAATTCTTTGATTTGTTTTTCAGTTTGGAAAATCATTGCGTCAGATTGATTGATAATATCAATTTTTTCTTTTTCAAGCTTATCAGATTCGGAATATAGTTCCGCTTCTTTTTTCATCTTATCAATTTCTTCTTTTGAGAGTTGAGAACCGCCCTCAATTCTGATTTTATTTTCCTTACCTGTTGCATTATCTTTTGCATGAACAGAAAGAACACCATTAGCATCGATGTCGAAAGTTACCTCAATTTGAGGAATACCTCTAGGTGCTGGCATGATACCATCAAGATGGAATCTACCCAAGCTTCTATTATCCTTTGCTAGAGGACGTTCACCTTGCAATACATGAATTTCTACACCCGGTTGATTATCAATCGCTGTAGAGAATGTTTCACTCTTTTTAGATGGAATTGTTGTGTTCGCATCAATTAGTCTTGTCATAACACCACCCATTGTTTCAATACCAAGTGATAGAGGCGTTACGTCCAAGAGAAGAACGTCCTTAATGTCACCAACAAGTGCTGAACCCTGAATCGCAGCACCAAGAGCAACAACTTCATCAGGATTAACTGATTTATTTGGTTTTTTACCAAAAAGATTCTCAACTGCGTTCTGAAGCATCGGAATTCTTGTTGATCCACCAACCAAAATAATTTCATCAATTTCCGATGGTTTCATTTTAGCATTTGATAGTGCTGATTTGCAAGATTTTATTGCTCTATCAACCAAATCAGAAATCATTGATTCAAATTTTGCTTTAGTTAGTTGTTTAACAAAATGAAGTGGTTGACCATCTTTCGCTGTGATGTAGGGAAGATTAATATCTGTTTGACTAGTTGAGGATAATTCAATTTTTGCTTTTTCAGCGGCTTCTTTTAGACGCTGAAATGCCATAGCATCTTTTTTCAAATCAATACCATGCTCATTCTTGAATTCATCAACCATCCAATCAATAATTTTATTATCGAAATCATCACCACCAAGATGGGTATCACCGTCAGTTGATTTAACTTCAAAGACACCATCACCAATTTCTAACACTGAAACATCATGAGTTCCCGAAAATGTTATCGTTAAGCTCTTTATCTTAACTTCTGTAATTTTCATTACAGTCCAGACTATATCTTAGTAGGTCAAAAAAACTATCAATGTCTTCTTGGAAAAGAATTTTATAGGTCATCTTATTATTTTTTGAATACTCTTCTGCCGCATTTTGTTTAGCACCCCATAAACCATTTTTTAATTGATTTCTATGCCAAATATGGTTTGCTTTAATTTCAATAATCATATTGAAATCAGGTAGAAAAAAATCAACATAATATTTAATATTTTTTTTATTCTGAAAATTAAAAGGGATTTTTGGTCCATTAAGTATTTTAATATTTAAATTTTCACATTTTTTTATGAATTCTAATTCTAAATTACTTTGGTATGTAATAATATCATTAAAAATTGTAACGTACCGTTTAATTTTAAACACTTTATTAGAAAATAAACATTTTCTGCATAAAATTTTATTACTTGACATTTTTGTTTTAATTCGTCTTGTCGTATTAAAAATATCATCACAATTTTCGCATTTAAATGTAATATTAGTTAATAGAATTTTTTTATTATCAACTAAAATATATTGTGAATATTTTGCTTGATTTGAAACAATCAATGGTGGTAAAAATACCATTTCCTTATTCTCGACACTAAATCCATCTATAGATAAGATTTTATCTTTAATTTTATTAAACTCATTTTCATTAATATTTTTTTTATAATATTTTTTAATAAAATCAAAATTTTCTTTACCAAATTTAGTAATTGATTTTTCTAAATGAACATTAAAATCATATGAAGACTTAGTTTTTATTGGTTTTTTAATGCGATTTTTATCTCTTAATAAGTTACTATGTCTTTTTCTTTTTTCTTCAGTTTCAGAACAACTTTGGCACCTTAAAACTTTTTTTATTAAAAATTTAGATAGATGAATTTTATGTGTTTCACCACATAGACATTTATAAATCACTTTATTTTGTCTTGTTTTTATTGGTATTTCATTTTTAAATAAAGTGAGACATCCACTTTCTAAATTAGAATATTTATTTTTAAATATTTTTAAAGTGAATGGGGGTAAATATGTTAAAGTACCGTCATTAGAGACTACCTCTATAATACTCTTTTCCAATAAGTCAAAGAACTCGTTTTTTATTTCTTGATTTTCCATGATATTTTATCTTTTCTAGATAAATATCACGTTTTATCAAAAGTACCACCTACTATCGGTTTTCGTGGGTATTTTTTCTTTGTTAGAGAATACTATACCTAGTCGTTGAACGTTTATCCTATTTCTAGGATACTTCGCTGCGGATTTCCCAATTTTAATCTATTTTACCATACCTTAATGATTAGTTAAGCCATAAAATATATTACTACTTTTATTTGGTTGATTAAACTTAAGGGAGTTCCCGTCAATTTACCGATTTTTAATTTTTCACACTTTAGTGCGCGGAGGCATAAACTTCACCACCGGTGTCAAAAACAACGATTTTTGCATCTTTGTTTTTCTTATCCAAACCATATGCAAGTGCTGCTGCGGTTGGCTCATTAATAATTCTAAGAACCTCAAGACCCGCAATTTTACCTGCTTCAATAGTTGCGGTTCTTTCCGCATCACCAAAATAAGCGGGTACGGTAATAACCGCTTTAGTAACTTCTTGACCAAGATAATCTTCAGCGGTTTTCTTCATTTTTTGAAGAATCATTGCTGAAATCTCTTGAGGTGTATAAAGTCTGTCACCAATTCTAACGCCGGGAATATTATTTCCAGCTTTTCCAACTTTATATGGTACTTTTTTACTTTCCTCAGTGACATATGGAGAAGAAAAATCTTTACCGATAAATCGTTTAATTGAATAGATAGTTTGTGTTGGATTTGTTACCGCTTGTCTCTTTGCGGAATCCCCAATTTTTCTATCATCACCATTAAACCCAACAATAGAAGGTGTGGTTCTTCTACCTTCACTATTTGCTATAATTTGAGGTTCACCCCCCTCAACAATAGCAACTGCGGAATTTGTGGTTCCTAAATCAATACCTAATACATATTCTTTTTTACTCATAATTTTAATTTATTGTTTATTGTTTATTTTTTAGATAACTGTCAAGTTACGTACCAAAGATAAACTTATGACATTTTGTCATTTATTAAATCTCTTAAACGCATTTTGTGTAATCATTTCGACATGACAACCTCTGAATTCATCCAAAGTTTTCGCATCAACATATGACATTGCGCTTTTTAAGTAATCTGTCAAATTTTCACTCCACTTATACAAATCATATTCAACACGATTCCACTTTGAAATACCTTCAGCGGTTTTTAATTTAGTGTTACCCCACTTTTTTTGAACTTCTTTTGTGGACATTCCGCGATACTTCTTATAGAGGTTAAACTTTTTGCGGAACAACCAACTTGCGAGTTTTTTATTCTTGATTCTAAATAACTTCCAAAGATAAGGGTCAGAACAACTTTGAAGTGATTTATTAAGTAACGAACCAATCATTACAATATCCGCGCCCAAAGCTAAAGCTTTAATAATATCTGAAAACTTTCTGGTTCCACCGTCAGAAATAATTTTGGTTTTAAAATCAAAACGTGTTTTAATTTTATAACATTCTTCAATAAGTGAAGCATAAGGATAGTGAACTCCGGTGTTTGCGCTAGTTGTGCAACCAGCACCTGCACCAATACCAATTCGCACACCCCAAACACCATATCTTGCAAAATCAGCAAAACTATCTGGATTTGCAATATTACCGACGATTAACTTAATATTTGGACAATTTTTACTAAATAATTCAATAACATTACGCAATCTTGGCATATGTCCATTTGCCATATCAATACAAATATAATGTTCTTCATCCGTACCAATTGATGCGAGTCTTTCAGCATCGCTTAATGAAATGCTGATAAATGAATAATCAGATGTATAATCAGCATTGTAATCGGAACTACAACGAGGCATACAAATATTAATTCTATTATTTAGATAATGATGTGAGTTGTCTTTATCAACAACTGTATCCATAGGAGATGTCATAATTGGAAGCATGTGGTTTTCATCATAGCAACTCACCTCACTTCTTGAATTAATTCGGGTATAATTTTTTGGTACAATAACAATGTCATCAAAGTCGTACTTCATTCTTTAAAATGTTTTAGTTGTTAATTTGATACAAATCTATGAAATGTTTTTGACAAAGACAAATATTTATGGTTATGAAAAAGATAAAATTAACAGAATCAGATTTATATAGAATAATTAAACAAGTTCTTCTTGAGCAAGAGGAGGAAGAAAAAAGAACAGTTACATTTGATTCAGAAAAATTTAAAATGCTTATAACATCAAGTGAAAAAATTATTAAACATTTTAATAACAAATATGATGAGATTATTGTTAATGGAGATTTGTATTTAACAGAAACACCAATTCAATCCTTACCGGATAATCTTTATGTTGGGGGATGGTTGTGGTTAGGAAAAACACCAATTCAATCCTTACCGGATAATCTTCGTGTTGAGGGAGAGTTGGATTTAAGAGGAACACAAATTCAATCCTTACCGGATAATCTTGACGTTACAGATACAATTTATATTAAAGGAACACCATTAAATGATAATGATAAATTGGTTAAGAAATATAATAAAAAATATGCAATATATAGAACTTAATTAATTATGAAAAAGATTAAATTAACAGAATCAGATTTATATAGAATAATTAAACAAGTTCTTCTTGAACAGGAGGAAGAAAAGAGAAGTATTACATTTTCTCCGGGATCATTTAAATCTCTTATAACATCATCATCAGGTGAAGGATTTGTTAGAACTCTTAATAACAAATATGATGAGATTGTTATTGATGGTAATTTGTTGTTAAGAAAAACACCAATTCAAACCTTACCGAATAATCTTCATGTTAGAGGATATTTGGATTTATATGGATGCAAAAATCTTAAATCTTTACCTGATAATCTTTATGTTAAGGACTATTTGTATTTAAGAAAATCATCAATTGAGTCTTTATCTGACAATTTTAAAATTGGGACAGATTTGGATTTAGCACTAACACCAATTCAATACTTACCAGATAATCTTCGTGTTGAGGAAGATTTGGATTTAGAAGGAACGCCAATTCAATCCTTACCGGATAATCTTTATGTTGGGGGAAATTTGTATTTAAATGACTGCAAAAATCTTAAATCCTTACCGGATAATCTTGATGTTAAGGGAGTAATTCATATTAGTGGAACAGTTTTAGATTATGATGATGAGTTGGTTGACCAATATAAAAGAAAATATACAATTAATTGAAAATAATGATACCAATAATATTTTTTATATTAGTTACATTACTTGCAAATAGAGAATCATCTTTTGATTTTACCAAAATAAAAAATCATGAGAAAATTAATCACATCCAATCATGGATATATCGAGCAATCTTTGTTATATTTGCAATACTACTTACAAACCTTTCAATTTTTAATAAAATAATTTTATCAATAGGTTCAGCATTTTTATTTTCATCAATATTCAGAGCAACATTAAATCACAGAAGAAAAAAAGATTTAACATATATAAGCAATAGCAATTATTATGATTCGTTTTTCATAAAACTTTTTCCAAAAAAACATGGCGTGATGATATATGTTGTTGAAATCATTATCTTTGTAACCTCAACAATAATCTATATAGTAACAAACAATGGATAAAAAAATATTATACTTTACAGCAGCATGGTGTGGACCATGTAGAGCAATGGCACCAGCAATTGAAGAACTTTCATCAATTCTAAATATTGAAAAAATTGATGTTGATTCAAAAGACTTGCGAATCACTGATTTTAGGATAAAAGCGGTTCCCTCTTTTATTTTAATTAATCAACAAAATAATGAATTAAAGAGAATTGTTGGGCTTCAATCAAAAGAAACATTAATAAATTTATATAACGATTAAAAAATGTGGGTAATAATTAAATATATTAAAAATAATAAAGGAATAGAAATTCCTGCAATTATTTTAGATTCTCTAGAAGAAGTTTTGGAGTTTGAAAATGAAGATGACGCAGAAAAACAAAAGAATTTGTTTTTAATTAATTCAGATTCTGGACATAGATATGAAGTAAAGAAAATTTGACTTCATATGGATGAATTAAAGAAAAAAATTAAAGAAAGTCACTATAGAAAATTTTTGGGTATTGCACCTGAAGGTTTTATTATCATTCCTGAAGTGACATTTGAAAAATTAAAAGATTTTGATTTTTGGAAGGAATGGAAAAATAATCCTGAATATTTGAGGGAAGAAGCAATTAAAGACACTAAAGAAAATTTTTTTTAGAAAACATTTTGAAGTTTGAAAAGAAGTATCTATCTTTGTGTTGTTAAAATGCTCCTGTAACTCAGCGGTCAGAGTACCAAGCTTATACCTTGGGGGTCATCGGTTCAAATCCGGTCGGGAGTACGAAAACTAGTTCTTTGACTTTTTACTTAAATTATGGAGGATCCCACTGGCGCGGTACGTAGTCTTGAAAACTATGAGGTCGGTAATATCGATGTGAAGGTTCGAGTCCATCATCCTCCGCTAGATAAAATTTGGAAGTTTGAAATTTTAGTTGTATCTTTGTAAAGCGTGTGAAGCATGTGAGCTAAGTTATCGAGGTGCTTGGTACGATTCGCGGTCGTGTTGCGCCGGAAACCGTCAAAGGTTAAAAGACGTGAAACCAAGTTAAATGGTAAAAACCAATACATTCAGCCTCAAATTTACGCCACTGTAGCTCAATTGGCAGAGCACTAGTTTTGTAAACTAGCGGTTAGCGGTTCGACTCCGCTCAGTGGCTCTAAAGTTCTTTGAAAAGTTTGAGAAAAAGCGGAAGTACGAAAGTACGGGAAGATTGTGATAAAAAGAACAAGGAAATAGTCCCTCCCATTGCAGTCACAAGCATAATTGGGTAGAGTGGAAAGGTGAGTCCACGAACCGCTTTTTTCTCATTATTAGCTTAATAAGTGAGTGTGGTTTAATCTATTAAAGCACCATCCTTCCAAGTCGGAGATTGTCAGTTTGAGCCTGACTACTCGCTCACTAATTCCCTTTAACCTCTGAAGAGATTCAAGTTAATGGGTAAAATAGTTTCTTTTCATATTTATAGAATAAACATCTATCAATATGATTAAGAAATTATTTTTATCTTTAGCAATATTCGCTTCAATTTTAAGCAATGCAGCAACATATTATGTTTCACCAAACGGAAATGATTCAAATAATGGGACTTCAGTAATCACTCCGTGGAAAACAGTAAGTAAAGTTAACACCAAACAATTAGTAGCGGGAGATCAAATATTATTTGAAAGGGGTGGTGTGTATCGAGGTACATTAACCATTAATTATTCCGGTACCGATGCTAACCCAATTCTAATTTCCGCTTATGGTAGTGGAAATAACCCCGTACTACTTGGTTCACAATTAACATCAAATTGGGTTATCCATCAAGGAAATATTTGGAAAACTCAAGTAAATGCGACACAAATTGTTCATTTGTTCTTCAATGACAGTCTAATGCCAATTGCAAGATATCCAAATAGTGGTTGGTTAAGAAATATACAAGGAACAAATTCTCAAATAACAGATAATCAATTAACACAACCAGCAAATTATTGGAATGGTAGTACAATGGTTATTCGTAGTTCTTCTTGGAGTTACGATACAAGTAGAGTTTTATCTTACAGTCCGGGCGTTATTAATTTTAGACCAATTAGTTATAACTTAGGAAACAGTACTTGGGGTTATTTTATTAGAAATAAATTTCAAGAATTGGATGCTCCCGGTGAATGGTTCTTTGATAAAACAACATCAACGCTATACTTTTACCCACCAAATGGAAATCCAAATCTAAACAATATTGAAATTATTACAACTTTTCAGGAGGTTGACGCAACCGGTGTAAGAATTTCTTGGCAAAAAAGTAATATTGTTATTGAAAATCTTAATTTTAGTAAATATGCGTATGCGGGTATTAGCACAAGTGGTTCATTAAATGTTACAGTAAAAAATTGCAATTTTACTCAATGCGATTATGGTATGCGTTTATATGGTAATAACCAATTAATAAAAAATAATATTATAACAAAATGTTATCAAATGGGAATAAATTCTATTTCCGGAGGAAGTCCAATCAGCTATGGAAATAACAACACATTTGAGGACAATATTATTAAAAATTGTGCATTATATCCCGGTTTGGGTAAAAGTGAATGGGGATATTTTGGATTAAGTGTTACCGGCTCTAATAATGTAATAAAAAGAAATCATATTGATAATATTGGTTACATTGGTCTTTCTTTTGAATCAAACGCTGTTGTTGAAAACAATTTTGTTAAAAACTCCTGTTCAATTTTAAATGATGGTTCAGGTATTGCGTTTGATAGAACAAATGGTGCAATTATAAAAAATAATATTGTGTTAAGTACAATTGGTAATGTTGAAAGTTGTGCAACAAACACAACCAATTGTGATCCAAAAGGTAAAGGGATTTATTTTGGAAACATTAGCAATAAGAATAATTTGGTTCAAGGTAATACTGTAGCATATTGCAATGGTGCGGGTATTTGGTTTGATCATACAATGGTTTCTGAAGGTAATCAAATTATTAACAATACATTATTTGGGAATCATTTATATCAATTTGGCGTTTCTGATTTTTCAAACTATAATGGTCCCGGCGCAATACCACCATATGCTATATCACAATATAATAATCAAATTGTTAGCGGTAATATTTTTTATTCAAATAATCAACAACAAAAGACCATGTATCACATAAATAAATGGTTTTCTGGCGTTAATTTTGCAAATTTTAATGAAAATAAATATATTAATCCTTGGGATACAACAAGTATTCAAGTGTTTGATATTGCTAACGGTGGAACTAATTTAAATTATTCTTTAACACAATGGAAAAACGTTAGAAATAGCGACTTTTTATCAACAAATCAACCATATTTGACACAATCAACTAACTCTGACCATATTTTGGTTTATAATAATCAATTAAACCAACAATCAGTTGGCATACCAAATGGAACTTGGTCGGATTTAAGTGGTAATTTATATACATCATCTCTTAATTTACAATCTTTTGAGTCTAAAATTTTATTTAATTCTAATTTACTACCAGCGCCAGCTTCAACACCAAGCACAAATAGTTCTTTATTGATTCAAGCTAATGTTAACCCAATAACACCATCAATAACAATTTCTTGGGTTAGCTATTCCAGTGCGACCGGATATTCTGTATTCAGAAAATTAAAAAATGCAACATCTTGGGGGAGCGCAATAGCCACACTAGGTGGTGGTGCAACTCAGTATGTTGATAATAACGTTTCTTTAAATACATATTATGAATATCGTGTTGTTAGAAATGCTTCTGTTGGAACGGCTTATGGTTATGTTGCAACAGGTATTAATCTTAATACAATTGATTACAGAGGTAAATTAATATTAGTTGTTGATAACACATTTACAAATAATTTATCTTCGCAACTAACTCAGTTACAAAATGATTTAAAATTGGACGGTTGGAACGTTATTAGAATTGACGTTTCAAGAACGGCAACACCAGCATCAGTAAAATCTCAAATACAAGGAATTTATAATGCTAATCCAACTAATGTAAAATCTGTTTTATTATTTGGGCATGTTCCGGTTTATCGTTCTGGAAATATTGCACCAGATGGTCATTCCCAAATTCCTTGGGCGTGTGATTCATATTATGGTGACATGAATGGTTCTTGGGTAACGCCACCAACAACATT
>Ga0099848_1001055_pt1 | contig 12853 bp, 22 predicted proteins | sample CB_VirMetaG_3_FD_78179 | JGI IMG/M metagenome (GOLD analysis project Ga0099848, IMG submission 78179) | Freshwater to marine saline gradient viral communities from Chesapeake Bay - CB_1508_1S Viral MetaG | ecosystem: Environmental > Aquatic > Marine > Coastal | place: USA: Chesapeake Bay... | reverse complement strand
TCATAGTCTCCTGTTACCTTTACAGGACCGCCAATAAGATTAGATAACTTATTATCATTACATTTAAAATACCCATTTACCTCTTCTGGACATCCATCTAGGGAGGTAAGACTATTATCGCTTATATCCAGCCACTTTCCAATAAAACCAGGAATAACTAGCTCTTTAAATTTATTGACAGATATGTTTAAACCTCCCCCCACTGAATCTGGACACATGCTTTCCCATTCGGAATCAGTCACATCTCCCCCGGATCCAATGAGTGAAAAGTCACCTGTTATTTTACCGAACTTTACTTTTTTGATTAGATCCATATCCGAACGACCTGAACTCCATCTTAAATTCATGGAGAATGATCCATCTATATTAACCCTACCAGTCGTTTCGTCGTATTCCCATGTTCCCGAAGTCTTAGCTTCTATGGCCTTTATAATTTCGGATGACATTGACTCTAGACCCTTTGTTTCCAATCCTGCCAATTCACATACTTTTAGATAGTCTTTTCCTGACATCTCGCAGTACTTTTTAAGATCCATTCTGAGTCTTTTCTCGAGTTCGGGGTCCAGGGATTCATTAATCTGTCTTATTAATGAGTGAATTTGGTAAGAATCAATTATTTTCATTTTTCTTTTTATATTTTATTGGGTAAAGCCACATCTGTACCTTATCTTGTGCTATAATTCTTGGCTCACTATTTATCAGTTTTCCTATGTAATATTTTACAGGTATTCTTCTGCCTCTAACTATTTCATATACTGAAATCTCATCACCTGGTTTAACCTCCAATGAATAATCACTTTTAGAGAATCTAGACCCTGTCCAGGTTAGCTTTTTACCGGACATGTATAATCTATCTATTTTACCTACGGTCTTCTCTCTCTGTGCTTTTTTTATATCATCAATATTGTCTATTGATGAGACTTCAAAATCAATATTCTCCTCACCATTTTCGCCTTGGTAAATAAATGTGTCTCCAGATCCAAATTGTTTTCTGTTCGGAGATACCCCTTCAGGTATAGGTGGAGGTGTAAATTTTATGGGTTCCTCTTGAAATTTAACGGACGAATATGCAGAATCTATTTTCTTCTTTGCATTCTCTTTTTCCGCATAATCACCATTTTTAAAGTCGACCACTATATTTTCTGCTAATGGAATAACCTCAAAGTCTTCGCCAAGCTTAAACGAGTCCAACGAGGGAAATCTGTCTCTAAAATTTCCCATATCCTCCCTGTAGAAATGATCATACGTCTTTCTCAGTAGGGATTCTCTAGAGGTGTCTATGTTTATTGGATAAAGGGTAGTAAGTGTGTTTCCTTCTGCCTGAAATACAAACATCTGAGTGTTAGCTCCACCTCCAGTATTAAAAACTGGTCTCCAGACATAGCCCTCGGTTTTTATAAGGATTGTACCGGGAATAACCGCATAGTACTTACCGGTTCTTCCCGCTTTTTCCGACAGCACTTTATGAGTTGCTTGGTAGTTCCATAGTTCAGATATGAACTTTTCAAAGGAAGCCTGATTCACATCCATCATATCCAACCAATCCTTGTAAGTAAGATCAGGACTGGATTTTTTGGACCCTGTGCTGGTATCATCCATACCAATGATATTATATCCAGTCTTAGCGGGGGTAAATTCAAACGGTAGCATTCTGGAACCGTTCGATTTCCTTGCTTTACTAAGCTCTTTCTCTTTATTAACATTTGACCTGTCCGAGAAGTGCATGGATTGGTCAAATTCAAGTAGGAAATCTTTAAATTTTAATACTTTCAAACCGAGGAACTTTTTTTGTATATATCTGGATCTTTCCAGCAAAGGAAGATCACTTTAAAATATATAGAGCAAGGATATCAAAATACAATAATCCAGAAATGACTCAAAACCAAGAAAATAAAACATACGATTTCGAGCAGCTAAGCAAGGATGCTCAGGAAAATGCTATAGAAAAAAACAGTGACATCAACATCGATTATGATGGATGGGAAGATTCCACCATAGAGGGATTTAAGGAGGATATGTCCGAATACGGTATATCTGACATTGAAGTTCAATATAGTGGATTTTGGAGCCAGGGTGATGGGGCTTCTTTTACCGGCGAGATATCAAATACTAAAGAATTTCTAACCAAAGTACTCGGAATGGAATCTAACGAGTTTGTTGATATGGAGGACGGTAAATATAAATCTGGAGACGATGAGTTGGATTCTTTGATCGGGGATTTAGCTGAGTTGGGACTGGATTCTAGGGACAAGATCAAACCGGATGATTTCTATATCTCCATCGAAAGAATTAGCAGCAGATATTCCCATGAAAACACTGTTAAAATATCAGTAGATATAGATGAACCCGAAAATTGGGATGGTGATTTTTCTAAAAGAGCTTGGGAATATATCGAAGAAATAGAGGATAAAGCAACAGAATGGTTAAGAGCAGAATGCAATAAATTATACCGATCCTTGGAAAAAGATTATGATTATCTCACCTCGTACGAGGCAGTGAGGGAAACATTAATTGAAAATGGTTACGAATTTGACGAGGAAGGAAATATAGTTTAATACGACTTACCCATTATCTCGTTGGCATTGGTAAAAACGTAATTTATATCTTTAACTGCCATAATAGGATTTATCCAGTCGATCAATAGAGACATGCTTTCTGCTTTTCTTGGTTTTAATCCCTCATATACCTCTGCTATTTGGTGTCTTCCTCCAAATCCCATCTCATTATCTATGATATCAGAAAGATCCTCAAAGCTTTCCGCTTTTTTGGCTTCCTCTACTGTGTAATCCGGGTATCCCATTTCAGACAGAATCATTTGGCAAGCTTCTGGGATATTCTTGGCTACGACCGCATGTATTTCAGCTCCTATCTCCCCATCATAGTAAGCCTGAGTACAAACTATCCACCCCTTATGTTTTTCAAATCCTAAGCCTTCTAAATCGTCAAGAAGGTCAGATTCGCTCTCGAATGTTCTAAATCTTTTGATTTGCATTCGGATCAAGCAAGTTTTTTTGCTTCCTCAAAGTCTTCCTTGGAAAGCTCCCATCCTTTAACAGCTGCTGCTATTCCTTTTTTGGCTTCAGCATAGCTACACTTGGGGTTTTTCTTTAACATCTCTAGAAGTTTTTCCCTAATAGCTGGGTGTATTCCTTTAGCTTCGTTAATGAAAGTTCCGTAGTCTTTTATGTTTTCCATTGGTTTGTTTTATTCTTCTAATACTATCCTGTCGGAAGTATTCATAACTAGACCTAATGCTAGTCCCTTTATATATGCTAGATCTTTGGTGAGTTCCTCTGCGGTAGATGTGATAACTTTCTCTACACTACCCCTTATAGATATTCTGTAATCTACGTTCATGTAATCCGGGGATTTATCAAAATTGTAGAAATCTATCTCTAGTTTATACCCAGGACCTTCCGTATCGTAGGAAAGATATGGATTGCTATTTTCTGGGAAATCCCTTTTTCTTAAGGTCTGTCTTTCCGCCGAGGGAAAAAAGATTTTAATTGTGTCTATGTAACCCATTTTTTTATGTTTGTTAAATGCATCTTATATATTTAGAACATAAAAAAAGAGCAATCGATTAATCAATTGCTCTTTTGGAAAGTTGGATGTCTTTATTCACTACTTTTTATTAGCGAACTTCTTATATATCGCTGGATTTTCCGAAATCTTATAGCCTCTGTGCTTTTCATATACCCTGATAATATTGGAAGCTGGGATAAACTGTCCCAAAAAATACATGTTTAACATATAAGTCTCGGCTGGTGATAATGATATCTCTCCCAGTCTATTACCGTTCCTAAGGTCGCTACACATGATGGATTTTTGTAGTTTTATTGCCTTTCTTCGGAAGGAGGAGTCAACTCTTCCCTTTTTTCTTCCCTTTTGTATCTCGAATTTTTTTTTCTTTAAAAAGTACCTAACCAGGATAAGGGATCTAATAAAAAAAAATTGAATTTTAAAACCCAATAACATATAGGGTTAATTTCTTACGACTGTTTGATTATCTTCGTCCCAGGTGTACCCACAAGCTCCACCGTATATGCGCTTTTGGTACTCAATTTTTTCTTTAACGTGGGAAGGACCTGTTGTGTTCTTGTTATTAGTCCACGTGTAATGATTTGGGTTAACCAAATCCTTGGGAACGGTTATGCTTGGAGGTACACGGTATTCTATATTGTTGCCATCTTCTCCCTCGTAGCTCCAATGCATATCAAAATAGTAGTGACTTATACCTCCGTGTCTTTTAATCCATGCTGCCGCGAATCTTTCCCAGTCGGTTTCTTCATTTTCCCCTATTATATTATTATAAATCACATTGTATGTCGAGTAGTCCGGATTCTCCTCGATGAATCTAATAAGATTAAATACCTCTGCATCTGTATAAAACTCATCTGCATCCAATTGAATCATAACATCAATATCTTTTTCCCTGAAGTAGCTTATACATTCATTTCTGGTTTCGTGATCTCTTAATAGATTATCAGGATCTGGGGTAAAAACATGGTTTATCTCTCCATTGGAAAGACATCTGTTAAGTAATTCTAATGTGGGTCCGTTTTTATCTTCGTACCCTAATTCTTTGTATTCCTTAAATTGTCCACTAGCTACCCAAATATCAATGTCATACCCAAGAGTTCTTACTTTAAGCCAGGGTAAAATCAATTCCCGGAAAGAATCAGCACAGTTGTAAGCAAGTACTTGTAAACCTATTTTCATTTTATATCTCTAGTTTTTGGAGGCTTGCCATTTTTAGAGATTCGGATATTACAAGAGAAACCTTATATGGATCCGCATTGGAAGCGGGTCTTCTGTCCTCAACATATCCTCTCCATCCCTCTGCCGTAGATAGAGGTATCCTGATAGAAGATCCTCGGTCGGAGACTCCATAGCTGAATTTTTCTATAGACTGGGTTTCGTGGTTTCCGGTTAATCTCATTTCATTGTCGGATCCGTATGCATCAATGTGCTCTCTGTGCCTTTCTCTAAGGGTAGAAAAAATGCTTTCGAAATAATCCTTGCCCCCTTCTTTTCTCATGCTTTCGTTGGAAAAGTTGCAGTGCATTCCTGAGCCATTCCAATCCCCTTTAACTGGCTTGGGGTGGAATTCTATAGTAAATCCATACCTCTCAGACATCTGTTGAAGAATATACCTTGATATCCAAAGATCGTCGCATGCCTTAATCTTACCCTTTCCAAAAACCTGATATTCCCATTGACCGAGAAGTACCTCAGCATTAGTTCCTGTTAGATCTATTCCTGCTTTAATGCAATTCTCCAAGTGCTCGTCAACAAATTCTCTTCCGTTGACCAGTCCCTTTCCCACCCCGCAGTAGTACTTACCCTGTGGTTCTGGATATCCGTTAGCTGGAAACCCTAGAGGCTTACCGTCCACCATAATCGTATATTCCTGCTCGAACCCGAACCAGAGATCTGGATCCTCTTCTCCGAGTAAGCTTCTTGTATTAGAAGAATGCGGGGTTCCGTTCGGATTCATAACTTCACAAAGGACCAGATAGGAAGGCAGATTACCTTTATTCAGTGGGTTTTCATAAACCCTTACTGGCTTTAAAATGCAATCGGAAAAGCTTCCTTCCGCTTGTTTGGTTGAGGATCCATCGAAAGACCAGATAGGCAAATCCTTCTCGTTAAATTCTTTTATTACGGAAGACCCTGTTTCCCTGACCCATTCAACTTTGAGATCGACTATTTTTACCTTGCTTCGAAGGTTGGGTTCTGGAGTATATCCATCCAACCAAATGTATTCTATTTTTGCTTTCATGATGTTATTTTTCAGAGGATACGTCAGCTAAAATCGAAATGATATGTAGCCTTATTCTGTCCCTGTCTTCGGGGTTTAGCTTGCTTTCGTTTATCTCTCTAGCTATTGCTTTTGCGTCCAGATAAACTTTTCTAGCTGTTTGTTCCACCTGTTTTCGATAGATTGATAATAGTTGTTCAGATTTTTGATCCATTAATTTTCTTCTTTTTTTACTGAGGAGGATATCAATTTTCTAAATTCTTCGAGTGGGATTTCATCCAGAAATCTAGTGTGAGGGTTGAGAGACTTGGCTACACACCGGGAACAGATAACAGATGCTGTATTCGAATCAACGTTATTGACCGGAGTTCCACATTCTTTACAATCAAGGGAGATTAGGCTCGATCCCTTAATCCTTGTGCTGTTAGATTTTGTTACCGATATTCTTCCCATATTAAGGTTTCATATTTTTTTCGAAATCAAAAATTGGATCCGGATTTGATACGCCTAGATCATTTACAAGAAAATTTTTAAGAAAATGACACTTCTCATATTCTTCTTCAGTAATCATAAGACCCAAGATTCTACGGATAGCTAAAACGGCTTCGTCCCTCTGTTCCAGATCGACTGCGTTTTTTCCCGAGGTCACCAGAAGATCATAACCTTTATAAGCTGCCTCCCTAAATTTTTTCCGTATTTCCCTGGACATTCTTTCTTTGTGTTCTTTTTGCTCTGAAGCGAACATTTCGTTTTCTTCGTTGTGATCCTCGTTCCACATATTTATTCTTGGGTTTTTTCGATTTCTGTGTTTTTAATTCCCCCGGTTATTCTTATTTCAAGATCGCATAGATTTGAAGATTTGATCTTTTTATATAGGAATCCTTGGAAAGTAGACACTTCTAGTATAAATTCAGATTCTTTTATTTCCTCACTCATTACATCAGCCCCAGCAACATAGCATTCCCTCTTGATCTCCCAAAAGTTTTCTTGGCTGCTCGTCCGACAGAGGAAATTAAGAATCATAGTTAGTTATTTTATAGATTTTGTCCTGGTTTGTTTCTTTTTGACCGTTTCAAAAATAACTAAACCGGTTTTTCTAGTTTCGAATCCTCTGGTTATTTTTATTAACATAATGTTGTTAGATGCCAGATATATAATACATGTCGGAAATAGATCATAATTACGATGACCTACTGGGGGATCTTCAAAAAATAGGGTATGTACCTTGGGTAGGATATATGTGGTGTGGTCAGATGGGATACGATGATCGAGACAATCCCCCATTTCTATCTTTTGCTGTCATTGGTCCTACTGAAATTGATTGCATAAAACTTCTGATGCAGTCCGGTATTTTTACCGGAAGTTCTGCTAGAAGAGGAAGCTCCGGACTTTTATCCACTACATCCACTGCTTCATTTGGTGGAATGTCTCCTAGATCACAGTCCATGCCAGGCTATCTGGATGAGCTCTTCGAGAATGGGGTGATCCGGGACTCTGGCCACTACTCCGGTCTAGAACCAAAAAAGAACGAGAAGCTCGTTAGGTATTGGACAGACGAATGGAGAAATGATCCCTACTACTTTGTTAAGGTAGCGAAGGAAATGTTTTCCAATGTGGATCAGGTTATGTCACAAAAAACATACTCCCCTTCGCAAGATAAAACCTGGAAACCCTAATTTAGGAAACGTGTTTTGCTATTAAATCATATAGGTATTGAAGGGTCTCTTTTTTTGCCTGATGTGCAAATCCCCGATGTATCTCTTCTTGTATCTTTAGTTCCAAACAATGCGAGATCGTCGAAACGTCTCTAAGGTATTCCGTATTAATAGTATTCTGAAAAACTAGATCTTGTCTGAATATAGATCTTCTTAGTTCAAATGAATTAATTAGTGGGGTATTCAGATCTTTGAGACCAATTCGTAAAATTGGATCCGGAAGATCGACAACACTCAATGAGATAGCATATTTTGTTTTCATAATAACCTTATCATACAGATCCTGATATGATGGGGATAAGAATATGCTCTTTATACGAAAAGACACCGAGCACATGAGGTCTATAGGGGATGCATTAAATCCCAGTGAAGATAGGGAGCCAAGGAGATCCATATCATCTGCTGCTAGACCCGATGGATAGCCTAGATGAATTTTCTTTTTAACTATTAATACCGTCTCTGTTTCGCCCGAAGGTGAATGTCCAAGACTAACCTCAGAATATGGGATTTCATCTATCCCGTGTTTTCTATCGTTGGTAATAATCTTAAGTCCCCCTATCTCTTTCATCCTTGATAGATTCTCAAAGAAAACGTCCCAACCAGACTCTAGAAGATAAGCACTTGGGATGACAGGGGTTTCCCACCAATTAACTCCGCTTACCTGACTTATTCCTGCCATACGGGTTCATTTAATGGGATTATGGATCTAAGATATTCTCTGTCTTGTGAAAAAACTGGAGTTGACTCATCAGCTTTCCACTGACTTCTGATGGCATCGGTTTCTATGTTCTTAATTACATACTTCCTAATCACCGCTCCTCTTTTCTCTCTGGGTAAGTAGTCGTTCCAGTTGATTCCCTTTTGGAAAATCATTTCTTGCAGGACGTCCGTCTTCTTGCCATGTAATTCCTTAGAACTGTATAAAGACTGTGCAACGGATTGAATCGAGTTTCTGGTTGCATCCTGCTGTCTCCAGATTAGATAATTTTCAACCTCCATCCTGGTGGGTATCTGAAAACACCTGGAGTCAAACTCTGCCCATTTAAAAGAGTCCAGACTGGAATGGTGCCTTTTCATTCTTGCCTCGTTAAATGCACGGGTTGCCATACTAGCAGAAACACTAACCATTTTTTGGAGGTTGTTGTCAAACCATGCCTGTGTGTTCTGATCGTCAAAATCAGTGATCACCAAAGAGATTTCATCACTCTGAACATACGCAAGCTTAGCACCCATTATGTTTTTGCACAGATACTCTGCGGTCTTGTTCATATCCTCGATAAGCCCTGGATCAAAAGGTCTATTGAGACCTCTTGTATAAGTGTGGAATGCTTTCCCATCGATTCTAATGATCGTGTAATTTCTACGGGTTAGATGATATCTAGTTCTATCTTCGTAGAACCCTTTCATTCTATCTCCTAATGCGTCTTTCATATGTCGTTTTTTAAGTTAATTGCATCCTCACTATCATAAATAGCATGTATTCCTAAAAGTTTGTAGTCCTCAGAGACAACATTAGGAATTCCCAGAAGATTTAATGTTTCAACTGGCATACCACCTTTGATTGTAGCTGACCCTGCTGGTCTAAATCTAATGCTTCTTGATTTTGTCAGTACTTCTAATTCAAGAAGCCTTTTAATCTCATCCCCCATTTCTGTCTCCAGTATTTCTATGTCGGCATAAAGAACATCGTCTTCTACAACCGCATTAGAGTAAGTAAATGCCACCCTTCTAAGATTTGTCTCCATTCCCTCCGGATATCCAATCTGACCTACATTCCTGGACTTATCCCTATTGTTAATCTGATCTCGGATTGACATAAGTACTTCCCTCGGGTATCTCCTGTTGTTTTTTGTAACCTCCGTATTTATGATTTCTTGTTTTTTAAGTATCATTCGTAATATAGTTCTATTAATGACTTATTTAGTATCTCGATGCACCTATCTGCATTTTCTTTTGTCAACCCGTATAGATTGCTGGTTCTAACAAAATGTTCTCTCTGATTGTAAAGCATGTCGCTGTCGTCATCGAGAATAACGTAATTTTTAACAATCGCCTTATCCAGGTATTCCTGTTGTTTCTTTTTGGACCAATTTATTCTTTGAAATTCCCCATTTTTGCTCAACCACCAATCTATCTCGCATCCTCTGGGAATTCTGTAACCTGCCGGCTGTCCGTCTATTCTGCAATGCATGCTGGGGGTTTTATCAATGATCTCCCCGTAAAATCCAGCATCATCCAGAATTTTTTGAAGATCTTCAACCCTCCTTCCGAGTCTCCAGGTTGAAGAAACAACCACTTTGGCGTGTGTTTTATCCTCGATGTAATTTAGTAGATCGATAGCTTCCGGATCAAATTCATAAGAGAAATCTCTCTCCTTTAACCCCGGATCTTTTGATCTATCTTCCCTTCTCATGTACCAATCACGGGAATTGAGTACACCATCTATGTCTAAAAATATTATCTTCATCTCTCCATTTTAGATTCCAATGATTTGAGTCTCTCTGTGTTTTCGTCCAAAGCAGCATCAATCTTCTCTAGGGTTTTGCCTGAGGGATCTGTTAGGTGCAGGCTCATCATTCTGGATATTCTATTTCTCATTTCATCACTAACTCCCCACCCGGAGCTATGCGTATACTCCTCATTCTCGGGGAAGATCTGATCAAATTTTTCTTGCACAGCCATTCTGAGTGGGAAATCCCCACCCCGTGGTATTTCGGATTTTTCCACCGGACCAATAAAGGAGAACCAGTGTTGCTTGTCTTTTTGCATGAGAAATTATTTTTTGCAAAAATACAGATTTTCTTATACAACAAAAAATTTTTTGTATATTTGCATCATAAAATAAAATCATGGCAGTATTAGGCATTAATTACGAGGGTGGTGGAAGAGATTACGACGACAACGGAAACGTCATCAAGACACATCCCATTACCTACCAGAGTGTGTACTTAAAAACACATGAGGATAAATTCGTCTTCGACTCTGGCGATTTCATTAAGGATTGGTTTTTGGCAATGAAGAAATTTCACACGGAGTTGGATACAGAAAAGGCAGATCCTTTCCTATCTCACTCCTCGTCTGTGAACCACTTTATAATGGATGGCGCTCCGTACTCCAGCGCGTATCTTCATATGTTGGGAGAAGAACCAGTACTAAAGTATGTTGATAAAACCCAAGAGCACTGGGTTTTCTCTCAGGCTGACATATATGAAGGTGGGGATGAATTCTTTGTCGAGGATGGAACCACTCCCACCTGGCAAGAACTTAAATCTAGGTGTCATCACGTATAATACCGCCGGTATCACATCTTTGATATCTCTGTCCCTCTGAGGTAAAGCGCGCTATAGAAGCTTAGGTTTTTGGGCCTTGCATCCCCTCTAAGAAAGGGCCCGAGGGACCCTAAAGTTTGGGCCCCGGCCCATAAGATGCGGTTAAGATTAGGTTCGGTTTTCCCAGAGAAAATCCAATTGTTCGGTCTCGTGTCCCAGCCATGCAGAGACCCTCTTGAATTCCCCTGGTTTGGAAACATCGACTACCATGTAGTCTACTCCCTTAGATTTAAGCATCTCTTCCGTTCTGATGTTATGAGAGAGATAGATCTCCATCAGGGATGATTCCAAAGGTCTTTTGCTTAGATCGATTCCCCATGAGTATTTTAGCAGATCCTGATCCCCATGAATAATTGGACCAAAAGCCTGACTAAATGAATGGAAATGCCCACCGGGGAATAAACTCTTCCTATTAGGTGTTCCGTCCTTTTCCTTGATAACATACCAATCGGTTCCGCTGTGTTCCTCAAATTCGGATCTTGATGCATAGAATCTAAGAACACTACTGACCCATTTCTCCGGAGATTCCCTGACCGTCAGTACGTACTTATAATCGGGGAATGCCTCCACTACCTTTTGACCAACCCCAGGTAAAGAGAACGGAACATCCTCATATCCGGTGTATCTAGGATTTCTGAGTACTTCGTGGAGAGAAGCAGTTGACCCATGCAGCACCTCGTGAGCTATGAAGGATTCAGTGAAATAATCGATGAATCTATACCCCAAAGTGGAAAGAGATCTATTGAAAGAAGTAGTGCCACTCTTGTTCATACCTAAACAGACAACCTTCTGCTGAACAGGAGACGGAACATTCGAAGGTGGAATTGTTATCCAGTGATCCCGGTCATCACCCTCTACCTTCACGGAGAGATAGGTGCATCCCAATAGAACTATGTACGGAGTCCACCATGTCCCGGGGTGGACGGTTGAGAAATACTTCTCGACGGGCAATCGAATACCAGCTAATCTGGCCACGACCTCGACTGCCAGCGGGCTCTTGGTGTTTGAGCTGTGATACACCTTAATACCACCCGGCAGGGATCGGTCGTGATCCAATAAGATCTCAATCGAGATGTCCTTGTTTATCCTGTAAATCATGGGATGATTATACCTTAAAAAATGAGGATGGTTTCCGATAGCTTTGGAAAAATCATCTCTTCGAATACTTGAGATAGAGTTCTATTACGGCTTGTAAATATGTTGGGTGATTGCCTAGGAATTCGCTCGGGAATTCCTTGGATACATCGAACGTTTCCCCATACCCCAGACCCGCAGGAAAAAGGGCTAGAATCCATCTTCCCTGCTTGTGTGGGGAGAGCGGGGACTTGGCGTCTAATCGAATGTGATTATACTTCAGCGGGGTGTTTCCGGTTCCCTCTAAAGAGATGTCGATCTCCGTTGAGTCATCTTCTATAAATCCAGACACCTCAACGACTCTTTCCCCTGCCGGGCCTACCCAATCTTCGATGAAATCGAGCTCTGCTTTAGCATCAAATGGCGGATTGATTTCGAGGTCGCTGCTCTCGACCCTCCGCTTAACTACGCCATACTCATGACCGAACGATCGGAGAGATCTGAGCTCCTCGTCTGAATACTCTTCGTATAGTCTAATGTGTTTCATGATTATGCTCCAAATCCCAGCGAGATTCCGTCGCCGTCCTCGTCCCAATCCTGAGAGAAATCACCTAGTTTTAAAACTGGTGTTCCATCCACTGTGATCTTGGGTCTAAAGTGGCCATCCCCATCAAAGAAAGCCTCCATTGATCTGCTCGTGCCTACTGCACCGGTCCACTCCATATAGGCAAACATTTTAAGAAAGTCCTTGGCCGTGGATTGATCTATGTTTGAAATCGTGACGTTCAGTGTTACATCACTTTCTCCCTCATTTAGGAAGTTTTCGTAGAGTGCTAGATTTTTCATTTTCTATCGTAATATTTGAATACCTCTTCGAGTTGACTAGGATCCTTCAACCAGCTCTCCCACCAGCCACCGCCGTCTTCTTCAACGAGGGAACCGTCTGGCATTTTTTTATACTCCTTCTCCTC
>Ga0099848_1001054_pt1 | contig 12872 bp, 14 predicted proteins | sample CB_VirMetaG_3_FD_78179 | JGI IMG/M metagenome (GOLD analysis project Ga0099848, IMG submission 78179) | Freshwater to marine saline gradient viral communities from Chesapeake Bay - CB_1508_1S Viral MetaG | ecosystem: Environmental > Aquatic > Marine > Coastal | place: USA: Chesapeake Bay... | reverse complement strand
TTTTTTAACTTAGAAAAACCAATTATAGAAGATACATACGATATAATCATACCAGAGGAGTTTAACAATGGCTGAACAATACATGTCAGTTGGAGGAAGCTCAGCATCTACAACCATACCTACTATTATCTTTATTGCCTCCGCAAATAGTGTTAATATTATAAACGCTATAAATTTATCAAATACTAGTTCATCTTCTTCAGCAATAGTTTCTGTATGTTGGTACGACAATAGTGAAAGTAGTGATTTTTATATAATAAAAAACGCTGAGTTACCATATGGATCATCATTACAAGTTTTAGATGGTCCTATTATTTTAGACGAGGATGATGAAATTTTTATAGAATCTAATAGTCTAGATGTTACTGTTATTATTAGTCTTTTAAAAATCACATAAGAATGAATTAATTCAAATATTATTATGGAAATATATCATGTTAAAAATTTATAAATTATATCCTGAAGTAAAGACACCAAAGAAAGCAACTGCACAGTCTGCATGTTTCGACTTACATGCTTATCTTGGTCAACCTCTATATGAAGTAAAAGGTTATTGTACAAATAATAGAGAGTGTGCAGCACGAATATTTGAACAAAAAGAAGGTGCTCGTTATGTTTCAATAGATCCTGGGCAGCGTCTTCTTGTTCCAACTGGAATTATATTTGATATTCCAGAAGGATTTTCTGTTCGTATTCATGCAAGATCTGGTTTATCTTTGAAGCAAGGACTTGTAATGGCAAATGCACAAGGTATTATTGATTCTGATTATATTGAAGAATCTAGAATAATGTTACATAATATTTCAAGTGAGAAACTTTACATTTATAATGGTGATAGAATTGCTCAAGCAGAACTTGTAAAGTGTGAAACTTATGATATACTTGAGACAAGTGACAAACCAACACAAAAAACAGACAGAAATGGTGGATTTGGATCTACTGGAGTTTCATTATGACAAAACAAGAATTAATAGATAATCATATTCATCTTTGTGACACTGCTCGTGAACTGATGAAAAAGAAGAACTCAGATTATGCAGGTCGTTCAGGAACTGAACCATTTGCAAATTTCACAAGAGTTGAATCGATGGGAATTTGTTCTACAGAAAGGGGAATGTTAGTTAGAGTAACTGATAAAATGAGTCGATTATCTTCTTTTTTAGAATCTGGTAAATTAGAAGTTGCAAATGAATCATTTGAAGATACAATAGTTGATGTAATCAATTATATGGTTCTTCTTCATTCATATGTAAAGGACAAAAATGCCAAAGTTTGAAGTTCTTCTTGGTGATAATCGTGAGATATTGAACTCTTTGCCGGAATGTTCAATTAATACTTGCGTGACATCTCCACCATATTTTGCACTTCGTGATTATCATAATGATGATCAAATTGGTGCAGAAGATACACCTGAAGAATATGTAAATGAAATGGTCAAAGTATTCCAAGGTGTTAGGAGAGTGCTTCGTGATGATGGTACTCTTTGGTTGAACATTGGTGATACTTTTGGAAAAAATAAGAATCTTTTGGGTGTTCCTTGGTTGGTTGCTTTTGCTTTGCAAAGGGATGGTTGGATTCTACGCAGTGACATTGTTTGGCACAAGACAAATCCAATGCCAGAAAGTGTAAAGGATCGTCCAACACGATCACATGAATACTTTTTTCTATTTGCAAAAAATAAAAATTATTATTATGATATTGAATCTACAAAGACTACTGCAAAACATCCAGAAGACAAACGCACAGAAAATGGTCACAGAAGAAAGACAAAGGAATGGCAAGAACAAACTGGTCTTTCTGCACATTCAGGATTTAATAAAAATTATGAAACTGCAAACTTGCGTGATGTTTGGAGCATTGCCACCAATACATACAAGGGAGCACACTTTGCAACATTCCCACTGGATTTGATCAAACCTTGCATCGTAGCAGGTTGTCCGATGGGAGGAACTGTTCTTGATCCATTCTCTGGTTCAGGAACTACAGGGATAGTATCTTGCATGAATGATAGAAATTATTTGGGAATTGAGTTGAATCCTGAGTATCATGCACTATCATATAAGCGTTATGCAGAAGAAGTATCCCCACTTACTACTATAATGGAATGAGTGAATTCTATACACATGTTTCTGTTCGTGGTAATACCATTCTTTACACAGGTTACAAGAATGGTAAGAGAGTAAGAGAGAAAGTCAAATTCTCTCCAACTCTTTATGTTCCAGCAGGACCAGATCAGATCAAGACTACTCCTTGGAGAACTCTGGATAATCTTCCAGTTGTTCCTTTTGAGTTCGATTCTATCTCTGATTGTAGAGAAATGATTGAAGAATATAAGGATGTTCAGGGTTATCAAATTTATGGTAATACCGACTTTCAATACCAATTCATTGGTGATCGTTTTCCAAATCTAGAGTATGATCCCAACACTCTAAAGATTTGTTATCTCGATATTGAAACTGAATGTGAAGATGGATTCCCAACAGTAGAAAAAGCAGATCAGCGTGTAAATATTATTACTGTTCGTTTCCTACAGCAAGGTCAGGAAACCATTCATACCTATTGTCTTGGTCGAGCAAAACCTGTTCAAAACAATCATATGGTATTTGAGTATGATTCCGAAAAAGAAATGCTTCAAGCGTTTATTGAACAATGGAAGTATTATGATTTTGATATCATTACAGGATGGAACATTCAGTTCTTCGATATTCCATATCTCGTAAACCGAATTACAAATCTATTTGGTGATGGTGAAGCAGGTAAACTTTCTCCTTGGGGTATTGTTAAGCCTCGTAAGGTTTATATCATGCAGAGAGAACAGATCGCTTATGATCTATTGGGTGTTTCTATTCTAGATTATCTTGATCTCTATAAGAAGTTTACATTCGTAACTCAAGAGTCTTACAGTCTCAATCATATTTCATATGCAGAACTTGGTGAAAAGAAAGCATCATTCGAGGGATTTGATGGTATTCTTGATATGTACACACGAGACTTTCAGAAGTTCGTTCAGTATAATGTGAAGGATGTTGATCTTGTCGTCAAACTCGAACAGAAACTTAAACTTCTTGAACTCGCTCTCGCTCTTGCGTATTCTGCAAAGGTAAATCTGGTTGATGTGTTTTCTCAAGTTAGAACTTGGGATACAATTATCTATCACTATTTGAATGCAAAGAAAATTGTAATTCCACAGAAGAACATTGAAGAAAAAGATACTGCATTCGTTGGTGCATATGTGAAGGAACCGCAAGTTGGTATGCACAAATGGATTGTGTCTTTCGACTTGGATTCTCTTTACCCACATCTTATCATGCAGTATAACATCTCACCCGAGATGAAGCATGAAATGGGTAAGCGTGGAACTCTTCGACCGGAAGATATTTTATATCCAAACAGAGAGGAATCCAAGAAGCAGTTCCTACAACTAACAGATCATCAGAATACAATTCGTGAAAAGAATCTTAGTATGGCTGCAAATGGTGTTTACTTCAAGAAAGACAAGCAGGGATTCCTAGCAGAACTCATGGAAACCATGTACAAAGAACGCAAGATGTACAAGGAGAAGATGTTGGACTCCAAGCGCAGATTGAAGAATGAGAAGAATCTGAGCAAGGAAGAAGAGCAGCAAATTAAGTTTGATATCAGTAAGTATCACAACTTTCAGTTGGTGCGAAAGATTCAATTGAATTCAGCCTTCGGTGCTGTAGGTAATCAATACTTCCGTTATTATGATCTTGATCTTGCAGAAGCAATCACTGTATCTGGTCAATTGTCCATTCGTTGGATTGAAAATGCTTTGAATGTTTTCCTTAATAAAAACATTGGAACTACAGGAGTTGATTATGTTATTGCATCAGATACAGATTCTGTTTATCTCTGTCTTGATAAACTAGTTGAAAAGTCTTTTAAGGGCAATGTGCCTGATAATGAAAAGGTAGTTAAGTTCTTGGACAAGGCATGTAATGACATTATTAATCCATTTATTGAGAAGAAGTATAATGAACTTGCAGAAATCATGAATGCATATGATCAAAAAATGCATATGAAGCGTGAGTCTATCTCCAGTAAGGGAATCTGGACTGCAAAGAAACGATACATGTTGAATGTAATGATGGGCGAAGACAATGTACTTTTGAAAGAACCAGAGATGAAGATCATGGGTATCGAAACAACCCGTTCTTCAACTCCACAAATTGTTCGTGATGGTTTGAAGAAAGCAATTCATATTATTATGAATTCTGACGAAGACGCTTTGATTTCTTTTAAAGATGAATTTAAAAATCAATTTATTTCCTCTCCCGTGGAAGCAATTGCATTTCCACGAGGGTGCAATGGAGTAAATGAATACTCAGATTCTTCAAGTATTTACAAGAAGTCTACACCAATTGCTGTGAAGGGTGCATTATTATTCAATCACTACATCAAAAAGCACAAATTAACAAAGAAGTATTCCGTAATTAAGGATGGTGAAAAGGTCAAGTTTGTTTATTTGAAAACACCAAATCCTATTGGCGAACATGTTATTTCGTTTACAAATACTTTACCAAAAGAACTTGAACTGCATAACTATATTGACTACAATAAGCAGTTCGAAAAGAGCTTTATAGAACCTCTCTCTACTATCGTTAAGGTCATAGGTTGGGATCTTGAGAGAAGGACAACATTGGAGAGTTTATTCATATGAAAGATAATGAACATATTGATTACATTTATCAACTAATTCAAAATCGTCTTTTTGATTTGGAAAGTTATATAACCAGATCACAAAAAGATAAAAAAGCAAGTTTAGATTACTATAGTGAATTGATTGAAGAGCGTAAGAAATGTAGAGAAACTGTATTGTGGTTAGATAATGCAGTAAAATCGGGAATCATTTGAGAAAGGATTAATATGGGTTTTATTGATGATATTATTAAGTCTTCTGGTAATGAATATGCAGGACTAGTTGAGGATGGTCTTGAAGGAAGCGATGTAAAAGGATTTGTTGACACTGGTTCTTATGCATTCAATGCTCTAGTTTCAGGTTCACTTTATGGTGGTATTCCTGACAATAAGATCATTGCTCTAGCAGGTGAATCTGCAACTGGTAAGACTTATTTTTCAATTGGCATCGTGAAGAAGTTCCTTGAGGATCGTAAGGATGGAATTGTTCTTTACTTTGATACAGAGCAAGCAGTTACTTCTGATATGTTTATCAGTCGTGGTGTTAACTCCAAGCAAGTTGCTGTATTCCCTGTAGCAACTATCGAAGAATTCCGTCTACAACTTATCAAGATTCTTGACAAGTATATGGAACAATCAAAGGAAGATCGTAAGCCAATGATGGTTGTTCTTGATTCACTTGGTATGTTATCAACCAGTAAGGAAATGGCAGATACTGCAGAGGGCAAGGAAGTTCGTGATATGACTCGTTCCCAGGTTATTAAGAGCACCTTCCGTGTACTTACCCTCAAACTGGGCAAAGCAGGTATTCCTTTGATTATGACAAACCATACTTATGATGTTGTTGGATCTTATGTTCCAACCAAAGAAATGTCGGGTGGTTCAGGTCTAAAGTATGCTGCATCCACAATTGTTTATCTCTCAAAGAAGAAGGATAAGAATTCAGATGGAAAAGTAGTTGGTAATATTATTCACTGCAAGTTGTACAAGAGTCGTCTTACTAAGGAAAATCAAATGGTGGATGTTAAGTTGAATTACGATAGTGGTTTAAATAAACACTACGGACTTGTTGACTTAGCACTAAAGCATGGTATATTCAAAAAGGTTTCAACCCGTATTGAACTTCCAGATGGTAGCAAGGCATTCGAGAAGAACCTTATCGAAGAGCCAGAGAAGTATTTTACCAAGGAAGTAATGGAAAAACTCGAAGCAGCGGTTGCTGTCGAGTTCAAGTACGGAGCAGGAGCAAGCGAACAAGAAACTGAAGAATGAATTCTATTGTTGAAAAAGTAATTCTCGAAAATCTTCTTTACAACGAGAATTATACTAGAAAGGTTATACCATTTCTAAAGGATGAGTATTTCCAAACAAAAGAAGATAAGGTTATTTACAAAACTATATCTGAATTTGTTTCTAAGTATAATAAACTTCCGACTAAAGAAGCACTACTGGTAGATCTTTCTAATAACAAGAATCTAACTCAACAAGAGTATGATTCTATGTTGCAGAAAATTAACGACTACTCAACCTCTGAGCAGGATGAGCAGTGGCTTGTGAATGAGACAGAAAAGTTCTGCAAGGATAAAGCAATCTATAATGCAATCCTTGAATCTATTCATATCATAGATGGTAAATCAAAAACTCATACAAAGGAAGCACTTCCATCTATTCTTTCTGATGCTTTAGCAGTATCTTTTGATACAAATATCGGTCACGATTATATCAAGGATTCAGAAAAGCGATATGAATTCTATCACACAGTAGAAAAGAAGATTCCGTTTGATTTGGAGTTCTTCAATGATATTACAAAGGGAGGGGTTGCTACAAAGACTCTAAACATTGTAATCGCAGGTACTGGTGTTGGTAAGTCTCTATTCTTATGTCATCAAGCAGCAAATTGTTTGATACAAAACAAGAATGTATTATATATTACCTGTGAGATGGCAGAAGAAAGAATCGCAGAGCGTATTGATGCCAACATCATGGATATTACAATTGATGAACTGAAGTCTTTACCAAAGCAAGTTTATGCAAAGAAGTTATTCAATGCAACTAGAGGTGTGACTGGTAAACTTATCATTAAGGAATATCCAACTGCAACTGCTCATGTCAATCACTTCAGATATCTTGTCAATGAGTTGAAACTCAAGAAGAAGTTTATTCCGGATATTATCTTCATCGATTATCTGAACATTTGTGCATCTGCTCGTATGAAACAGGGTGGTTCTGTGAATTCATATACTTACATCAAGTCGATTGCAGAAGAACTTCGTGGTCTTGCAGTTGAACTTGGTGTTCCGGTATTCTCTGCAACTCAAGTGAATCGTGAAGGTTACAACAATACCGATTTCGGTCTTGAGAATACTTCAGAGTCATTTGGTTTGCCAGCAACAGCAGATTTCATGTTTGCAATTATTGCAACTGAAGAACTTGATAAGAGAAATCAAGTCATGGTAAAGCAGTTGAAGAATCGATATAATGATCTTGCAACCAATCGTAAGTTTGTTATTGGCATCAATCGTTCAAAGATGAAACTATACAATCTTGATGCATCTGCACAGGATGGATTGACTGGAACTGGAGAGGATGAAGATGTTGGGTCGGAAGGACACGATAATAAGTACACTTCCAAATTTAGTGTTCGTAAATTTAAGAAAACAGAAGATTGGACAAATTAAGGAGATACTATGGCAGAAGAAATTACAATGAAGCAAGTTCAGTTTATAGGTGATGATGATACTCGCACATTAGAGGAGCGTTTAGCAACATTGCCAAATGTTCGTGATGAAGAACTTTCTGAGTGGCGTGAATGGGCAAAGTATAACTTTCCAAATGCAAGATAATGTCATTAATTATTGATAAAAAATTCATCAACATGATTTCTCCTATGCTTCCAAAGTTTGCTTGGAAGAAAGAGAATCTTGCAAATTGCAGATGCCCTATCTGTGGAGATTCAAAGAAGAATAAGAGCAAGGCTAGAGGATTCTTTTTTGCAAAGAACAATGATATGTTTTATCGTTGTCATAATTGTGGAGTATCAACCACAATGTATAAGTTCCTAGAATCTGTATCACCTGCTCTTTGCAAAGAATATTCTCTTGAAAGATGGAAGAATGGAGAAAATGGCAATTCAAACTACAAGAAACCAGAATTTAAATTTGAACAACCAAAGTTCAAAATCTCTGATAATGTTCTTGATGGGTTGAAGAAGATTGATGAATTGGACGAAGATCATCCGTGTAGAAAATTTGTGGAGAGTCGAAAGATTCCTGAAGAGTTTTATAGTGTCCTGTACTATACAGATGACTTCGGTTCTCTTGCAAGTAAACTAGATCCAGAAGTGAAACTTGAAAAAGAACCCCGTCTTGTAATTCCTGTATTGAATACAAAGAATCGTGTAATTGCTATTCAGGGTAGAACATTATCAAAGAGCAAGAATGCTATTCGTTATATCACAATTAAAGCAGATAAGAGTATTGAAAGACTTTGGTATGGTTTCTGTCGTTTGAATGATGATAAGAAGTATTTTGTAGTAGAGGGTCCGTTGGATTCTCTGTTTCTTGACAATTGTGTTGCAATGATTGGTTTGAATGATGGATCTAATATTCCAGATCCATTAAAAGATAAAGATCTAATCTTCATTATAGATAACGAACCAAGAAACAAACAAGTAGTTGTTCAAATAGAAAAACTAATAAATAATGGAAGAACCGTTTGTATTTGGCCAAGTAACATAGAACAAAAAGATATTAATGATATGATCCTGAATGGCTATACAAATACAGAACTGCAAAATATTATTATAGAAAATTCTTACTCGGGAATGGAAGCAAAATTAAAACTTCAACAATGGAAGAGGATTTAAACATGTCAGAATCAGAAAACGAGGAAAGTTTCCACATAGAACACCCAATTGTTTCATATTGTTTTGCTGTTATGGAATACTTAAGGAGTGTAAATCCTGAGTTGTTTAATAAAGCAGTTGAATATGCAGAAGACTTAACAGGTGTGATTATAAACGATTTCACTTTAGAAGAAAAGAATACTGCAGAAACTGGGGACAGTCTAGACATAACAGAAGAAATAAATGATAATGGTCTTTACGGTTCAGATGATTTTTACCAAGGTGATGATGAAGAAGGTGAAGGTGAATTCTATGACGACGACCAGTACTACGGATAAGATTCGTGTTTTAGATCATGGTTTTGTTGAATATGTTTCCCATATGGGTGACGATTTGACAGTTGTAAACGCTGCTAGAGTTTCTTTTAATAAAAAGAGTCTAGAGTTTGGTGATCGTGATGAGAAATTAATTTCTTATCTGGCTAAGCACAATCACTGGACACCATTTTCACATCCACAGATCACATTACGAATCAAAGCACCAATCTTTGTTCGTACACAGATGTTTAAGCATAAAGTTGGATTTACAGAAAATGAGATTTCCCGTCGTTATGTTACCTTTAATCCAGAAATCTATACCCCAAGGTGGAGATTTGCACCCACTGATGGTGCAAAACAAGGAAGTTCTGGGTTTATTGAAAATACAGATAGTATCGATAATATGTACATTCCTGCTATTGTAGATTGTGTTAATATTTACAATAATTTGTTAAAACAGGGGGTAGCCCCCGAGCAAGCAAGGGCTATATTGCCACAAGGGACATACACCGAGTGGTGGTGGACGGGATCGCTCTCAGCGTATGCTCGTGTCTTTAAACAGCGAATAGACGCTCATGCCCAGTGGGAAGTTCAACAATATGCTGCTGCAATTTCAAATATTATTGAGCCATTGTTCCCGGTTTGTTGGAAAGTATTAACTGAAAAATAAATATCAATATGCAAGACTTCAGTAAATTTAATAAAAAAGAAGAATCTGTAAATTTACCAATAGCAAATTTTGAAATTGGTAAAAAGGTTCGTCTTGTAGCAAATCTCTCGGTCTATGAACCTGGGGAAGTTTTTACTGTAGTCACAGAATCAATTCCAACATTTTCAACATCTACTTGGGGTATTGGAGAAACTTATTTAAAGGATAGTAATGGTTCTGTTTTTCTTATAAAAGGTAACAAAAAGTTTATAAATGAAGTATTTGAAAATATTAAAGAACAACCAAAACAAATACTAGCTGAAGAGCCAAAAGAAGAAAAACCATCTTTACTAATTGAAGATTTAAAGAAATCATTAAAAGAAGAATTAGCAAAACAATTAAAAGAAGAAATTAAACCCGTACCAGGTCCAAAGGGAGATAAGGGTGATCGTGGCTTGCCCGGAATGCCAGGCGACAAGGGTGATAGAGGTGATGTTGGTGAGAGAGGTGAAACGGGTTGGACTGGTTGGCCAGGTGATAAGGGCGAGATGGGTATACAAGGTGAGAAAGGCGAAAAGGGAGATAAGGGAGACAGAGGAGAAAAAGGAGACAAAGGTGATCAAGGAATACAGGGCGAAAAGGGCGATAAGGGTGATCAAGGCGATAGGGGAGAAAAAGGCGATCAGGGTGAGAAGGGCGAACGCGGAGACAAAGGCGAACCCGGTGAACTTGGATCAAAAGGAGACAAAGGTGAACCCGGTGATAAAGGGGATCGTGGTGATATTGGACCTGCTGGAAAAGATGGAGAAAGAGGCGAAAGAGGCGAGAAGGGAGACAAAGGAGACAAGGGAGATGTTGGCGAACGAGGCGAGAGAGGCGAGAAGGGAGACAAAGGAGACAAGGGAGATACGGGCGACTCTGGGATTGTTTCAGTATCTTACCCATTGGCATATGAGGATGTAAAGAAACACCTATCTCTTGATACAAAGTACCTAGAAGAATTTAATAACAGAGTAACATCTGAAATATCAAAAGTTTCATACGGATCTGGTGGTGGTGGAAATGTAGACATTTATGTTGAAGCGGAGAAAGCAGTAAAGAATCTTCGTTCTATAAACTTCACAGGATCTGGTTTTGAAGTAACACCAGACGGAACAAAAGTAACTGTACATTCAACAAGTGGTGGATTTACATTTTCAGCAACACCACCCCCAAGCACATCAACACCTGGTCACAGATGGTTGGATAGTACATCGGGCATTCTTTACACCTATGTTGATGATGGTGACACAAAGCAGTGGGTGGATTTATCCGGTGGAGATACTCTACCAAATGCAATACAAGTTACAACTGCAACACATACAATAAAACTTACAGATTATTATATTGGTGTAAATTATAACGGTGTTGCAACAATCACTCTACCTGCATCAGCACCAACAGGAAAAACTTTTGTAGTAAAAGACGAATCGGGTAATGCGGGAAAAGGATTTTACAGAAGAATAGTAGTAGTCGGTAGTGGTTCAGATAAAATAGACAACGAGGATTCCGCTGCAATAAACATTGACAATGGTTCCTTACAATTCATTTATAGAAACGGATGGAGAATCATATGAGTTACCTTTTTAATAATAAAGTTGGGTTTGTTGACAATGCTGTTGATGGTTTTAACAGATTAAAAGTATCACAACCATTTACTCTGTTTGATTCACAGCACCGTTATCAAGAGAATGATAAATGGAGCACATTGACTGCTAATGGTGGAACTAGCACATATATTCAAAACGAAAGCGTTATAAATATGAATGTTACCACTACCTCCGGATCAAAGGTATACAGAGAAACAAAAAGAGTATTTGCTTATCAACCAGGAAAATCATTATTGGTTATCACTACCTTTGTTTTTGCAACACCAAAAACAAACTTAAGACAAAGAGTTGGTTACTTTAGTTCAAATGCAGGAACACCTGTAAATGGTGTCTATCTTGAGCAGAATGGAACGCAACTTAGAATGGTTCTTGCATCACAATCATTAGATACTAATGATGTGTTCACCGAAGTAAATCAAAGTGACTGGAATACTGATAAGTTTGATGGAACTGGTCCATCTGGTAGAACTTTAGATGTCACAAAAGCGAATATTTTTTGGATGGATATTGAATGGTTAGGTGTAGGTGATGTTCGTTGTGGATTCTTTGTTGATGGAAAACCAGTGGTTGCACATGTGTTTCACAATGATAATTTAAATAGAACAACTTATATGACAACTGCATGTTTACCACTAAGACATGAAATAGAAAATACAGGAACAACATCTTCATCTTCAACTATGAAGAGTATCTGTTCAACGGTTATGTCTGAAGGTGGATATGAAGCGTTTAGTAGAAGATATAATGTCACTAAAAATGATTCTACTGGAACTACGCTTACTACCGCTGGCGTTCAATATCCAATGATTGCTTTGCGTTTGAATTCAAATAGATTGGATAGTGTCATCATTCCATCAAATATTAGTGCAGTATTAAACGAAACCTCCTCAAATAAACCAGACACAGTTCAATATAGAATTTTATTAAATCCAACAATTACTGATGGTTCTTGGGTAACTCATTATAATGGAAATGTTGATTATAATGTTACTGCTACTCCAGCAGGAATATCTGGTGGTACAGATATTATTGGTGGTTATATTAGTAGCAGTGGTGCTTTCTCTCTGTCTGATGTTAATGATTTTAATTTCCAATTAGGTAGAACACAAGCAGGAGTCAGTGATATATTTGCTCTGACATTTACACCAATAAACTCCAATGCTGTTTGTTATGTTGATCTCTCTTGGTTCGAAATCGTCTGAGGTAAAACATGCTAGACTTTCCGGCAAATCCAATATTAAATCAAGAATACACCTTTAATGAAATTACATGGGTATGGAATGGTTCTGCTTGGTACAAGAAACTTCAAATGGTTTCTTCAACACCATATATTATCAATGTAGACTTAAACACAAATGGTGAATTAGTTTTTACATATACTGATAATACTACACAAAATGTAGGAGTTGTGACTGGTGAGAACGGTGTTAGTATTTCAAATGCAGAAATAAATGAAAATGATGAATTAGTATTGACTTATAGCAATGGGGTAATTGTAAATCTTGGTGTAGTTGTGGGACCAAGTGGACCGAGTGGAACAACAATAACAATAACAGATGCTTATATTAATACTAATGGAGAGTTGATATTAGTTTTTAGCACAGGTTCTTCAATAAACACTGGAAATGTAGTTGGTCCAACTGGTGCTACTGGACCATCAGGTGCAGCAGGTGTTGATGTAACAAATGCATCTATAGATACAAATGGTGATTTAATAATTACTTTATCTGATTCTAGTATTATTAATGCTGGAA
>Ga0099848_1001053_pt1 | contig 12873 bp, 17 predicted proteins | sample CB_VirMetaG_3_FD_78179 | JGI IMG/M metagenome (GOLD analysis project Ga0099848, IMG submission 78179) | Freshwater to marine saline gradient viral communities from Chesapeake Bay - CB_1508_1S Viral MetaG | ecosystem: Environmental > Aquatic > Marine > Coastal | place: USA: Chesapeake Bay... | reverse complement strand
TAGATTTGGCGAAGTAAATCTAAAGCTTCTTCACCAGTTTCAGCAGCTGGTTCGTCAGTAGTTACTTCGATATCGTCGTCACCGTCGCCTTCAGGGGCTTCAGCAGCGTCGTCCTCTATCTCTTCATCCTCGGCTTCAAAGAAAGCGTCAAGCTCTTCTTTAATGAGTTTGTTTAGTTCTTCAATAGTCATATTATTTAGTTTTGAAAAGTTCGTTAATTTTATTTCTAACCTCAGCTCTAATATTTTCTTTGAGCTTAATTTCTTTCATTTTGTCTTCAGTAAATTTTTCACCAATTTCTTTCATTGAGTGATCACCGATTTCTTTTACGAAAGTTTTAAATGATGGCTTACGATCCATATTGCGAGTAACTGTTTCGTAGTGTTCCATATAAGAGTAGTAAGCGGGAACGTCTTTTAAATTTTTAAGAACGGTTTCGGTAGCTTTTTCTCTTTGGTCTTCATCTGATTCTCTAAGAGTAGTACCTAACTTTTCTAATTCAGTATACATTCCTTTTTTGAACTCGTATGGGTTTACCGCTTCGAATTCTAAATCTACGCCGCCAACATTGCCCTTGGTTTTACCAGGTTTTCTGTTGTAGCCGTAGAATTTGTCGTTATTCTCGTTTAGTTTTGTGGCCATCGTGAGGTTTTGTTATAAATATTAGAGCTCTGTAGGAGAAAAACCGAGTCTGTTAAGAACTTTTAAAAGTGGCTCGGTTCTGAAGAAAGCACACGCAACAAAGTATGTTGGGAGCGCCCAGTGGAAGAAATTAAATTCAGAAACTAAGCTTACTGACAACAAAACTGCAAATACAAGGTACAAAGCTCTCAAGCCAGTCCAGTCTTTCCAGTTTTTGAAGTTCAACCATTTAAATGTTAAAATTGCTACTAAGGTATTCCACCCATTCACAAAAAATTGTTTAATTAAATCTACCATATCATAAGGTTTTTTAAAGTTTATATCAATAAGTATATATTACCTTTTACCTCCATGATATTCAACGGCATGTCCTTCAGTAATTAATTGTTGATTTACATTAGTTAACGTAATACTATCTGTGGATACTGGAGAAAGATGTTGTACAAATACGGTGGCTAATGCCCTTCCAAATTTTCCCAATCCTGATACTTTTAAAGTACATTGATTGTCATTATATTCTAAAATCTCTTGTAGTCTATTTTTGGCTGCAAGACCACGTTCTTTCTCTTCTAGATCTCTTGTGCGCGATTCAGGGGTATTAATTCCTTCAAGGCGAACTCTAACTTTTTTCCAGGTTTTGAAACCTAAGTCGATTGTACAATCAATGGTATCACCATCAACTACTCTATCTACTATTGCGTTGTATTCATACATTAATCACAATCTTTTTGCCTTAATTCATCAACCAAAACTTCAAGATGTGCTACATCTCTTTCTAAGTGGTTGAGTCTTAAATTTTGTTCGGCATCATCTGGGAGTGAACCCATTTCTCCCCTTGGCCATTTAACTCTAAATTCTGAGTTGAGTTCTATTTCTTGGTTATGGCGCATAGTTTCTATCTCTAGCTGGGATATGGCTGCCATAATAGTAAAGTACCCCCACACTGCACCTCCCACACCTATAATAATTTGAATTAGCCATCTAAGATTAATTCCAAAGCTAGTGTCGTCGTCTAATTCCATTTTTTAAGGTTTATAAATAAGAGTTAAAGGTAAAAAATGCAACCTTTAGTCTTACCCAAAACCTTTCTAAGCGAGATAAAGATTTAAATTCTTGTGTATCGAATATGTCTTCAATCTGCTCCATAAACTTTTGTTAATTTTTTATTAGTTAATATTAGAGAATCTGTGTAATTTAATTGTTCAATTAAAGAATCAATACAAGCTTTTAAATGTTTATTTTCTTTAGTTAAATTATCAACTATAGAGGTACATTCATAGTGAGTTGTAGTAACTACCTCTAATTGATTTTTAGTAGATTCTAATTCTTCGTGAAGTAATTCGTGGTGAAGGATATAATCTCCAATTATACTATCTTTTTCAGTGTTTTGAGACTGAAGATCAGATATAAGTTCTATATCACTTCTGTGGGTTTTCTCTAAGTGGGAGATTTTGTTTTTAGTATCAGCTTTATTTTCTACTATTTGATCAAGGATAGCATCTGCTCCTTCTAAAGTAGAATCAATAGCATCTAGTAAAGAATTATCTTCAATTACTGCAACTTGAACCGATTCTATGGGTTCAATTACTTCTTGTGATTCATGATTTGCTACTGTAGTGCAACCTGTTAAAAGGGTAACAAATATTAATTGCTCTTTTCTAAACATTCTAATAACTTTTCATTTATTTCTTCTAACTTAGCTTCATATCTAATAATAGTTTGTTCTAGAGATGAAACTCTTTCTTGTAATTGCATTTCTATTCTAGCACAAGATTCCTTTTCAGCTTCTAACTGAGCAGCGTGTAATGCTTTTTGATCAATATAAAGATAACCTACAGCTATCAAGGCAATAAATGCAACGGCTGAAGTAGGGTTCTTTGTGAAGTCTTCAAAAGTGGGTAATTTCATTTTTTAGAGAATTTTTCCAAGCCAGCTATTCCAAAGCTGCCTAATGTTATTATAATAAAAGAATTGTAGATAAACTCGTTGATTACAAGGTCTTTGCCAAACCATCCTGTTGCTATATCAGCAATAGCAAATAACGCCATCATGGCGAATGCCGAAAACCCAACAATTGACTTTTCGTTGTATTGATTGTCGTCTTTAAAAATTTCTTTCCAACTCATGGTTATGCCATTTTACTAAATAATTTACCATAACCATAATTTTATGCTGATACATATTAGTCTAAATCATCAAACTGAATGTCCCCGAAGTCAGCATCGTAATCCATTGTAGATTCAATATCGTTTACGAGAGAAACTAATGCATCATATACATCTGACAACACCATCTCGTCATATTCAATAGCGTCTACGATTACTTCTAAACGGGATATAATATTTCCTTGATCCATTTGCTAGAATTTTTCCGAATTACATATGTAACTTTTTAGGAAACCTTAATAGTATTTGAAAGAAGGAGTTCATTTATTGTTTTAGAGATAGCTTGTACGCTGTTTACGTCTATAAATTTTGCAGACTTGCCGTACATAGTTCTAAAAGAATCTTTAGAATTTTTTCCGTTATCCCAAGTATCTTCAACGTAATAACTTAAAACCCCAATATTATTTTTAATACATTGATCAACTACTTTTTTAACGTGGTTAACAGCAGTACTAAAATTATACCTCATATCGCTAATATTGGGTAATCCATCTGATATATTTAGTAAGTATACCTCTGTGAAATAATTTGCTTCAGGAAGAGATTTTTTAATTTGCTCTAAACATATACCTTCTGGGGTCATACCACTAGTAGATAGATAACTAAATCTATAAAGGTCTTTATATGAATTCTTTTTTGAATTAAAAGCGTAAGCTAATATAGGATGCTCTTTTGAATTTGAACTAGTAAAAGTACCTCTTAAAGAAACCTCAACGTCAAAATTCTTAAGATTACAAGCAGCATACGCTATAGCTACAGCGGTTTTAATTGTTTGAGTTAATTTTTGACCCCTCATACTACCACTCAAATCTAAAGAAATATGGAGAAAAGTATGCTTAAATTCTTCTTTTTCAACTCTATAAAATACGTTCTCATTATAAGGAGCAGAATATATTTTTTTAGAATTTAATTTACCTCTTTTTAGATTGTCAAATATTTCAGTTTTAACACTGTTTCTACTTTGTAATCTTTTCAAAAGCATTTTACCCATAGCAATACCACTGTTGACGGCTTCCCTATTGTGATCAAAATGAGATACAAAATAATCTTCCCATTGATCAGTAACAATAGTATTGATTTTAACTCCTTTTTTAACTTCTGAAGCTTGGATTTTAGTATTTGAGTTAGCGAGTTTGTTGATTTGTTCTTTTACCTTTTTATGGACTCGTTTTTTTCTATACTTTGAATCAATAAAATTCTTTTGGCGATCTACGTGTTCTCGAGTTTTATATTCTTGATTAGACAGTGTTTGAGGTTCGCCTTCTTCCTCCTCTTCAGTTTGAAGATATTGTTTGATTATATTGTAAATTCCAATAGCTACTTCTATACTGGCTTGGGTAGATTCTAGCCTATTAATGTTTTTAATGTCGATTAAATCGAATACCTCTTTTAATCCGGGCAATTTGTCGAGGTCAGAATTACGATTGAATATATTAATTATTCTAAAGAAATACGCGTCCCAAGTCGGTGTTGTAAATATATCTTTTTGAAGATTTTCGTCTATAATACTATTGTAGAATGAATTACGATATAATTCTTCATAATAATATCTGTAACCAGGAGCTGTTGTGTAAACATAATTGTCTATACGTTTATCTTCAATAAAATTAATAAGAGTAAATACATTGTCATGGTCCTCTTCGGGTACACCGTGTACTCTTTTTAAAACAGATCCCTTTTCTTTATTAAGATAATCAAAATCTGTTAACAGGACGTGTGAAGCTTCGTGAAGAGCTAATCCAACTACGTGATCTATTGTATCTTCTTTGAGATTAGCCGCAATATAAACGGTTTCTCCATCAGTCATTGAGTCACCTGACGTAGCATACTGTACAGGAATATCTTTTCCTGTTAAAATTTTTACAAAATTAGTGATTCCTCTTTGTACTTGTGACAAAAAGATGGGATCTTCATCATCAAAGTGGTGAAGATCCATCCAATACGCTGCTCCTTTTTGCATATAATTCGCCTTTATAAGCGAAATATACGAAAAAAATATTTAAAAGACAAAAAAAAGCGACCAAAAGGTCGCTTTTCTTTTAATATCACCCTATGTTTAGATTTAGAAGTTGTACTTTAAGCTAGCATTCCAAGTACGTCCGAAACCGAACCATACTGAGTTTCTAACGTCAATACCATTCCAAGTTGTAGAAACATCATCAGCGTGAATGTTAGTGTTAGATTCTGCAATATAGACAGTATCGAACAAGTTATTAACATTTACTCTAAATATTGCATCGTTACCAAACAAGTTGAATCGAGCAGTGGCACCTAAATCAGCAACACCGTAAGATGGGAGTTGGAGAGCACCTGCGTTATCAGCACTGTAGAATGAGTTGTCTTGAACTGACCAGTCAGCAAACAAGCCATCAACAAATCTGTAACCAAAGTCGAAATTGAAGTTATTACCTAATCTATAATCAACACTACCGTTAGCAACAAATTGTGCTGCATCTCCTACTTTAACACCTTTAACGTAAAGTGTTTCAGTACCGAGTTCGTTTTGGCTGTCATCATAGATAGTAGCGCTGAAGTTATCAGTGTATTTCCAATCACCTAATGACAAAGCACCTTTTAACTTAATACGGTTTGTAGGTCTGTAGGTAGTTTCTAATTCAATACCATTATGTTGAACGTCAATTCCAGCAAATTGAGCAACACCTTCTACTTCAGTTGAATCATTTACTTGAACGTCTACACCTCTTGAAAGGAATCTATTACCCCAAGTTGTAGCATAAACGTTAGCATTTACTGTAAAGTTGTCTCCAATGTAACCATAACCCAATTCCAAAGATTGGATCTGCTCATTTTCAACTTCTTCATTGATAGTGTTAGCATAGTTTGGGAATACAGCATCAAACAATGGTTGACGTGAAATTACACCTGCATTAACAAACACGTTGTTATTTTCGTTAATGTTGTAGTTAGCACCACCTTTAACGTATCCACCTGGAAGGTTAGCTACATCTGAAACTGGGTTATCAGGTTGGTCAAAGTAGTCCTCTCTTTGGTAAGATTGGTTTGAAACACCTGCTTGAACAACTGCTGAAATTACTTGGTTGTTGTATTCAACTAAACCATTAACACCAGCCCAATTAACTTTACCAATATTATAGTAGTCAAGTTTAGGACCATTTAAACCTGTATTAGCAAATGGTGAAGCTTCAATAGTAGTATTAATAACTTGACCAGCTGAGTTTCTATTACCAGTTGAGTAGTAACCATCAAGACCTAACAAGTCATTGAGAGCTCTGTAGTGATAACCAGTGTATTTACGAAGGTCAACTCCAAGTGAAGATCTCCAGTTACCGTTCTTGTATTCTAAGTTTGAAATAGCACCAACCCAGTTGTGTGAGTTCATAGAAGCTCTACGGACCAATACTGCTCTGTTTACACCATTATCAGTGTATCCATTAGAACCAATCAATTGGCCCTCAAAACCAGCAACAGTACCTGAGTCAGACGTAGTTGCGATGTTTGTAGCTACTGCAGTATCAAAGTTGATAAATCCATCTTCATCACGAGTACCTGCTCCATTTTCTAAGTAATGCTCAGTAAGGTCTTTTCTGTAAGGGATAAAATCAATATCTCCATTTCTAAAGTTTTGACCACGAGGACCTGTTCCACCACCTCTACCAGCAGAGCCATAAAGTGAAGTATTAAGGGTTAAATTGTCATTAATTTCCCAATCCCAGTTAAAAGTAGCGAGTGGTTTGTTGTAGAAGTTTCTTCTCAAAGAATATTCTTCACCATTCAAGTAACCAGCATCAGTATTCCAACGACGATCGATTCCTTCTTCACCAAAGTTTTGGTAGTCACGAATTGAAACCCAAGCATCTCTTTGGTGGTGCCACTGTCCTGCACCTAAAAGAGACAAGTTCAAAGCATGATCTGAACCGTCAGGAGCGTATCCTATAGCTCCAAAGTAGGTCCAACCTTCACCTTGAGTACCATAGACATAACCATCACCCGCCCACTTGCTTAAGAGGAAAGATGAAGCCCATCCGTTATCATTCTTACCAGTGCTGTAGTTTACAGAGGTTTTAGTATAACCATCATTACCAATAGTTTCAGAAACACTGCCACCTTCTTCCATTTGGGCGGCTTTAGTAACAATAGAAACAGTACCACCTACTGAAGGTACAGCGAGTTTAGAAGCACCTAAACCTCTTTGGATTTGAATTCCACTAGCAACGTCAGTTAAACCTTGCCAGTTAGACCAGTAAACCCATCCGTTTTCCATGTCATTAACAGGTTGACCGTTAATGAGGAAAGATGTATTTCTTTGATCAAATCCACGAAGAGAGATACGTGAATCACCATAACCACCACCTTGTTTAGTAGCATAAACACCAGGAGTGGAGTTCATAATTTCAGGAAACTCTTGGTTTCCCACTTTCAACTCAATTTCTTGAGGTGAAATTGTAGACACAGCTACGGGAGTTTCTCTTACTTTAGCAATATCAACAACATTGGCAATGACAGTAGCTGAAGCTAAGCCAAGTGCTGTTGGTTGTAAAGAAATAGTTCCCATATCGGTTTTGGCAGTTAAGTTTGCTGTTTCATAACCGATGAAGCTGATCACCAAAGTTCCCTCTGGTGTAGCATCTAATTTAAAGGTTCCATCAGGGCCCGTAGCGGTACCTGTAGTGTTACCTTCAATCACAACTGTTGCTCCTGGGAGTACTCCCCCTGTTGAAGCATCTGTTACTTTACCCGAAATTTGGGCAAAGGTCAGTGAGGACATTAACATGAATGCGCCCACTAAGCCAAATTTAAAAATTTGTCTCATCATAGTTTATATATTTAAAAATTTAAGGGTGAACATAAACATAAAAGGAGACTTACGCCTCCTTTATATCGTCTGATTCGATGAGGGTATACGTAAATGAATTCCCCCATACATCTTTTGCTTTATTACATATCTCCATAAACAAACGGAAATCATCATTAGCAGCAATTACTTGACATCCAGCACTCCACTTATCAATTTGAGTGGACTTTTTCCCCTCCCACTTAGTTGCTCTGTGAATGTTAATTCCAAAGATACCTTCTTGAAGATTTTCTTCGTTCAAATCATAACATTCATCAAGATTATTATCACGATATACTTGAACGGGTTTAACTTGGCGAAGAGCTTCATACTTTCCCTGGTGGAGACCAATTTGGTGTGAACCTCTATATTGGTTTGGCTTTAAAATAGCAACACCTGATTCATTCATAATGTTTTCAACCCAGTGTTTACCTGGATCAGTTGTTGCATCAAAACAATGAAACTGCCATTCTCCATCGGATTTGTATGATAAAGTCATACAGTCATCAAATTTATTAGTAACTTCACCATTTGTGTCGGAGTTTCTTACACCTATAATATTAAGATTGTAATCTCCATTTTCAAACCACTTATAACCTTTTGCCTTTACTGTGGTTTCAATTTGTTCTCTTGTATAACAATTCATGAGCAAACTTTTTTAAAATCGGGGATAAATACAATTAATAGTCAAGAGCCTTAGAAATAATAGGAAACTGTTCTCTGAAATGCTTCTTTATTTCTTTTGCAATGAGTTGTATTTCTTTTTGAGCATGTTCGTCGTCTCTTAATTCCAAAAAATGAATCCAAGAACGAATTGAACCTGTCATGTGGATTTTAGTAGTAGTAGCTAGGGGAAGTATCATACGGGCTTGTTCTCGAGCAACACCTGCTTCTAATAATCTATTATAAAGCATATGGGTTTGCTCTAAGTGACCGTTAATAATATCACTTGCAGGAACACCTTCATTTCCAATAATTGGAAGTTTAGGATTAATTACTTCTGTTGAACTTTGTCTGTTGTCTTCGCACTGCGCCCGTAGTTCAATGGGTTCGAAGATATCTCCCAAACGATTAACATCTTGATATCGTTGACTAAACTCTTGAAAAGAGAAAGAACGGTGACGGATGAGCTGGATGCCGATGGCTTTGGAAGTTTCAATCTCGAACGTCGCATGACCGTGCTCAAACGGTGACCAGTGTTTGTGACGTACCAAGTATGAGAGAAGGCCTTCTGGTTTATCTTTCTTATTCTTACGTGAACTAGATACACGTGCCACCTCCACAATATGGTCTTCAGCATTTGGAGTAACATTTAATAAAGTAACTTTCATTTATTCTTTTATATTAAAATAATTAAACTGAAGGAAAGCAGGGGTACCAAGGTATAAAATAGTCCAAGAACCATAGTGGCGAAGTTCACCAGCGTTCCACCACTTCCAAGTTCCATCGTCTTCTTTAGAAAGGATGTCTACTTTATAAGCACCGTATTCACCATAATCATCCTCACCTTCATACAAATCACCAAGGTAATTATACATAAATCTAGGTTCGCCTTCACCATTTTCCATTATAGCACCAAACATTTCTGGTCCTCCTGGATATGTAAAACAATCGACATTAAAAATAAATGTCCAATCTTTAAATGTTCCACCTGAGTATATCCAAAGACTATCTACTTTTTCGTAGGAACGTAGTTGGGTATACGTTGTTGAAAAGGAACCTTCGGTTGGGGTGTACTGCCCAAACGAAGTAAAACTAACTGCTGTTAGCAGTATTAAAAATAATTTTTTCATATAACTTTAATTAAAAATTCGGCCGTAAATATACGAAAGAAGATTTAAAACTCCAACTTTTGTAGCGTTTGTTCTTCTTTTATTCGCCCAATATCAATTCTTAATTGGAAAAAACCTAAATGTAACCGATCGTATCCTTCGAGTTGAAAACCTTCTCCAATAGCCCAAGTAGCAGCTCCCATAGTAGCTAAAAATATTCCTGAATTTCTAGTGACTCTGTTTTGTGAATATCTAGAATCTACTATCATCATCCCTCCAGTAAGAACTAAACCCGTAGAAAAATATTTAATTTGTCTTCCAGTTTTAATGTATTTGAATCCAGATGTTAAGTTTTCGTTTTGGTAATCTGATTTAAAGTTTTTGTCAGGGAGATACTGCCCAAAAGAAATTGAGCAGATCCCTAACAATAATATAAAAAGTAAATTTTTCATCCCCAAACGTTTATTCTTTTGTAAGCTCTTTTACGTTGCCTATTCCATTTTTTCCATTTCATTTTATGAATATTAGAAGGGTTTCTACCTATTCTATAAGTACGATTTTGGTTTCTACCTCTAATTTCTCCAATTTTATCTTGAGTAGAGCGTTCAAATGGAAGTTTGTCTCTCCAAGTGGTACCAGGAAAGGTTCTATGAACCCCCCATTGTTCACTTGCTACAGAACGTGCATTCCCAAATACATCTGTTTGTGAAAAACCTATAACAGGAATTAAAAGTAATAAAAATATAGGTAATTTTTTCATCGTAATACAGTTATGTGACCTGTTTTATTCCAAACAAAGTCGGTTATTTCCCAAGTAACTCCTTCAACTTTATAAATATATACCCCATCAGCAGCATAATATTGTCCTCCTTGCACATTTACTATCCATTGATCTTCAATATCTTCAGAATACCACATTAATTGCCCCCACCTATTATAAACCCACGTTTTCCATACTCGCCAACAATCGGGATAATCGGTGACTACCTGCCAAACATCATTAATCCCATCGTTATTTGGAGTTACAGTATTTGGTATCCATATATTAGTAGTACAGTAAATACACGATCCATCATCAAACCATGCAGTTGGATCATAGTTATCGGCTTCAGGATCGATACATCCATAGCAAGTTGTATTATCTCCATTACAGACCCCACAGTCGTCATAGACGCCTATGCAGGGGTCAACGTCGTCGCAGATGCCATCACCGTCTACGTCGGTTCCGGTTCCGCCACATATACCACAGGCGTCTAACACGTTTCCCAGACAGTCACAATCACCGTCTGCAATGTCAAAACACCCGCAGTCATATACCGCTCCGGGTCCATTACATACACCGCATTCATCGATGTATCCGACACAATCGTCGATATCGTCACAGATACCGTCCTGATCTAAGTCAGGGGTACCTTCACAGTCACATTGAAATAAATCAATAGGTGAATTACCTTCACAATCACAAGCATCTTCAAAAGGTAAAGGATCACACCCACAATCATAAATTGCTCCTGGTCCTGAATTTTCACCATCACATTCCCCACATTCGTCTGGGTAATTGCATTCTTCTTCAGGTACTCCAGCGTTGGCTTCAGGATCGTAGTTACAAGCTAATTGATCAGTACAACCTGTTTCTAGACAATCAAAGTATTGAATTAAGTCACCTGTGGCAGACATAGAATTATTGTTAAGATTGGTTTCTCCTTCAATACCATATACTTCATAAGTTATAGAACCTAAAGGTAATTCATATCCTAAATCAACAGGATTAATTACATCAGGCATGTAAAGAGTATAAGTATCTCCAGGTTCAACTGTTATAGGATAACATTCATCAAAAAATGGGTTAGCAACATCATTATCTATATAACCTTGAACACACCAATTATCTATAGCTACGTCTCCAGTATTAGTAAATTTAATTTGTGTTGTAAATGTCCATTGGTTTACATTAGTAGTATCACAATCAAAATATATTGTTGTGCTATAATAATTTATATCAACATATTGACAACTATCATCATCTAGTACAGCTTCAGGATCATAATTAAAAGCGTCTGGGTCTGTGCAACCTTCAGGGATTGGTGGAGGTGGTGGACCCCCACAAAGTGGTGAAGTAGAAAATGTTAATTGGTTGTTACAAATAGATGCCCAATTTGAATTTTCTGGGTCGCATATTTGACTTTCATCATATGTTTCTGGGTATGGGAAATCGTCTCCATTCCAAAAGTCTACTTCAAAGTAGCCATCCCAAAATAAACTTCCGTTTGAATCGTTAATTTGCCAAATTACAATTTGAGAACAATCATCAAAATAACCGTTAGCAAATGCTTCAACTAAACATGATTCTTGGGTAGCAAAAGCATTAGAAGCTTCAGCTAAATTAATAGTAAGAGTATCACCTGTACTAAGAACATTATCGTCACCCTCACCTATATCATAAATACTATTAGGTAGACTTATAGGAAAATTTAATAAAGCCCAACCATAATTAGGATCATCAGGATCATCTTGATTCCAAAAACAGGGGTAGGGATCATCGTTAGCTATAGTGTGTAAACCTATGATTAAATCATAGATATCGTCATTAAATGGATCGTAATCGTCGGTATTTGGATTACTACAACCATAACCATTATTAACAGCTATAGTTAAATCCAACGTTTCTACGTCAAACCCAATTAATTCTAAATCACACTGACTCCAACTTGCCCCTACCGCTCCTAGTAAAAATAGTAAAAGTAGTTTTAGTTTTGCCATGAATTAAGTAGTATTTTTTTAGTTATAATATCGCCATTTGACCATTTTTCTACAACTATGTAAATACCAGCCGGCAAATCTGCCGAATATTTTACTTGGTTTCCTAACATGTCAAAGTATAACGGGGGACCTAATAAACAAGCCCTTTCATTTTGTTCATTATTAATTGTTAAATTTTTATTTTGAAACTCACCTTCAGCACAAATTAAATTATAATTATCTAACAATTCGTCTAAATCTGTTTGGTCGATTATTCCATCTAAGTTAAAATCACCTGGGGTGCAGAATGGAACTTCTTGGCCAAAGATGGAAAGAAGTTGCATTAAATCACTACTTCCTACTCTATTATCGTTATTTAAATCCCAAGGACATAAATCACCTTCTAATGGGCAGCTGTATTCAACACAAAATTCAAATGTAAGTTCTGCGCCATAATCTATCTCATCTGGTTGTGATAAATCAAATATTAATATGTCATTTGAAATAATGTTTATAAAAGCATCATAAGAACCATCACAAACACCATCATTACCAAAATCAAACGAACACATACCATCACCATTAGAATCTGTTATAATAAAAGTGTAACACCCATCTGGGAGGCATACCGCTTCGTAAAAATCAATAGCTTGGGAACCAAATGGATAATTTCCACCTTCAAGTACTAATTCACCTATTTCATCTGTAATTTCCCAATTTATTTCATTTGACCAAACATCAG
>Ga0099848_1001052_pt1 | contig 12876 bp, 1 predicted proteins | sample CB_VirMetaG_3_FD_78179 | JGI IMG/M metagenome (GOLD analysis project Ga0099848, IMG submission 78179) | Freshwater to marine saline gradient viral communities from Chesapeake Bay - CB_1508_1S Viral MetaG | ecosystem: Environmental > Aquatic > Marine > Coastal | place: USA: Chesapeake Bay... | reverse complement strand
TAACACTTCTACGGCAGTTAGCACCAACAATGATGTTCTAAGCTTTACTCGAAACATCAGCATTGACCAGTTCGGTCACATCACAGAATTCAATAATACAAGTTTAAGCTCCTTAAACTTTACCGCTAATAACACGCTTATTCAAGCAAAAGATTTTACGATTGGTACAACATCGCTCACGATCGGTGAATCTACTCCTACGCTTGAAGGCCTTTCTACTATTTCTGTAGGCGGACAAGCTACACTCGGTAGTGTTAATGTAGAAGATCTTACTCAAGGTCGTATTGTATACGCCGGAGCAAATGGTGAGTTAATCGATAGCGCCAATCTTTACTTTGATGGTGTATCATTAACTGCAACTGGCGGAGTATTTCTTAGCGGTCTAGAAGTCAACGGACAAACAGAGCTTGATAGTGTTAACGTAAATGATCTTACTCAAGGTCGTATCGTATATGCCGGAGCAGATGGCGAATTAATCGATAGTGCTAACTTAACATTTACCGGCGTATCTCTTATTGCGACTGGTGGTGTTTTCCTAGATGATCTTTCTGTTCCTGGTCAATCAACTTTTGGTAGTGTTAATATTCTCGACCTTCAAGAAGGTCGAATCATGTATGCCGGTGCTAACGGCGAGCTTATTGATTCTGCTAACCTTTACTTTGATGGAGTATCACTAACCGCAACAGGTGGTGTATTCCTAGACATACTTGAAGTTCCAGGCCAAGCCGAATTCGGTAGTGTTCAGGTTAACGATCTTACTCAAAGTCGTGTTGTCTTCGCTGGTGCTAATGGTGCGTTAGTCGATAGCAACAAGCTAAGATTCGACGGATCAACATTTATTGTTGACGGCGACACAGACATTAGTGGTAACATTACGATCGGTGGAAATATCATTCTTGGTAACGCACCTATCGATAGCATCAACGTTGTCGCAGACTTCACGAGTGATATTATACCAGATGAATCAGACAGATATAATCTCGGTTCTGTAAACAAGAACTGGTACAAAGTCTACGCTCCTATTCTTAAGAGTGATACTCGTGTAATTACAATCGACGAAACGGGTGCACTTACTCTACCAGCAGGTACAACCGGTGACAGACCCACTGCTGCAACCGGTATGGTTCGCTATAACACAACGGACAGTCGTTTCGAAGGCTATGATGGAACAGCATGGTCAGAACTCGCTGGTAGTGTTAAAGACGTTAACAAAGACACTTTCATTCGTGCAGAAACCGCTCCTGGTGATAACAATGACGATCTTGACTTCTATACAGCAGGAACACAAAGATTACAAATAGACCAAGACGGCGAGTTCAAGTATGGCGCTGATCTTAATAAACTAACGATTGATTATAATACTGGCGATCTTTATGTTGCCGGTAGAGGAACATTTGAAGAAGCAGCGGTTGTTGATCTTGTAACTTCTGGTATCGTAACAGTCGGAGCAGGTGGTAAGCTTCGCAACACCGCTAACCTTGCTTGGGACGGCTTCACACTTACCATTGTAGGTGGTATTTCTGTTGACGGTGACTTTAGTACATCAGGTGGATTGTCTGGTGACAGCTTATCGGTAGGTAACCTACAAGCGAACACGATGATGTTCGTATCCGACACTGGCGCGCTATCATCAAACAACAACATTAGGTTTGACGGCGCTCATATGACTGTGAACGCGACTTCTGCGTTCTTCACAGCACCTACTTTCGAAACTGTTCCAGAAGATTCGGTATTCGTTGCTGGAGCTAATGGTCAAATTACAGGTGACAGTAATCTTACATACGATGGTTCGACGTTAAACGTAATAGGAAATTTAGACGTTTCAAGTCAGGCAACGGTCGCTAGCATAAATGTAGAAGATCTTACTAGCGGCAGAGTTGTATTTGTCGGCTCTAGTGGAGAACTCGTTGATAACGAAGATTTAACATGGGACGGTTCGACTTTTACTGTTGATGGCTCAGCGAATATTACCGGCAATGTTACTATCGGTGGTAACTTACGCTTAGGTGATAATGTAGTTGATACAATCAACGTCGTTGCTGACTTTACAAGTGATCTCATTCCTAAAGATGATAATACATACGACATTGGTGAGACTGGAAGTAACTGGCGTACTGTATATACAAGAAATCTTACAAGCGACGTTGACGTAGTCAAAGTTACAGCGAACGGTGCGTTTACTGTTCCTGTCGGTACAACATCTGACAGACCACTAGCTCTTGAAGCTGGTATGGTTCGCTTCAACTCTACTGACGGAGTGTTCGAGGGTTATAGTGGAAATGCTTGGGCAAGCTTAGGTGGCGTAAAAGACGTCGACCAAGATACATATATTCAAGCCGAGTCTTCTCCCGGTGCTGATAATGACGAATTAGAATTTTTTACTGCGGGTCAACGACGTCTCTCTATCAACGCGAACGGAGACATAATCACTGATGCTAGCACTACCTTTAGTTTCGGTGGTAACCTAGAATTATATTGGCAAGACGCTAATAGTATTTTTGATGTTGGTAATAATATTATATCAGGTGTTAACGATCCTGTCAACAGTTTTGATGCAGTAAACCTCAATTATTTAGAAAATACATACGAACGAGACATTACTATCGAGAATGGAGCAAACACTCATGTTATTGCTCTTCTTGATAACAGCCCAACGATTGCCTTAGACCCTACACTTACTGTAACTAATTACGATGCAGGAAATAATGAGGTTACTATCGGCTTAGACCCAGTATGGACTTCGTTCACTGGTCTCCGAGATGCTGGTCCTGAAGGATTCATTCCGAACTTTGAATTCGACGTCTACGGTCGTGTAAGATCGTTAATTAATATTCCTCTATCTGTATCTTCAAACGCGGTTGTTGACTTCGCGAACTCGATCTTCGACGTTCTTCAAGACGCGGTACAAGGAGGTAACGTAGAAGAAGGTATCGTCGTAACAGCGAATACCGCTAGCAGCAAACTTAATTTCTATACGAAGAACTTTGACATTGATCTTACTGGTGCTATTTCTGGTTCCGGAACAGTTATAAGAAACTCGAACACAACGATCAACACATCATTTGATTTTGTAACTCTAGACAATCGTTACTTAAATGTAGAAGGCGGGGACACTGCAAACGGTGATCTAGGTGCGACAAAGTTTGTTGATAAAGAAGATACGAATTATTACGTATGGCCGACAAACACTTCTAGAATAAGAAATATTATTATTGGATACGGATACAATGAATCAAGTATTCAGATGTCGACCGGACCAACAAGCTTCCAATACATTTATGCAACAGCTACTCGTATCGGTTACCTAAGTAATAACTTTAACTTCGGTACTTACTTTGATACAACAAACAACAGTTGGAAAGTTACTGACGGCTCAGTCTATTCTCGAAACTTTATAGATTCGCAGGATGAAAATTATCTGTTAAATCCTGCAGGTAATAACTCAAGGTTCTTAGGTCTAAACTTAGACGAATCTTTAATTGTTGGATCGAACTTAACATTCGCTAACAATAATATCTTCACTACATCAGGCGACATTATAATCAATCCTGGTAGTGGTTATATTGATGCGAATACATCTATTATAACAAACGTTTCTGATCCTGTCAACAGTTTAGATGCAGTAAACAAACAATATTTAGATACAGAAATTTCTACAGTCACTGGACTGATCGGAAGCATAACCAGTGCGGGTATTTCGCTTGCAGCAGAATCAGGCAGCACAGATGTAGTTGCCTTAGGTGAGACCATTACTTTTGCTGCAGGGGAAGGTATCAACACAACAGTCAGCAACAATCAGATATTGATTGCTGGCGAATTAGCGAGTGACACCAACATTGGTGTAGCTTCGTTTAACATAAATAACTTTACGGTGGCGGCTGGCGATGTTACAGTCACGACACTAGATGGAGGAACCTTTTAATCTGCCTACATAGGCGTGAACGAAGGACATACATATGTCAACATTAATTAAGCTTAAAAGAAGCGCCGTACCCGGTCGCGTGCCTACGACTGCTCAACTCGAGTTGGGCGAGATCGCGATCAACACAGCTGACGGTAAAATATACATTAAACAATATGATGCTGGTTCGAATACTTCAAGTATCGTAGAGTTTAGTGCTGACCCGAGTGATCTTCTTGATTTGCTTAAAGGTGTTGACGGAGCAAACTCAGGCTTAGATGCCGACCTATTAGACGGATTAGATTCCACTCAATTCTTAAGATCAGATGAAGATGATACCTTCAACGGTAATCTTACTATCACTGGTGATCTTACTGTTTCAGGTAATACAACTTATGTTAACACCGAAACAATTCTATTGTCAGATAACATCATCACTCTTAATGCTAATTTCACTGGCCCATTTGCATCTCAAAATGCTGGTATCGAGGTCGAGAGAGGCGGAGAAACTAACGTTGTATTGCAATGGAACGAAACTCAAAACTATTGGGAGATCGCATCTGGTGGAACTACAGGTAGGATTCTTACTACCGGTGACGAAGGTTCCGGCAATGGCTTAGACGCTGATACTCTCGACGGTCAAGAAGGTACTTACTATCTCGATTTTACCAATTTTACGAGCTTACCCGATCCTCAAATCGACGTAACACTTTCAGGTAAAGTTACAGGAACTGGAACCACTACACTTACAAACCTAGGTAATGGCTCGATCAGTATCACTACTGAGCTTGCTAACACGACAGTTACGGCTGGTACATACGGTACATCATCTCAAATTCCGGTCATTACCGTAGACGAAGACGGTAGACTAACAAACGCTTCGACTGTAGCAGTAGCCGGTGTTGATGCCGCATACTGGACAATAGCAAACAATACATTCACTATCGAAACCGTTGATGGTGGTGTATTCAATACGATTATAGACGAATTCTCAGACATTACTGTAGGTAATTTAACTGCTACTACGATAGATACAGGAAATGTCGCAGTTACTGGTAGCTTAACTGCTACAACTATAGACTCGGGAAATGTTGCTGTTACTGGTGATATTACTGTCACTGGAACAGTTGACGGAAGAGATATTGCAGCAGACGGTTCTAAGTTAGATGGTATTGAAGCTGGAGCTACTGCTGATCAATCAAACACAGAAATCTTTAATGCCGTTCTTTCTCTAGATGGTGCAGGTTCTGGTCTAGACGCAGATTTACTCGATGGTGCGAATGGAACATTCTACCTAGACTACAACAATTTCTTTAATGTCCCAGCTGCTACATTTGATCTTACGTTAACAGGAAAAGTTACTGGTTCAGCATTCTCAAACAGCGGTGTAATGACTGTTGTTACAGAGTTAGCAAACACTGGTGTAACATCAGGTACTTACGGTACTTCTTCACAAATTCCGGTTATAACAGTCGATGAAGATGGTCGAATCACTGCTGCTAGTAACGTTGCTGTTGCCGGTGTAGACGTAACATATTGGTCAGCTGCTAATAATACTTACACTATCGAAACCGTTGATGGCGGTGTCTTTAACACCATCATAGAACAATTCAATACAATTACAGTAGATGGTTCAGCTAATGTCGGTGGAGACCTCAATGTAAATGGAAATATCATTGTCGGTGGCTTAGTAGACGGCCGCGACATAGCAGCAGACGGTGCTAAACTCGACTTACTCGAAGATGATTTAACTGTCACATTAACAGGAAAGGTGACAGGTACTGTGACATCAAACACCGGTACTGTGACAATTGCTACAGAGTTAGCAAACACTGGTGTGACCGCAGGAACTTATGGAAGCTCCTCGCAGATTCCAGTCATAACCGTCGATGAAGACGGACGAATTACACTAGCGAGCAATGCTGCAGTTGCTGGTGTAGTAGGTACAAACTGGTATTCAGCTAATAATACATTCGCTATTGAAACGGGTGATGGCGGAGTCTTCAATACAGTAATCGACGATTTTACTAATCTTGACGCTGATACACTAAACGGCAATACTGTTCAACAAATTTTAGATGCAGCTGCTACTAATACATCAAATGCAGTTGCCTCTGGAGTAGGAACGGGGATAGTTACTCTTACAGCTAATAATGGGTTGATCGGCTTTGGCGAGTTCGGGCTAAATGATTTCTCTAACACAGCGATAACTATCGAACACGCTGACACGTCATCAGTATCAGACGTTGATAACTCAAACGGCAATGTTCTTCAAGATATTACATTTGATACTTACGGTCACGTTCAAACTGTAGGTTCAGTAGATTTAGACGGAAGATACTACACAGAAACAGAACTCGACGGTTTCTTATCAGGAAAAGTTGACAACACAGTTAACATTATAGCTGGTACAGGTTTATCAGGTGGCGGTCCACTTACAGCAAACGTTACAATCAGTCACGCAGACACTAGTAGCGTAGCAAATACTGGAACACTTGATCTTGCTAATGCCGAAGTTATTTCAAGCGTAAGCTTCGATGAGTTTGGTCACGTCGTTGCTATCACGACAGGCAAGCTTGCTGCTCTTACACAGGGCGACGCCGATCTAAGATATGTAAATGTCGATGGCGACACGATGACAGGAAACTTAACTGTTCCTGAGCTTGTCGCTAACACAGTTATTCTCGACCACGCAGCACATACGACAGATACCGCTACTACAACTACTATTTTCTCAACTCCTATTTGGAGCTTCGATGCTACTACATATAATAGTGCTGAAGTGATAATCACAGCAACGCAAGGAATAAATAGACATATTACTAAACTATTGATCGTACATAATGATACAACTGCATCGGCTACTGAGTTTGGTACAATATATACCAACACTAGCTTAGCTACATATGATGTCGGTCTAAGTACAGGTAATGTAACATTATCTGTTACTCCTTCAACTGGAACTTCAATAGAGTACAAGATCGCAGCTACACTTATAATCGATTAAAGTGAACAATTTAAACCGCCTATCTGGGGAGAGTGAACCGAATGGCAAATGACAAAAAATTTATAGTCAAGAACGGACTCTTGACTCCTGAAAACGTCGTTGTCGGCAGTAATACCGATACCGGCGAAAAACTTCAAGTTACAGGCACTTCAAAGCTGTCGGGTGGAGTTCAGATCACCCAGTCTACTGCTGCAACTGCTTCTATTGATGTTCACAACTCAGGTGGTTATCTTAACGACGCTCTTATCGCAAAATTCCGTGGTGATTCTGACTCACTCAACATTATCAACACTGGAATCGGCGACTATAAACTCGTAAACTCTCAACAGAATAATGGTATTATCTTCTACGATAGTACTCCTGGTGTTCGTATTCTTTATAATAACTCTGCTCGTTTAGACATCAACTCAGCTGGTAATAGATTCTACGGTCTCTCAACTACAACGATCGACGGAAATCGAATTCTTACGACAGCAGACGAAGGTTCAGGAAACGGGCTTGATGCTGACACTGTTGATGGATTGGAAGCTAGCCAATTTGTTCGTAGTGATGTCGATGACATCATGGCTGGCAACTATACTATTCAACAAAATCTTACTGTTTCTGGTAACCTAACAGTTTCTGGTACGACAACTACAGTTAATACCGAAGAGATTCTATTAGCTGATAACATCATTACTCTAAACAGCAATTACACCGGTTCAACACCTACTGAAAACTCAGGTATCGAGATTGAGCGTGGTACACTAGACAATCCTAAGATTCTTTGGGACGAAGCGAACGATTACTGGAAACTTGTTAGCGGCAATCTTACAGATCTTGGTCGTATCATTACTACAGCAGACGAGGGTTCAGGAAACGGATTTGACGCTGACACGGTAGACGGTCTAGAAGCTTCTCAGTTCCTTCGTAGTGATGTCGACGATACAGCCAATGGTAACATTACAATCCTTGGCGATTTAACAATCGGTAACAACGTAGGTGGCGCTCAGATTAACTTTGATGGGGCGAACAACAACAGAACACTCTATTCAGAATCGGGCGTAATCGGATTCCTCAACCAAGCATTCAACTATTCGGCTCGTTCTGATGCTCAAGGCAACTGGATAGTTGAGAAAGACGTTGTTGCTGGCGAAGACGTTTATGCGCCCGATAATGTAATTGCTGGCATTAACGTTATCGCAAATACAGGATACGTGTCAGCCGCAACAAATGTGACAGCAGGCGGAGACGTTATTGCAGAAGGAAACGTTGTTGCGAATACAGGTTATGTTCAAGCAGCAACTACAGTTACTGCAGGAACCGACGTAATCGGTCAAAGATTCGTAGATGCTGACAACAATTCATACATTGTAAATCCAGCCGGAACATCGACAATGAACGACATTGGAATAGACGACGATCTATTCCACAACGGTGATACTGATACAAAATTAAGTTTCGGTACTGATGACATCAGTCTTCAAACTGGTGGCGCAGAACGTCTTGGTATTGATAACGATTCCGTAGATGCTACAGTAACTGTCACTGCTCCTAGCGTTGGGATTGACACCGATCTGTTCCATAATGGTGACACCGATACAAAGATTAGTTTTACAACTGACGAACTTAAGATCAATACAGGTGGAGCAACAAGACTTACCGCAAATACAAATGGTGTCTTTGTTACTAACCTCACAGCATCTGGAAATATTGTCGGTAATAATATTTCAGCAATTACAGAAGTTGAATCTCCGATTTATTACGACAAAGATGATCGTAATTACTATGGTGACTTTGCTTCTACATCTCGTGTTAATGACATTAGTCTTGTCGGTCAAATTATCCACGACGGTGACACCAACACTTACTTAGACTTTAATGCTGCCGATACTTTCAGTGTTGTAACCGGCGGTACAACTCGACTTACCGTTAATAACACTGCGGTTACAGGTACAGTTGACTTTGTTGCTCCAAGATTTGTAGATGGCAACGATAACACTTATTACGGCGATTTCGCTAGCACTTCTCGTGTTAACGATATATCACTAGATGGACAAATCATTCACGATGGTGATACTAATACATTCTTAGATTTTAATGCTGAAGATTCATTCCAGATCACTACAGGTGGTACGGTAAGGTTTACTCTCGATAATACAAACTTAACAGTATCTCACCAAATTAGATCACCTATTTACTATGATAACAACGACCTAAACTTCTATGGTGACTTTGCTTCGACTTCGCGCCTAAATGATATTTCGCTTGTTGGCGAGATCATTCATGACGGAGATGCTGACACTTACATTCATTTCAATGCAGCAGATTCTTTCCAAGTACTTGCAGGCGGAGCATCTATCTTTACTGCTAACTCGACTGTAGTTACAGTCGATGGTGACTTGATAGTCACAGGTGATATTACAGCTACTGATGGTAACTTCCAAAATGTTTACGCATCTAGATACTATGATGCAGATGATAATAACTATTACGGCGACTTTGCTAGCACATCAATTCTAAATCGTGTAAGTATTGACGATTATGTCGTTCATAATGGCGACACAAATACCTATATGGGATTTGATGCGGCCGATAACATTGTCTTTGTTACAAATGGTACAGAAAGATTCGAGATCAACGCTACCAACATCACTGGTACAGTAGACGGCATATTCCCTAATCTTTTCGCAGACAGATACTACGATGCGACTAATGCTACCTATTATGGAGACTTCGCTACAACATCTCGTATGAACGATATCTCACTTGTCGGTGAGATTATTCATGACGGAGATACTGACACATTTATTCACTTCAACACTAGCAATAGCGTCGAAGTTCAGACAGGTGGTGCACAAAGATTACTGATCAATAATAGTTATGTTCTAGCAACGAACCAAATGCGTTCGCCAATCTTCTATGATAGCAACAACACTGTATACTACGGTGACTTCGCTTCAACATCTCAGATGAATCGCATCGACATCGATGACTACATTCGTCACCGTGGAGATACTGACAACTACATTGGATTCTCAGCTGCCGATACACAAACGTTTGTTACTGGAGGCGCTGAAAGATTATCCATTACAAATAGCGGAGTATCTGCTAAAGTCGCTTTTGACTCAACAGTCAGTGTTTCTGCTCCTATCTTCTATGATACTGCTGGAACGACAGACTTCTTAGATCTTGGCCAAACTGGCCAAAACGACGCACTCCGTATTCGTGGAAGAATCAACGTAGGCGGTGGCACAGACGTAGACAGAAAGAATGATAATACTGGAAATGGTGGCATCACTATTGCTCCTTATCAGGGATTCTCTTCTACTTCAAACCCAACTATCGAAGTATCTGGTGGAAACGGTGCGTACGCACTTCTATCTCTAAATAGAATCGATGCTGGTGGTAATCCATACAATGCTTCTAACAGATTTATTCAATTTTATCGTGACGGAACATCAGGTACTAATTTAAGTGTAGATTCTTCCGGAAATCTATACTGGATTCTACCTAGCTCTGGTTACCAAATGGGTACTTGGGATAGCGGTGGTACGCCTATTCTTGTAGCTGATCATGATGGTGATGTTATTGTTGGTGATAGCTCAGCGCTATACACCATTATGGATAACACACCTCTAGTAGGAAGTGCTACAAACAACAAGCTACACGTCAATGGTTCAATTCAATTAAACGGAAACGACGACGCAATCGTATTTGGTCGCGGCACTTCTTCATTCCTCAAGGACGAAGAACTAGGATTCGGTTGGGGATCGGGTTGGTATATGACCGACGCTTCTTACTTGCGAGTAAGAAACAATACCGCAGTTTATTCTACAGGTGATTATTACGGAAGTAGATTCTATCAGTACAATGATACAAATTATTATCTTGACCCAGACGGCGATTCCCAATTAGACGAAGTTCATATTAATGATTGGATACGTCACCGCGGAGACACTAACACTTATATTGGTTTCCCATCTAACGATCGTGTTCAACTAGTAACTGGCGGCACAGCGCGCTTAGACATCGATACTTCTTTAGCTACTTCAAATCTTCCAGTTCGCATCAACGCCGGATTCACTGCACTTGACATTAGAAAAACATCAAACGCTGGTGGTATCAGTATACGAATGTCTGATGAATCTGGCGCAGCTCAAGGTGGTACAATCGAGTTTTGGCATGCAGATAATTCCGTTACTACAGGCGCTAACGCAGCGTTCTTATTCAGATCAACAGAAGCTGTAACTCACTTCGTATTCGGTTCTGATTCTGACGGCGGTGGAACAACTGCAACAAACCACGCAGCACTTCTTCCACAAGTAAATAACACCGGTTATGTAGGTAACTCGAATTATCGTTGGCAGTATGTCTACGGCAACACTGGTAACTTCAGTGGTAACATCACTGCTGCAAATATGTATGCAAGCAGATACTATGATGCTGACAACAACTCGTACTATGGTGATTTTGCTAGCACCTCAATAATGAGAAGAATTCAGTTTGACACGAACTTTGTTCAGGCTCCTACTACTAGTGATGCGACTTCTGGTGCAAGACTGATTCTATACCCAGTAGGATCAGGGCGAGATTATGCAATCGGTATTGAAGGCAGTCATATGTGGTTCAATAGCGATGGCGGTTATAAGTGGTATGTTGACGGAACAAACTACGCGACGCTGAATAATGACTATTTCACTCACACGTCTGATATTCGCGCTCCTATTTTCTATGATAGTAATAACACTGGTTATTACATAGATGGTAATAACACATCTGTACTGAATAGACTAGTTCTTAGTAGCTTCCAGCTTGGTGGATACGAGCAAAATAACCCAATTGAAGGTGAATGGTATGAAAGATCACCTTATAACTGGAATGGTTCAATAGTACAATATTACTACATTCGAGTTGCGACTCTAACGGCTGACACATCAATAGGTGCTATTGAATATTACGTCAAGCGCGATTCAAACTATCCTGGTGCTGTTAGGGGTACTGTGCATATGGCGACATATGCAGGTGGTTCTATGTCAATCCAACACGACTTAGAAAGTTCAGATGGCCAAATGAATCCGCAGGTATACATTGACAATTCTCGTAATGTGTACATTAGATTCGAAGGTGCTGATTGGAACTCTTTCGTAAGATGGAGATGGATTTACAGAAGCGGACAAACTGCGCAGAATGATCAAGGTGGTTTATCGCAACCAGCAAACTCAAGATTAGTTCTTCCAGGTAAGTCATATCGTATGGCCTGGAATAACGTTGCATCGTTAACGCACGATTATGATAGTCCAAACATTGTAAACAGATTAGACGCTCATAACAGCGTTCGCGCTCCTATTTTCTATGATAGTAATAATACAAGCTATTATGTAAATCCAGACACTAATAGTATTATTCATAATCTTGAAATCCGTGATTACGGCTTAAGACTCGCGCGTCCTTACTCACACAATAGTATTTGGTTCGCAGGTGGTACAGATGTGAATCACGTATTGTGGAATCACTACTACGGAGGCCCCGGCGGTCGTGGTGGTGCTGGTTCTGGTGGCTTTGATGGAATGCTTTGGAACGCATATCAAGGTTTAAGAATTCGTGGAGGTTCAGGTGGTGCTTATGACATCGCAAGATTCTCAACGGATGGTGCGGGCAATTCAAACACACACTACGTTCAGCTTTACGCAAATAATGCTGAGCAACTAGGAACACGAGCTGGTTATGGACTCGCGTCTAATCAGATGCGCGCTCCAATTTACTATGCACCCGGCTCTACAGCTTATTGGTTAGATCTTGATGTCGGCAATACTAGCGAAGCTATGAGATTGCCAGGCAAGATACGTCGCCAAAACTTCCAAGCTTCTGGAGACGGATACAATAATATTCTCTTAGAAGCACAAGATTATACTCATTGGATTTGGAACACTGCTACTAACTGGGGTATCATGTGGGCTGGCAACGACAACCCATACCGTTCGTACTT